>ERZ802830.3903-NODE-3903-length-12255-cov-17.1443_pt1 | contig 12255 bp, 10 predicted proteins | sample MGYA00345654_ERZ802830 | MGnify/ENA primary metagenome ERZ802830 (study PRJEB30503, sample SAMEA104212375) | marine metagenome | biome: Westerlies Biome; feature: [SRF] surface water layer (ENVO:00010504) within the epipelagic zone...; material: water... | reverse complement strand
TAATTGGAAAAAATTTTAAAGAATACGCATAAATAATAATGAAAATATTTAAAGCTGTAATAATTATATTTATAAACAAAAAATTGTTCATTAATTTATAAATTTAGTAATCTGCTCGAGCAGTAATACATACGATACACAACCAAGCACAAGATAAGGACCAAAAGGAATTTGTGATGACATCGTTCTAGATTTATTGATCAAACTTGGAATTGCAAATCCTAAAGCTACAAATGATGAAAAAAATAAAATAAAAGGAATTGAAACCCATCCAAACCAAAAACCTATCGCTGACAAAAGTTTTGCATCTCCTAAACCCATTCCTTCTTTATTTCTAATTTTCTTATAAGCAAATATTATTAACCATATAATCGAATAACCAATTACACCTCCTAAAAGAGAATCAATATAATTAGGAAACAAATATTGGTTTAAGTTTGGATCAAATGATTTTAAGAAACCTATCGCCATAAGAGGGAAAGTTAATTCATTTGGAATTATAAAATGTTTCAAATCTATAAAAAAAATAATTACAAAGAAAATAGTTAATAGACACAACAGTAAAGTAGTAATTGAAAATTGAAAAAAATAAAAAGATACAACAAACCCTGAAGCTACTAGAAGTTCTACAAAGAAATATTGAAAAGATATTTTAAAGCCACAACTTCTACACTTGCCTTTCAAAATGATGTAAGAGACAAAAGGTATATTATCAAACCAATTAATTTTTTTTTGACAACCTCTACACTCAGATCTAGAGTAAACTATATTACCCCCCTCAGGTAATCTGTATATACATACGTTGCTAAAACTTCCCCACAGACTACCAATCATGAATACGGTAATATAGATTATTAGCACTGACTATATCTTGAATTGAGAAGCAATTTCAAAGATGCCATTAATACAATAATGAATGAATATAACAGCGTCCTGTATGTGAAGATAAAAGTTTGGCGAATGAATTAAAACTTCCATAATTGGTAAAATATCTAAAAAAGAGATAGATTACCAATTAAAAATATATGTTTTTTAATTCAAAAAAAAATGAGGTAAATAAAGTAGAAGATAGCTCTACTAAAGACTTAGCTTTAATAACTCAGATGAATAATGAGCTTGCTGGATCATTGGATTTGAAAGAAACATTGCAAAATGCCCTTGAAGTAATAATTAAAAGAATAAATGCTCAAGCAGCAAATGTCTTTTTAATTGATGAAAAAAAGCAGGTTTTTCAATGTATAGCCTCAAAATATCAAGCATATCTTGAAGATTTTGAGATACCAATTACGCAAGGAGTAATGGGTAAAGCTGCAGCTAGTAGAAAGTGTATTAGAGTAGGTGATGTAAGAAAAGATGTAAGAGAGATGGCTGAATTTTATTTTGATTTAGACAATAAAACAAACTTTACAACTTATTCAGTTCTATGTTCACCGTTAGTGGTTTCTGGAGAATGTATAGGTGTAATACATTGTTTAAATAAAAAAACAAATACAAAACTATTTGAAGAGAATGATAGAAAACTTCTTGAAACATTATCGGGACCAGCGGCCCTCGCAATTAAAAATGCGAAAACAGCAAAAGAATTGATTGATAAAAATAGAATGCAAAAAGAAATAGAAATTGTAGGAGACATTCAAAAAACTTTGTTATCTCAAAACAAAGAAGATACTTTTCCTATAGCAGGAATAAATATTCCAGCTAAAGTTGTCTCTGGTGATTTTTATAATTTTTCTGATTTAGGTAAGGGAAGATTTGGTTTTGGTGTTGCTGATGTATCAGGGAAGGGAATCAAATCATCTTTGTTGATGTCAAAAGCTTCAAGTCTTTATAGATGTTTAAGTAAAACTATTTTTTCAGCAGCAGAACTTTTAAGAATATTAAATGATGAAATTTGTGAAACAGCATCAAGAGGGATGTTCGTTACAATGCTGATTGGTATTTACGATAGTAACAAAAAAGAATTACTTTTATCTAATGCAGGTCACGAACCACCACTGATATTTTCAAAAGGAGAAACTTTTTCAACATTTGAAGATGCAGGTCCTCCACTAGGTATAGCTCCACAATATAAATTCTCAGAGAAATTAATTTCGTTTAAAGAAAGTTCTATGTATGTCTTTACAGATGGGATAACAGAAATGAAAAATCCTAAAGGAGATATGCTAGGACAAGATGGTTTTCAAAATTATATTAAGAAATATCAGGGCACACCTAATTCACAAAGACTTAATAAAATAATTGAAGACTTAATTAAATCAGGAAGAGTACAAAAAGATGACTTAACAATTGTTACGGTAGATGGAAATTAATTGTGATAGGTATACCCAAAGTTTTGATTTTTTTATTAATTGTTTTAAGTATATTGATGTATTGGACCACATCAAATGTTTGTAGATATAATTTCACAATTGAAAAAAAAACTGATGAATTAAATATTCTTTTATCTGAAATTGATCCATCAATTCCAATGACAAAAGTTTACTACTTCAAAGAATTAAATTGTAATGAAGTTAATTTGTCATGGGACTTCAATAGAGTTATAAAAAATTTCAAAGTCTTATCTGTTCTAGTATATCAAGAGCTCAACTCAGATATTCTTGGAAATCCAAATTAATATTTTATGCAATTTTTTTGATCTTTAGTTGAATTAAGTTAAACTATTTTAGAAATTATCTTTTTTTATTTTAAAATAAAAAAAAATTACTTAATTTTTTTAATTTTAGATATTTTTTCTTTTTTTTATTCAAAATTTTTCTAAAATCAAAAAAACTAAGTTAAATTTATAAATTATGTTAATTTTCACTTAAAAGTTGTAATTAATTTGTACAACTAAGGATTTATATTTAAAATTTTGAAAAAATGATCTAATATATTGTCTAAATTATATCAAAGATGATTAATGTAATTTATAATTTATAAAAGTAGATAATAACTGATCATTAATTTATAAAATTTATTAACTCTAACACAAAATTTATTAACTCTAACACAAAATTAAACAATTTATAAAAAAGTATTATAATTGTTGTTTTTACTGACTTTTTTTAAAATTTCCTATTTAAAAGTTTTTTTTTATTTATTAAATTTTATCTTTGTGTTAGAGTATTTTCGTTTTGTGTTAGAATTTTTAATATTGATCTTAAAATAACTAAATTATAAAAATTTGACATGAATTTACAAAAGTATTGATTTTAAAGGGTTTTTATAATAAAACCTATAATGATCATACAACTTATAAGTTTGTGTTAGGTTTTTTTAATTTTTTGTGTTAGAGTTAATAAATTTTGTGTTAGAGATTCGTTTTAAATTTTTCTCTAATGCATTTTAAAAAATTATGACTGAAGATAAAAAAGACGAAAATATAGAATCCTCAAATGAAAATGAGGAAAATATAGAATCCTCAAATGAAAATGAGGAAAATTTAGAAAAAGTTGATAATCAACCTTCAGTTGATGAAACCTTTTCAGGTTCGTCTGACGATAAGATTTCAGAAAATCAAAATTTGTCTGAAAACCAAGAAATCTCTGTAAGTAATGAAGAAACTAATGTTGATAGTCCAAATGAAACAACTGAACACCAGGTTATTCACAAAAAAGACGGAAGATTGCACATATATGTAAGACAAGACAAGTATAAAGGTGAACTTAAATCAAAAAATTGGGTTGGTCGACTTTATATTGATGGAAAACAGAAGATTTCTTCATCAGGTACACAAAACTTAGATGATGCAATTCCAATTTTAGAAAAATGGTTTGATGACCTACACGCTGAAAGTGAAAAATTAAAAAAACTTGCAGAGGACGGACAACTTCAAACCCCAACTCAACAACAACCTGGTGCTGCAACGAATACTGAGGAACAATTAAGCTCCACGGATGAAATAAAGACAACATCTGAGCCAAGTACACAAAATATTAACGATGAGATAGGATCTGTGGTTAATAACAATGATGCTGTTTTAAATAATGAAGTTGGTGAAAAACCAAAAGAAAGTGTTAAAGCCACTGCACAAAATAAAGTTTCAAGCATCTTAGGTAAATTAAAAAATATAAAATTTAAAAAACCATCTTTAAAAGGAATAAAATTACCAGAGTCTCCAACTAAAAATAAAAATAATTCCTTTAATAAAATATTAAGCTTTTTTAAATCAAAAATAGGAAAATCTTCAATTCAAGGAGAAGAGGTTATTGGTGTTGAGCTTACTGATAAAGAAATAAGATTGGCACAAATTAATTCTGATAAATCTAATCAATGGGTTTTAGAAAAATTTTATGCTCACAAGATAGATATTCCAGATGAAAGTGGTATTTTAGATAATGCTGAAAAAGTTTCAACAGAACTTAGTTTAGCAATTCAAAAATCAAAAATTGATGTATCTAATGTTGCCATTTCAATTCCAGTTACAAGTGCAATAATAAGAGTAGTTACTTCTCCTTTGTTAAAAGACGAAGAGTTACAAAAAGCTATTGAAACAAATTCATTATGGGAAAATTTAGTTCAGTTAACTGACAATCTAGATGATTATTCAATTTTTCATCAAGTAATAAATAGAAACGAAAAAGATAACACTATGGATATCTTATTTGTTGCTTCAAAACTTGCAGACATTAATAGTTACGTTTCGATAGTTAAAAATAGTGGTCTTAATCCAGTTATTATAGATGTTAAATGTTTTGCATTAAAATCTGCTGTTGATCAAATTAATCAAATTTCTAATAAAGTAGAGGATGCGAATTTAACAGCTGTTTTAGAATTTGGTTTAGATGAAAATTATCTAATGATTTTATATGAAAATAATCCAATAATAACTGACATTTTTTTAAGAGGCCAAGATAGAAAAATTTTATTAGAGTCTGATGATGTTGAGGAAAAAGAAGCATTAGTCAGAAGATATACAACGCAGGTAAAACAAGCAGTTCAAGATTTTGAAACAAAATATGAAAAAAGAATTCGTAATCTTAAAGTAATCTCTGATTTAGAAAATGTAGAGGATTATCTATCTATTTTTAGAAAATCATTAATGAATGTTGGGTTTAACTTGTTTGATCCAATAGAAGGTTTAAAGGTTCCACAACAATTTGACCAACAAATTAACTTAAAAAATAGATCTTATTTAACAACCTCAATTGGTTTAGCATTTAGAAAACTTGACGTATTTGGGTATTATAAGTTTGTAACTGCTGCAAAAAATATAAACCTTCTTCCAAATAGAAAAAGCATGTTCCAGCAAAAGAAAATGAAAGCAATATCTAGCTTTGCATTTAAAGGTTTAGCAACTGGAATTGCAGCGTTATACTTAATTCTCTTTACTTTATCGTTTTGGAATATTCATTCTTATAACAAAAAACTTGTTAATTATTCCTCAGTTATGAAAACTCATGAGCAAAAATCATTAGAGTTAAAAAAAGTTAACAAGGAACTAAAAGTGATGCAAACAACTTTAAAATTAAGCACCACATTAAAATCTAACAAAGAATTAACCTACAGAGTGTTAGCTCAAATAGCGTCGAGTGTACCCTCTAAATTGAGATTTGATCAGGTTGATTATAATGGAGGTAGATTAATTACTATTCAAGGAATTGCTGCTAGTGACCAGGACATTTTAAAGTTTATCGAAAATTTAGGTAATCAAAATTTAATTGAACAAGCTTCTCTCTCATCAATGAGACTTCCACAAAAAAGTCGAAATGGAACAACGATGAAAGGGTTTAGAGTTTTTGTAAAAATTAAGAAAGTATAATTATGAATTTTAATATTGATTTAAAAAACATTGATCTAAAAAATATATCTCTTGAAGATATCAAAGCAAAATTAAACAAAGTTGAAAAAAAAACATGGATTAAAGTTGGAATATCTGTCGGTGCAGTAATTATTTTTTTAATCATTTTTTATGGAGTTTTAAATCCCATAGTCAATAAAAAGAAAGCTCAACTAAACAACATGATTTCAAAGAAACAAGAAACAGAACAATTTGTAAAAAATATTAAAGTTGCTAACAACAAAATGAAAAAAATGAGACCTAAATACGAACAGTATTCAACCTTGTTTCATACTAGGTCAGAAGTCGAGGGTCTTTACCAAACCTTAAGTGAATTTGCAGCTATGAATAATTTAGTAATTTCAAAAATAGAAAAGAAGACTATTAAAGAAGTTAGCAAATCTGATGCAATTGCAAAAGCAACTGGAAAAAAGAAGAAAAAAAGCAAAAAGAAAAAGAAAAAAACAGTTGAAAGCGTAGCATATTATCAAATTCCAGTAGATTTTGAGATAACAGGCAACTTTTTAGGTTATATCAAGTTTAAGAGGCAATTATCCCTATCACAGAAAATGTTAAATTTTGACAAGGAGTCAATACAAGTGGTAAAAGGTAAGGGAGATTCAACTGGAGCGATAAAAGTTAACGGGACTTTAACGATAGTAGGATTAGCGGATGAATTTTTTTAAGAGAGCAATTTTTATTTTATGTTTTGTGTTCGGGACCTCATTTGTGTTCGCTGACAACCATGACACACAACAAAATATTGTAGATAAAGCAAAAGAGATAAATAAAAAAATTAAGGAGAAACAAGCATTACAAAATTCAAATATAAGTTCTGAGGTTGGAAAAGAAGAGCCTCTACCATTAAATGATCCTTTTGTTGGTGATGGGTCTTTAGGTGGTGGAACTGGTATAAAAGTAGTAGCCGAAACTGAAGAAGACAAAAGAAAATTAAGTGTATTTAATTTTAAATTGGTTGCGATAGTTCAAGGTGAAGATGAAAGTTACGCCTCAATAATTGATGAGAACGGTGAGATCATAACGTTGTCCGCCTTTGAAGAAATTTCACCAGGTGTAACTTTAATAGGCATAAGTACAAAAGAGATAGTCTTTGATAATGGTAAATCTTTAGTGGCTATAAATTTTAAAAATCAAGTTATAGAAAGAAATAATTAATGGTAAAAAATTTATCAAAACAATTAATTAGTTTAGTTCTTTTAACCTTTTTAATCTCGGGTTGTACAACGATGGGTAAAAAAGGAACCAAGGGGTTTAAACATGATACACCATTAATTAAAACTGATGTAAAAAAATTAGGTCGATCAGAGTTGGAAAAAATGGCTGAGATGGGTCCAGTACCAACAGAGGCAGATGTCATAAAACTTAAAAAAAGAAAAAAAATATCATCAGTTAAAGAAAAAAATTATTTATTAATCCCTGAAGAGTATAGAAGTTTAAAACAAAACATTACCTTTAAATTTCAAAACATGGACTATGCCAAAGCAATGACATTAATGGCTAAAATAGGAGGAGTAAATATTTTAGTTGGCGATGATGTTGCTGGAGCAATTTCTGCAGAGCTAGATAATGTTCCTTGGGATAAAGCTTTTAATGCACTATTGGATATGAAAAATTATGCTGCTGATATTGATGTAGCAAGTAATATTATTAGAGTAGCTACCCCAGCAACACTAACCTCTCAAGAAAGTTATAAATCAGCAAGAGCTCAAGCGGTTAAAAAAAAAGTAGAATTAGAAGATTCAGTTGAACCAATTATTTCTGAGATATTTAGACTTTATTATATTTCACCAGCAGAAGCTAAGGCAACAATAACTGAATTATTTACTTCAACCTCAACCACAGGTTCTTTTATCCCAATTCAGGTTACAGAGGAAAAAACTACGAGATCAATAATAGTTAGAGGTAAAGAAAAAGATTTAGATGTTGTAGATAAAGTTATTAGAGAAATAGATGTCAGAACCAAACAAGTTTTAATGGAAGTATTTATTGTTGAAGCTTCATCTACATTTGAACAAGAGCTAGGAACTAAACTAGGTGGTGCGTATTCAAGAAATGGAGAAAGAATAGGTGGAACTCAAGGTGGAAGTTCAGTTGGTGCTCCTTCAGGGGCAGACTCTAGATTGACTGATGATACGGCAAATTTTGGTGCTGGAAAAGATACTTTATTGAATTTTCCTGCAGCTGCAGCAACGGCTGGAATTGGTGTATTAAAAAAAACTGGTTCAGCTGTTTTAAAAATAGAACTGGAAGCTTTAGAGGCTAGAGGTTTATCTAAAATTATTTCAAATCCAAAAATATTTTCTTTAGATAATCAAACAGCTTCAATCAAACAAGGAGAGCAAATTCCAGTAGCCGGAGGAGATGGTGCAGATACCTTCACAGATGCTGCATTAGTAATGACAGTAACACCGAGTATTATTGGTGATGGAAATGTACTTTTAGATGTTAAGGTTAACAACGACTCCCCTAATAGACAAAATGCTGGTAGTATTGGAATTAATACGATGGAAATTAATACTAAATTATTAGTTGCTGATGGAGATATTGTAGTAATTGGTGGTATTAAAAAGAATACTGTTTCAAATAATAGTTCTGGTGTACCGGGTGTTTCAAAAGTACCTATCATAGGAAAAATGTTTCAAGGAAAGAGTAAATCAGATACATTAACTGAACTTTTAGTGTTTATTGCACCAAGAATTTTATAAATTTTATGCTTAAGATAAGTCGAGAAAGTGAAATTAATTTAATCAATGTTTTAATTGATAATGATATTATCTCTGGAAAAGATTTAATTGAAATTAAAAAAAAAGAGACTGAAGGAAATAAATCTCAAATTGAAGTAGTATTTGATCTTAAACTAACTAATGAAAAAAATATTCTTGATATTTTAGTTAAAGAGCAAAATTTAGAAGTAGTTGATTTAACTCAACAACAAATTACTGAAGAAATTAAAACTGTTCTTCCTTCAAATTATATAAAAGTTAATTTTGTTGCTCCATTTAAAATAGATGGAAAAACTTTACACATAGCTATTCCAGATAGTTCTAAATTAAATTTAATGAGAAACCTAAAAGCAATTACTAAAAAGAATATCGAATTACATGCTGCGCCTTTAACACAAATTTCAGAATTTATAGAAAAACTTTCAAGTGAAAGTGGTGAAGTAACTGCAGCAACTATTAGAGAGGATAATAAAGAGAGACAAAAAACTTTTGAATCTGATTTAGGTGAGGCAGGAGAAGTATTAGAGAAGGCTCCTGAAGAAGATATTGAAGCTCTTGAAAATGAGTCTGAAGTAATAAAATTTAGTACTGCAGTGGTGGCTGATGCTATTAAAAATGGAGTGAGTGATATTCACATTGAACCTTACAGATTTTCATCAAGAGTAAGATATAGACTTGATGGAATGCTTAAAGAACAAGAACAATACAGAAAGTTTTTACATGATAATTATGGAGCTGTGGTAACACGTTTCAAAATTATGGGTAAACTTGATATTGCAGAAAGAAGACTTCCTCAAGATGGAGCAATTAATTTTAAGATTGATGGTAAAGTAGTTGATCTTCGACTTTCAATTTTGCCAACTGCAAACAATGAAAGAATAGTAATGCGGGTATTGAACAAAGATGCTGGAGACATTACTTTAGAGCAACTTAATTTTGATGATCAAGATTTAAATAGTTTAAGAAAAGCAATCCATGGTACTCAAGGTTTAATTTTAGTAACAGGTCCTACGGGATCTGGTAAATCAACAACCCTTTACAGTATTTTAAAAGAAGTAAGTAAACCGCATTTAAATATTTTGACTGCTGAAGATCCAGTTGAATATGAATTAGATGGAGTGGGTCAGGTACAAATCAAAGATGATATAGGTTTAAATTTTGCAACGGCATTAAGATCTTTTTTAAGACAAGATCCAGAAATTATACTTGTTGGAGAGATGAGAGATAAAGAAACAGTTGATATCGGATTAAAAGCTGCATTAACAGGTCACTTAGTATTTAGCACACTTCACACCAATGATGCTCCAAGTACTATTACAAGATTACAAAACATGGGGACACCTGATTATTTAATCAGTGCTGCTTGCCAATTAGTTCTTGCACAAAGACTTGCAAGAAGAAATTGTAAAGATTGCAAGATACCTGACGATGATGTTACTCCAAAAGTTTTACAAGATTTAGGTTTTACTGCAGAATTAGCTTCTAGAGTTAAAGCTATTAAAGGTAAAGGTTGTGCTAAATGTAGTGATACGGGCTATAAAGGACGACAAGGTATTTATGAAATACTTACGGTATCTAAACCTTTAAAAGAAGCAATCTTAAGAAAAGCACAAACTCCTGAATTAAGAGAAATTGCAATTAAAGAAGGTTTCCAAACTATGCAAGATATGGGTAGAAGATTAATTGCAGCAGGAGAACTTAATTTTAGAGAATACGAGAGGGTTCTTTCAAACGAATAAATAATTTTAATACATGGAAGCTTTTACATATAAAGGAATTTCTGATGGCAAATATGTAGATGGCGAAATTGAAGCTTTAAATTTAGATGAAGCATCCCACAAGCTAAAAGAGCAAAAGGTTATAATCACTAATATAGCTCGTACTTCAAAAAAGAAGAAATCAGCAGATAAAGAAAAGAAAAAAGGTAAGGGCTCAAGCCTATTTGGCAAAAAAAAAGCTAAAGTAGATGATGTTTTAATATTTTCAAAACAGTTTGCAACAATGGTCAAAGCAGGCCTACCTATTTTGCAAGTTTTAGAAATGTTGAGAGATCAAATTGAAAGTCCTGCAATGAAAGATGTCATAGAAGATATCAGAAAAAGCTTGGAGGGTGGTGTAACTTTATCAAAATGTTTTGAAAAATATCCAGCACTATTTGATAACGTTTATATAAATTTAATAAAAGCTGGAGAAGCCAGTGGTAAGCTAGACGTATTTTTACTCAAAATAGTAGAGTCTCTTGAAAAAAAAGAAAATATCAAAAAGAAAATAAAATCAGCTTTGATGTATCCGAGTATCATGTTTACAGTTGCAATAACGGTTAGTGCTTTTATGCTTGTAAAAGTTGTTCCGGTATTTGCTAAAATGTATGACGGGATGGGTATAGAACTTCCAGCTGCAACAGCTACAATAATGGGAATGAGTGACTTTTTGAGAGGGTCTGGAGGTCAAATATTGGTTTTAAGTTTAATCATTTTCTTTTTTGTATTCAGATATCTCACATCAAAAAATGAAAAAATTAAGTATGCTTGGCATAAGCAAGTTTTAAAATTACCAATTTTTGGTGACATGATTTTAAAATCAATGTTAGCTAGAATTTCTTTAATAATGGGTAACTTAAGTTCTGCTGGAGTAAACTTACTTGAAAGCTTAGAAATTGCTAAATCAGTAAGCACCAATGTAGTTGTCTTAGAGTCTTTAGAAAATGTTAAAAAAGGAGTTTTTTCTGGAGACACTTTAACAAAATTATTTTTAAAAGATCCATTATTCCCTCCTACTTTTAGTCAGTTAATTTCAGTTGGTGAACAAACTGGGCAGTTAGATGAAATGTTTGGATCGGTTGCTAAATATTATGAGTCTGAGTTTGATACTACGGTAGACAATCTTTCAAGTTTAATTGAACCTATTATGATTGTGTTTATGGGGATCATGATTGGAGGACTTATGATAGCCATGTACTCTCCGATATTTAACGTTGGTGCTTTGATTGGCTAAATTATAATTGTTTAGTTAAAACTAAATGGTTTATCCAAGGTTTTTTTCCATCTTTAAACTCAACAGCATCCATTATTTCTTGTATAAAAAAAGTTCCTAGTCCGCCAGGTTTAACATTGTCAATTTCTCTATGTTTAACTTTTTTTGGATCTACAGGAGTACCCATATCATAAAAAGCTATTTCTAATTTATTTCCCTCACAACTAATTTTGACAACCATTAATTCATCCTGATTAGGAGAGTCTTTATAAGCGTGTTTGACAATATTTTGTGCAGCTTCAGCGATAGCTAAAACTAATTCATCCTTTAAACCTTGATCAATTTGCAGCTTTGCAAATACATCTCTACAAAAAATTCTTACTTCTTTTAAGCTAGATGATTTTACTAAAAATGCTTTTTTTTCAGTATGGTTCACTTGAGTAATTTCACTCATAAAAAATTATTCCAAATTTAATATTTGTTCTAATTTTGCCATCATAATGACTTTAAGAACTGACTTACTGACATCTTTTATAATTACTTTTGTATTTTTTTCTAAAGCTTTTTGATGGCTTTCAATCAAAACAGATATTCCTGAAGAGTCCATGTATTGGACATTACTTAAGTTTAAGTGAACTACCTTGCCAGCATCAATATGTGGAAATATTTTTTCTTTAGCTGCTTCAGTAACATCCATATCTATTTCACCATCAAGATGAATAGTCGTAATGTTTCCTTCTTCAGTAACTTTATAACTCATAAAAATTTTCTTGCCATTGC
>ERZ802830.3895-NODE-3895-length-12265-cov-7.81351_pt1 | contig 12265 bp, 12 predicted proteins | sample MGYA00345654_ERZ802830 | MGnify/ENA primary metagenome ERZ802830 (study PRJEB30503, sample SAMEA104212375) | marine metagenome | biome: Westerlies Biome; feature: [SRF] surface water layer (ENVO:00010504) within the epipelagic zone...; material: water... | reverse complement strand
TTTGTTGACCAATGGAGTGGCAAAGAATGGCACGGAAACGGTATTCGGATGAGGATGCACTGAAGATATTGCGCGAGATTGATGTTCATTTGCATGATGGGTTGGATGTTGTGGGCGCGTGTCGCAAGGCGGGTATTTCGGACAAGACCTATTACTATTGGCGCAAGAAGTTCGGTGGTCTAGGGCGACCGCAGCTCTCAGAAATGAAAGCACTGAAGAAGGAAAACGAGCGGCTGAAGAAAATCGTTGCGGACCTCCAACTGGACAAGCTGATCTTGAAAGAGAGCCTCGATTATTTAAAGCCGAAGGCCTGACGGTTGATGGGTTGCGTCAGGCCGTAATCCATACCCGCCAAAGACTTGATACGTCAGAACGGCGCACATGTGCGGTTCTCGGCGTCTCGCGTTCTGGCTTGCATTACAAAACGAAGGTTCAAGGTGATGACGCATTGCGCTTGGCCATGATCCGCCTTGCCAAGCAGTATGGTCGGTACGGATATCGAAAGATCGCTGAGTTGCTGCGGATCGAAGGTTGGCACGTCAATCACAAGAAAGTTGAGCGTTTATGGCGCGAAGAAGGGCTGAAGCTGCCAGAGCGGCATAAGAAACGAAGGCGGCTGTATCACAAAGACAGTTCGGTCATCCGTTTGCGCCCAATGCATCCCAATCATGTTTGGGCAATTGATTTTGTTCACGACAAGCTGAGTAACGGGCGCAGCTACAAGATGCTGACCGTCTTAGATGAGTTTACCCGCCAAGCTCTTTGCGTTGAGGTGCAAGACAAGATGAACTCAGATGATGTTTTGCGTGTCATACATCGTTTGCTGATGAAATACGGAAAGCCTGAATGCATTCGATCTGACAATGGCGGGGAGTTCGTAGCTGAACACCTTCAAAAATGGCTCAGAAAGGTTGGCGTCAAACCAATCCAAATCTACCCAGGCAGTCCTTGGGAAAACGGTTACAATGAACGGTTCAACGGTATTCTTCGCCAAGAAGTCCTAAACGCTGAATGGTTCCACAGCATCAAACAGGCTCAGGTCGCAATCAATATTTGGCTCAAAGAATACAATCACATCAGGCCCCATCATGCACTCGGAATGCGACCTCCCATGCCAGAAACCTTATCACAGAAATCCAAAATTAGTGGCACTGAAATTGGGGGCTAGACACATCAGATTTTTTTTATTAGACAAATTGCAGCACCAATAGAAGTTAAAAAACCAGCTAACGGTAATATTGTGACAGCGTATTTTTTGGGCATGTAATTCTCTTTGAATTCAATGCCATTCTCAGTAAATGCAAAGTGCCACATTTCCCAGTACTTACCGCGCATGCCCTCAACGAGTTCTACACCATAAACGATTAACACCAATCCGACGATGATAATCATTAGCTTCCAAAATTGGCGTACGTAGAGCGACATACTTTCTGGTAATTTCTCATAAATTAAATTCAAAGCGATATGTTCATTGTCTCGCGCAGTCAGTGAAAGCGCAATAAACATCAGCCAGATGTTACTCAAAACAGTGAGCAAATCGCCCCATACAGGTGGGTTTTCAAAAACATATCGCATGACGACGTTATAAATCGTGAAGCCAACCATCATAGCCAACAACAACGAACACATGGCTTCCAACAAACGGTGAATAAAGCGATCAATCGAGTTTAATAAGGCTAACATCACACTTTACCGTTCATTAAATCAGGAAGAAACAAGGTTAGCTCTGGAATAACGATAATAAGAAATAGCAGCAAAAATAGCCCCACAAGATAGGGAATTAATGCGACTGCGACCTTCTCCAAACGAACTTCTGCAATCGTGGCGGACGTAAAATAAGCGACACCAACAGGCGGAGTCACGGAGCCTATTAAAAAGCCAACTATCACAACTACTGCGGCCTGAACTTCATGAAATCCTGCTTTAGCCATGACATCTACAAGAACGGGACCGACGATTATAATATTTACTGCCGAGTCCATTACTGTTCCTAGCAGGAAAATGAAAAGTATCAGCGCCAACACAAAGACAACGGGTGAGTCTGCCATACCGAGCAACCAATTCTCTAAATCGCTTATTGCACCCAACGAGGTTAAAAGCCAACTGAACGGTCCAGACGCAGCGATAATGATGAAAACCATTGCTGAATTTCGAAAGGCTCTCCGAAATGCGCTCGTACATTCTTTCCATCTTATTGTTCGATATACAAACACTCCTGTAAACAGAGCCACTAATGCGGTGATAGCACCCGCTTCAACAACAGAGGCGATACCGCCCATGACTGAGCCCACCAAAACCAAAGGAATGACCAGCGCAAAAGAGGATCTGTAAAGCTCCCTTCCCGCACGGCGAACGGAAAAACTTTCATCGCTGCGCTCAAAATCATATTTTACTGCGAAGTAATGGTTAATAACCATAATCACTACGCCGATAAGAAGCCCGGGTATAATCCCAGCGGCAAACAAAGATGCGACTGAAATTTCTGTCGCATTTGCAAGCACAATCATCATGATGCTCGGCGGAATAATACCCCCAATGGTCGAGCTTACCCCTGTAACAGCTGCGGAAAAGGCAGGGGGATATCCTGCCTTTTTCATAGCGGGTAGAACCAGAGCACCGACCGTAGCTGTATCCGCCACAACCGATCCATTCATACCGGCAAAAAACATACTCACAAGCACATTGACTTGAGCCAATCCCCCACGCAAGCGGCCAATTAGGGCTCTACTCAAGGCAACAAGTCGATCAGTGATTGTTGCGCTGGTCATCAATTCGCCCGTCAACATGAAAAAGGCAATCGCAGTTAACGGAACTGAATCGATCGCATTAAACATCTGGCTCGGAATTAAAATCAGAGGGACTGCGTCACTTATTAAAATATAAAAGAAAGGGATTAGGATTAAAGTGAAGCCGATAGGAGCACCACATAGTATTAACAGCAATAATATGCAGAGTAGGATGATGCTTTCCATTTTAACTCACAATAATAAAGGAAAGAAAAGGCCATTTAGCATGATTTAACAAGACTAAATGGCCATTTCAGCGTCTTGGAGTGGACGATTTAAAGGGCGCCAGCTGCTTCTAACTGCTCAACAAAACTGTCCATGCCTTGCTCAAGAAGCACTCTGCGAGCTACATCTGGTTCAAACGTACCTTTTGCGTCCAACCATGCTCCAATTGCACCAGCTCTCCATTGCGTTAATTCAGCTTCGGTTGGCACATACCATTCATTCGCGGAGGCCTTAATGGCATCTTCCCCGTTTTTAATCCAAGCATTGTCCAACTCATTCACTTTTTCGCCATAGGCGTCTGCTGCTTCGTGCAACCACTCTTTTTCCTCATCAGAGAGCGCATTGTATTGAGCGGCATCCATTGCCAGTATATTTCCTGACCACATGCCCCCAATTTCTGTAAAGTATTTCGCCACTTCATGAAGCTTTGCTACGTGTTGCCACGGTGTCGCCACATACTGACCTTCAACGACGCCCGATTGTAAGCCTTGATATAATTGGCTCCAATCGTAAGGGGTCGGGACAGCACCCCAGTTCTTTACAAGCATAAATTCAACAGGGCTTTTGGTTGTTCGCCATTTCAAGCCCTTCATGTCATCTGGGACGCGAACGGGCTTCGTAGCGTTACCCAGCTGTCTAAATCCGCCACTAGAGTATACGGACAAGCAAATATGACCCGCATTCTCAAGGGCTAGTTTACATTGTCTCTCTGCCAACCATTCATTGGATATACGCTTTGCATTTTCAAGTGACTTAAAAATGAAAGGCAAATCGAAAATTGCCAACTCTGGACCGAAGTTACCATAATTTGCCGTTGAGCTCGTCCACAAAGCGATCAAGCCTTGGTTGGCTTGCTCACCACACTTTTGTTCCGCACATAAGCTTCTTTGATAATGAGGTTCAATCCTCATTTTACCGCTAGAAGCCTTTTCCATCGCGGGTATCAAAGCTTGATCGATAGCATCACCGATAGGCATTCCCAGTCTGCCAGTCGTTCCAAGTTTCAATACCGTTTCTGCCACAACGGTCTGCGCAGAAAGAATTGTAGCGCCCGCCAAGACCAGAATTTTCCCAAAATTAGTAATTTTCATTTCTGAAGTCTCCATGGTTATGAGTTACGAGCATCTTTGACCTTCATTATCGCCAAAGAAAGTGACAGATGACTTAAAACCACAGGACAGTTTGGAAAACTCGTGTTAAAGTTAGATGCGATTATCTAAAAAAAAGCATCAAATGGCTTGAGAGGTTAGAATATTGGCAACTAATTCTCCTAGATTTTCACAGTTGCCGCCGGACTCAAAACTCAGTCTTCGTGATCAAATCTGTGAGATTATAAGTACTGCAATCACCAGTAGCTCACTGTCTTATGACAGACCTTTGCCCTCGTGCCGTGAGCTGGCTTTACATTTGAAAGTGTCTAGAAATACCGTTTTTGCCGCGTATTCGCGGTTGATAGATATGGGTTTGTTAGTTTCTAGAGATCGCTCTGGTTATTTCGTCAATCCAGAAGTAGCGCAATTATCAAACGCCAAAATAACTCAGTCAAAAAAACTTAAGTCGGACACATGCTGTCCTGTTCAGTTCCAAACGAATGAGTTGGTTCCCATTGTAAATCCGCTGGATTGGCAGGAATATCCTTTTCCGTTCATTTATAATCAAATAGATCCAGATCTTTTTCCAGTAGATGGCTGGCGGGAATGTACCCGACAAGTCTTGGGCAGAAAGCAATTGACCAACTGGACAAATGATGCCGTCGAAAGTGATAGTAAGGAGCTGGTTCAACAACTGCGACAACGGCTTCTAAATACGCGCGGCATTTATGCAGACGAAACAGAAATACTCATTACTTTGGGGTCGCAGAATGCCTTGTTTATCCTAGGCTCTATCTTCTCAAGCCTATTCAAATCCGTTGCTATGGAAGACCCTGGATTTTTTGGTGCCCGCAATGCATTTCGAATGGCTGGGATGAATATGGATAGTGTTCCTATCGACGAAGAGGGCATAAAAGTTGATGCTATTCCCAATGATTGCAAATTGATTTTTACAACACCAAGTCATCAATTTCCTACTATGGTTACCATGAGTCAAACGCGCCGCGAAGACTTGCTAAACGCAGCATCTGCTAATGACTTCATTATCATTGAGGACGATTATGAAGCTGAAATGAACTATGTGACGCAAACATCACCTTCTTTAAGGTCGCTAGATGACTCTGGTCGAGTTATATATATTGGGAGCCTTTCGAAGACAGTTTCACCTGGAATAAGATTGGGCTTTATCGTTGCTCATAGCGACATAATTCAGCAAGCGCGTATCGCCCGTGGCGTAATGATGCGACACCCTCCGACAATTGTGCAGGAAATCGTTGCGCGGTTTTTTCAACTTGGACATTATGATGCACACCTGCGGAATATCGAGCGTCGTTACACAAAACGCTGGCATGCTATGAACTATGCAATATCAAAAAATCTAAATATGCTATCCCAAACAGCCACAGTTGGTGGTACGTCATTTTGGCTTACTGGAACTGATCGTTTTGATACCAGCTTGTTAAAAGAGCGACTCAAACCCCGAGGTGTCTTAATTGACCGAGGTCAGGATTATTATCTGCACAAAAAAGATAAAAGGAGTTTTCGTTTGGGCTTTGCGTATGTACCGATTGCGAACATGGAGGCCGGGGTCAAAATTATTGCCGAAGAGGTCAACCGACTTTTGTAACCCATGACAGTAAGACGCTATCTGTCCCTACGAAATCGACAACCTGTCTCTAGCGAGAAATCTATGGGTCAGATTTAATGCAATCGACATCCCAGTCCGTGTGTCAACGGTGCGGTCAAACAAACGAGGAAATGAGCGTGAAAGACAGAGCGGATAAGGGAGATAAATCGACAATCTTTGAATTTAGTATTCCTGATGATGAACTCAATCGCATCCTTTCGAGAGTCGCGGATTTTCCTTGGCATGAAATGCCCGACGATGGCGGTTGGGACTATGGGGCCAACCTAGACTATATGAAAGAGCTTTGTGAGTATTGGGTAAATGACTTTGATTGGCGTGCTCAAGAACGCAAAATTAACAGTTTTAATCATCACAAAATGCATATTAAGGGCATTGATATGCATTACATTCGAGAGGAAGGAAGCGGCCCCAACCCAATGCCTTTAATGATAAGTCACGGTTGGCCCGGTTCAGTCTTGGAATTTTTTGATATTATCGAACCTCTTGCGCATCCTGAACGGTTTGGCGGAGAACTTACGGATGCATTTACCGTAATCGCACCATCTCTGCCAGGCTTTGGATTTTCTGGACGTCCAGAGCGCCCTTATGGACCTCGAAAAATGGCAGATGTCATTCATAATCTTATGGTGAACGGTCTGGGTTTTGACTCCTACATGGCACAAGGCGGCGACTGGGGAGGGGCAATTTGTTCGTGGCTTGGGTATGATCATGCCCCAAAATGTGCAGCAATTCATCTAAATGTACTGACAATGCGACATCCTGATGGCCCTCAGACGCCACAGGAATGGAGGTGGCAAGCGAAATTTGACGAAGAGCAAATAATGCAAGATGGCTATCGCACACAACAAGCGACGCGACCTCAAACCCTGAGCTATGCAATGATGGATAGCCCCGTCGGCATCGCAGCATGGCTTATTGAAAAATTTCATGATTGGTCAGATGTTGCAGTTGGAGATATCGAAAAAGCACATAGTAAAGATACGCTTTTGACCAATATCATGGTCTATATTGCTACTAAGACATTTAACTCTGCCTCTTGGATTTATTATGGACGGCGAGAAGAAGGCGGGCGCATTTTATCCCCCAAAGGTAAACGTGTTGAAGTGCCCACTGGCTGCGCCGTTTTCCCCAAGGAAATGCTACGCTGGCCCCCCAAATCTTATGCTGATCGCATTTATAATATCACGCATTGGACCGAGATGCCAAAGGGCGGCCATTTCGCTGCAATGGAAGAACCGGAAATGTTGATCAACGACATTCGTGAATTTGCGCGCACTCTGCGTGCCTGAAACCAACGGAGATAGATATGAGCCTTTCTTACACAGAGTTCCAGACAATTGCGGCAGGGTTAAGACCAAATGGTAAAGCCTTTATTGACGGCGAATTCTGTGATGCAGTGGATCACTCTACTTTTATATCACTCAACCCGGCAACTGGAGAAACTTTGGCAGAGATTGCGCATTGCAAAGCTGCAGATGTTGACAGAGCGGTATCCGCCGCACGGCGCGTCTTCAACGAAGGGACTTGGTCGAGCGCCGAGCCAGAGGAACGCAAAGAAATCCTTCTAAATGTTGCTCGATTGGTGCGCAAACATAAGAACGAACTTGCTGTTTTAGAAAGTTTAGACACGGGAAAGACGATAAACGACTGCTTGGATGAAATTGGTGGTGAGGTCCCCAATTTTTTTCAATGGTATGCGGAGTTAGCCGATAAAACTTTTGGCAAAATCGCGCCAACAGGTCCTGGAGCAATGGCTCTCATTACGAGAGAGCCTGCTGGCGTGGCTGGAGCCGTTTTACCTTGGAACTTTCCATTGGTCATGGCCGCTTGGAAAATCGCTCCTGCTCTTGCCGTTGGCTGCTCTGCAGTCATTAAGCCTGCAGAGCAAACCCCGTTGTCCACAATTCGATTAGCCGAGCTTATGCAGGAAGCAGGTGTTCCAGCTGGCGTGATAAATGTTGTTCCAGGATTTGGGGAAACGGCTGGACAAGCAATTGGCATGCACAACGATGTGGATACGGTTTCCTTTACGGGATCAACAGAAGTCGGCCGCTTGTTCATGCGATACTCGGGAGAGAGCAACCTAAAAGGTGTTGGCTTGGAGATGGGTGGAAAAAGTCCCTTCATCGTTTTGGAAGACGCTGCGATAAATGATGAGCTTATAGAACATGCTGCCATGTCCGCTTTTTGGAATGGCGGCCAAAACTGCTCTGCAAATATGCGCCAACTTATAGCAAAACCATTGGTTGAGGAATTTACGTCGCGGATATTGGAGCGCGTCAACGCGTTTAAATTGGGCGACCCACTTGATCCAGCAACAGATATTGGGTCCATGATTACAAAAGAGCACAAAGATATGGTGATGGGCTATATCCAAAGTGGGTTAGATGACGGTGCAAATATGATTATGGGCGGAGGCAGTGACTTGCCAGGCCACTTTATAAACCCGACAGTTTTTCGCAATGTCACGCCCGACATGAGAATTGCCAAAGAGGAAATCTTTGGACCAGTGCTCGGTATTTTGGCTATGGAAAGCGGGGAAGAGGCGCTTCGCATTGCAAGCGACACAGACTATGGCCTACACGCAACCGTATTTACCCAAGATGTCGATCGCGCCCTTCATATCGCAAGAGCACTCCCCTGTGGTACAGTTTCTGTCAACGGGTTTTCAGAAGGTGACATTAAAACGCCATTTGGAGGCTACAAGCAATCTGGATCCCTAGCACGCGATAACGGAACTGAAGCATTGGAGCAATATATGCAAACGAAAACTATATGGCTTCACACGCAAGCAAAAACCTAAAACACATGAGACCATTAAAAAGCGTGATGCTATCTTTGCATAATTTGCCCCAGAATGGTTCCTCAGAAGCCGTATAAGCCCTTCTGGGGAGAAGCGGGGATCCGAATTTAGGGGACATTTTACGTCGCTCTTACGTGAACCTCACATCATAATATTAAGGCGTGGTTAGTTTCGCCTTATAACTGCCTCTTGGTGGGCAAACATTGCCTGCCAAACATGCATCAGAGGTTTTAATCTTTCTTTATCTTTGACGCTATTTTTAAAGTTCGTGTAGGTCAGACCCTCAACTTGTTTCGTAAAGGCATTTGAAACAGCTTGGCGGTCTATCCACGCTCTATAGCGATAATCTGCCAGCGGCGTTTCCATTACCTCAGCATCAGGAAAAAGCTGATCAATATCGCCCTTAATACGAGCCCTCACCAATAAACGAGAGCTTTGAGTGTCGTCCCTATCTGCAACAACAGACACAAAAGAATTAGATGTAAATAACCACATAGGGTTCTCCTTTATAATTTTGAAACTCAACAGAAGAGAACTGCCTCCCCAATTTTTTGTAGAGGCAGTCATTTTTGTTTTTAGAATTTTTGTTTTAGATTTTTCTTTAGTCCAAAACTAAAGTTCGCGCTTACCTTGTTCGGTTTTGCGTCGCAAATAGGACGGCTTCATAGACTCAGACGCGATACTGAAACGTGCCTCGTTCTTAGCGACGCGTCTTTGTTTCATGCGGCGAGATTTATACAGAGTTTCTTTTGAAAATGACTCTTGTTCACGCGCTTCCGAATACGACCTCAAGCGTTCTACAGACACCTTAATCCACTCATTATCTTTGCCTAAGGCATCCAACTCGACCATGATTTTATCTACCTCGGACCAATTCCCGGCGCGAGCTGCGACTTGAGCATTCTCTTGTAGGGTCGCAGCTCTTACTTCGGCCGTACGCAACTGAACGGTGTCATCAGCTTCCAAAACTGCAAATTGTTCTTGGGTACATAAATCAATCGTCATTTTTGAAGTATCACTCCGCTGATCAGCGCCATCCTGATCAAGGTAATCGATATAAGCCGAAAGAAGTTTGAGTTTACTACCCGACTTTGTAGAGCAGAGATCAGCGTTAACTTTAATCCTTAGCAAAGCCCAAACATCTGCGCCAAAGGCAAGATCAGGCATAATAAAGCGACCCTCTTTATCCTGAGAATAACCGTTTAACACTTCGAAACTCACGCCCTTTTCTGGCATCATGCGTAACCGCATACGCCTTGCTAAAAGAGCCTCAAGAAGATCAAACTCTTCCTGAAACGGATCCATGAGGTCCTCAGCTGTTTGCCCATAATGTGCCTGCCCCTGCCCCGCAGAAGCCATTCCAGCCATTAAATTTTCATTAAAGTGCTCACTCAACCCGTATGTAGATGTTGTAACGCCAGCTTCGGCCATTTTCCGGCAATGGGACGCAATGACATCATCGTCAGTTAGGCCTCGATTGGCTTGGCCATCTGATAACAATAGGACACGCGATATGAAGTTATCATTTGAGTTTCTAGCCACTTCCTCAGCACCTAATGACCAACCATCATAGAGTGCTGTCATACCGCCAGTAGTAATGGCGCTTATCTGTGATTTCAGCCTGCTTTTATGAGAGACAGGCTGCGATGAAACCAGTACTTCTGCATGACTTTCATACGTCACGACAGAAAGTCTATCCTTCTCGCTCATGCGATCGACGAGCATTGACGCACATTTTTTTGCCTCTTCCAGAGGTTCCCCGTTCATGGAACCTGAGCGATCAATCACTAACGACAAATTTAACGGTAAACGCTCGGTTTCTTTCGGGCTATCTTCCACTTCTGAAGAAATCTTAAGAAGAACATCAAATGTGTTTTCCTGATTAAGCAAAATACCATTTTTTTCAGGTGTAAATTTAATATCGATCATTTTCGCTCTCCTCTTTTTAAAATTAATTGCGTTAGACTTGCTGTCACTGCTTTCCCAAGGTCTTCTGCATCCTCTCGCGACAGCGACTTGATACGGTCCTTATCCATCAAAACCTGAAACCACGGTGCTATTGCTAAAAGAGTGACATCCTCTGTCGCAGGGCCATCCTCTGGTAATCCAAGTTTTCTAAGCGCCTGTCTCATTTCCTGTTGTATGGAGGTCCGTCTTGCCAAATTCTTCGAAATACCAAACCTCGGCCTAGGCTCCGACATACTCATTCTCATCTCATTCGGTTCTTCAACTGAGGACCTTAGCCGTCTAATTGTGCTTAGCGCTGGGTTATCGCTATTGGGGAAAAGATCTTCTAACTCTTCCAAATCTGAAAAATCGAAGTGTTCCGCAATTTTACGAAGTGACCAACCATCTCTTAATAGAACGCGCGAAAGAACCAATTTAAGCAAATGCTCATAGGTAAATTCCAGCTCCCTACCCGCTCGATCCACATCGCCTAAGATACCGCGCTGAATGTAGTCGCGCACCATTCTGACAGTGATTTCGCCATCATCACTTAAGTCGAAATCGTCAAAGACCTGGCCAGCTGTTGTTACCAGCCTTTCAAGGTTTCCCTGCCAATCAATGTATCTTTCAAGCATCTCGTTTCTCCTTGGGGAGCACTAAATGACACTTACATCGATTGATGTCAATAACAAATTTTGATGTAATTTATATTCTCTGCTTAATTTGAAATAAATTTCTTGATTTTTTTGATATTTGTTTGTATTGAAGTTGCTTAAATTTCGATGTGACGTGAGTCGCATCGTTTTTTTTTGAGATATTACTATCTCCTCTTCTCCAATTTTTTGTCGGCCGAGCTCTGGTGAGACCAACAAAAAATTGGAGAAGAGGAGATAGATATGACATTCCAATTTAATTTTTCGCAAACCGACAACGCACAATTCACAGTTTCTGCAAATCGATTATACGAAGCCCGACAGGCAATTCAAACCTTAGGGTTCGAGCTGATGGAAATTTGGCATGAAGATAATGTCCATTCTTACGAAATCTGGACACATGCTACCTCTGCGCAATCAATCAGATTAAATATTTCTGAACTAGATCCATCCGAGACATCCGAAAACGACGCATCGCGCCAGGAAGTGGTCGATGAGCTTATAGATCTTTGGCATATGCTTAGTTCTATACGCGATCATTTAAAACCAGCCGATGATTATGAATTTGACACTGAGGTTTCAACTCAACCAATCACATCCTGGCAAAGGTTTTGGCAAAATGTTGAAGAATTTAGATCTGAAAAAACTGCCTATCCAGAAAACTGGCGATTTATATTTCGCCCGGAAGTAGATGAATATGTAGCTGCATATCAAGAATTATCGGCAGCAGACCGTGCCGCAATTACACAGTAATCAGATATAAAACGAGGAAATTTGTCATGTTCAAGCTTTTCAATTCTAAGAAAAATGAAGCCAATCTTCAGAACTTTGATCCAGATAAAGTCACAGTCCATTATGAGGGTGGAGTTGTTTCTCCAGAGTATGCTGCAGAAACTTTAAATCGAACAAAAATCAATAACCAAAATTACCCTTGGCATAATTTGTTTCCCCATGGTCACGGCAAAATCACCTATAAGCTCAATAACGAAATAATAGAACAATACACGGGTGAATTCGAAGCCGGTCAGTATCACGCGAAAGGTACTCTAGTGGATTCAAACGGCGAAGTTTTTGAAGGAGAGTTCCGAGAAAACAAATTTCTTAAGTAACAG
>ERZ802830.3894-NODE-3894-length-12267-cov-6.78996_pt1 | contig 12267 bp, 10 predicted proteins | sample MGYA00345654_ERZ802830 | MGnify/ENA primary metagenome ERZ802830 (study PRJEB30503, sample SAMEA104212375) | marine metagenome | biome: Westerlies Biome; feature: [SRF] surface water layer (ENVO:00010504) within the epipelagic zone...; material: water... | reverse complement strand
AACCCCCCAATATGCATTTGAGAAAGTGATGGCCCCAGAAGTTGAATCCTATCTGGTTGACTCTTCAGGCGGGACTCACAAAATTAAACTTGATCAAAAAGAGCACAGGAAAGGGTTTCAGCCAAGAGGAAAAACCTTAGGCGGATCCAGTGCGATAAATGCGATGCTTTATGTGAGAGGCCAAAAAAATGATTATGAAAAATGGCATGAACTTGGAAACAAAGGATGGTCTTATGATGATGTGTTGCCTTATTTTAAAAAATCAGAGAATAACGAATATTTTCAAGATAATTATCATGGTAAAAATGGACCACTAAATGTTTCCAATATAAGGAATGAAAATATTTTTTCAAAGTTCTTTGTCGAAGCTGGTTCAAGCTTACATAAATATAATTCTGACTTTAATGGCGCAAATCAAGAGGGCGTTGGATACTATCAAGTTACACAAAAAAAAGGAAAAAGATGTAGTGCAGCAAAAGCATTTCTCGATCCTATTAAAACTCGAAAGAATCTGACCGTTATAACAAATCTATGCGTTCAAAAGATAGAGGTAAGAAATGGAGTTGCCATTTCAATTGAAGCAATAGATAAGAAAAATGAAAAAATTAAAATCAAAGCAAATAAAGAAATAATATTATCAGCTGGTGCTTTTGGGTCGCCGCAAATAATGCTTAGATCAGGAATTGGTGCGAAAAATGAACTGAAAGCTCACGGTATAGAGACAAAACTCGATCTACCTGGAGTAGGAAAGAACTTACAAGATCATATAGATTATGTAAGAACATTTAAGTACTTTTCTACTGACGCGATAGGGTTTTCTTTCTCTTCTTTTGTTTATAAGTTTCCTCTGGAATTTCTGAAATATCTTTTTACAAAAAAAGGACATTTTGCTTCACCGGTAGCTGAAGCAGGCGCTTTTCTCAAAAGTTCTAACAGTGAAGAAGTTCCAGATATACAGCTTCATTTTGGTATTGCAATGACGATTGATCATGCGAGAACATTGCTTTGGGGTCATGGTATTAGTTGCCATGTTTGTCTATTAAGACCAAAATCAAAAGGTACTGTATCATTGAACTCTGAAAATCCTTTTGACCCACCAATTATAAATCCTAATTATTTATCACACAGAGATGATGTGGAAACTATGATTAAAGGGTATAAGGTAATGATGGAGATATTAGATCAAAAACCTATATCTAAATTCACAAAAGAGCCGCTCGATGGTTATTTTAGCCCATTGAGTTATAAGGAGATAGAAAAGCAAATAAGAGAAAAAGCCGATACAGTTTATCATCCTGTTGGGACATGTAAAATGGGTAATGATGAAATGGCGGTTGTAGATAATAAATTAATAGTTAGAGGGATAGCTAATCTTAGAGTTGTCGATGCATCGATAATGCCAACGATAGTCAGTGGCAATACAAATGCACCCACGATAATGATTGCAGAAAAAGCATCAGATATGATAATTGAGCGTTATAAATAAAAAAATGACATCATCATTATTAACGCCAGATTTTAACTCTTATCCTTCACGTAAAGTGGAAAATTTGACCGTTCATCTATTAGGCTTAGAAGTAACATATGATGATAATCAAAAAACATTCCATCTCTCATCCGATCTTCGAATTCACGCAGTTGATGACGAAACTACTCATCAAATAACGAGAGAGCCTTTAATATCTCCACTTGATATTCCTGATGATCTATCAATTAAAGATGCAAAAATTATTAACGATGGGACTGTTTCAGTTACTTGGTCACATCCTGTGACTGTAAATGACTCTTGTGTTTCAATTTTTCAAACAAGCTGGCTATATCAAACTGGCCTTTATGGAGGAATTCATCATGAAAATGATTTGGAGAATGAAACATGGGAAGCAAAAGAATTTAATAATATTATCTCTATAGATGGTAATGACTATCTTGGCAATAATGAAAGTTTTAAAAAAATGCTTCAAACAATAATTAAGTTTGGGGTTGTTGTGATTAAAGGATTGCCAGTCAAGGAGAGTATGTTAGAGGAGGTTGTTTCTAAAATAGGCACAATAAGATCATCTAATTTTGGAAAAATCTTTGATGTGAAGTTTAAAAATGATCCCGACTCTAACGCATACACTGGCGAAGAGTTACTTGTGCATAATGATTTAAGTACCAGAGAATATGTGCCTGGCTTACAATTCTTATATTGTATAGAAAACGAAACAAATGGTGGTCTATCCACGTTGACTGATGCTTTTGCGGTTGCAAAATATATTAAAAAGAAGAACATTGGGATATACAATTTGTTGTCAGAATACCCAATGAGCTTTGCTAATAAGAGCGCTTCGAGTGATTACCGAATAGACTTACCTATCTTCAATCATGATAATAAAGGAAAACTATCAGAGGTGAGGTGGACTTGTTGGTTAAGGTCTCCACTTCGTGGAGAATTGTCTTACATGAAGAAGGTGCACGATGCCCAGAAATATTTCTATAAGTTAGCCAATGAATCGCGATTCAAGGTTGAGTTTAAATTAAATCCTGGAGATATGATGTGCATGGATAACAGAAGAATTCTCCATGGAAGAACAAGTTTTTTGGGAAATAGTGGTTCCAGATGGTTAAGAGGTTGTTATATGGAAAGAGATGAGCTTTGGTCTGCTTATCGAGTTTCTGAGAGATCTTAAAAATGAATAAAGAATTTGTAGTATTTGAATGAAGAGAATTGCGCTGATTGGAACGGGAGTGATTGGGACTGGATGGGCGGCGAGGCTCTTATCTCAAGGATGTGTTATTTCTGCATGGGATCCAGCAAAAAAGTTTGATACTGAACTTAAAAAAAATATAGAAGAGATTTGGCCTACACTGGAAAAGATAGGTGTATCTTCAGATGCCTCGATTGATAACCTGAAAACCTTTAAATCGCTGCAAGAGGCCTGTTGTGATGCAGAACTAATTCAAGAATCTGTTCCAGAAGATATGAGGATCAAAAGAGATATTCATAATGCTATTGGAAAATCCTCTAACAAGGATGCATTTATTGCTTCGAGTTCTTCAGGAATTTTACCATCAGATATTCAGGGCGCTTGTAATAATCCAGCTAACTTTGTAGTGGGTCACCCATTTAATCCAGTTTATATTCTACCTTTAGTTGAAATAGTAGGTGGGAAAGATACCTCTCAATCAACTATTGATACTTTTAGAGAGTTTTATGCCTCGATGAATATGCATCCTTTAGTGGTGAGAAAGGAGATAGAGGGCTATTTATCGGATCGATTGCAAGAGGCTCAATGGCGAGAAATACTTCATTTGATTAATGATGATATTGCCAATACAAAAGAACTGGATGAGGCAATCATATACGGTCCTGGATTGAGATGGGCGATAATGGGTACCTGTCTAACATTTCATTTGGCGGGCGGACGATCTGGGATGCGTCACATGCTTGAACAATTTGGCCCAGCTTTGGAGTTACCATGGACAAAACTTAAAGCGCCTGAGTTAACTGATGATTTGATAGAGAAGATGGTTTCAGGGACATCTGAGCAAGCCGGAGAGAAAACAGTAAAGGAATTGGAAAAACTGAGAGATGCATGTTTGATCGAAATTCTCCAAGCACTGAAGAAATTCAATGTAGGCGCAGGTAAGTATATACAATCTTGAGAAAAGCAATTGAAGCCAACATGTTAACTCATTCTGAAATTTCCAATTTCAATAAATATGGATTCTTAATTAAGAGAATGTATTTAGCTGAATCTTGTCTTGATGAGATGCAGCATGTTGCAGTCCATCATCTCGAAAACCACATCAGTCCAATAGAATTTGAGGCTGATCTCAAATATCCTGGTGCACCAGATTCCTCTAATGCGCCAGGCGGAAAAACATCTAGGCGATTACTTCAAGCTTATGCTAGGGATCTCTCATTCCAGCGATGGGCAAAAAATCACACTTTGGGAGAAAATTTGAGGCAATTATTTGCGACTAAGAATGATCTATTCCTGTCGCAATGCCATCATAATTGTGTGATGACGAAGGCTAAGACCTATAGCAGTGCTACGTTATGGCATCAAGATAATCGTTATTGGTCATTTGAGGAAGAAAATCTTGTCAGCGTTTGGTTGGCCTTAGGAGATGAAAATAAGAAAAATGGATGTCTTTATGTGATCCCAGGATCACATCGTCTTGAGATTCATCCTGAGAGATTTAATGAAGCCTTATTTCTCAAGAATAATGATGTGCAAAATGAGTTACTTATTAAAAATGCAGAAGCAGCTGAATTACAAAAAGGAGACGTTCTTTTTTTTCATAGTAGGTTATTTCATGCTGCAGAAAGAAATAACACCAGCGAGACAAAGTTATCTGTAGTGTTCACTTATCATGAATCTGGAAATAATCCAATTATTGGGTCACGATCAGCAGAACAGCCATCAATACAAATCAGTAGAGCATCAAAATCAGATAAATAGATAACTTCAAGGCAATCTATTTTCAGCCTTATTTAGCTAGTCTTTAGCATTTTTATCACTGAAATCATCATGATTAAGTAGATAAATAAGATGGGAAAAGAAGCCATAATCGTCGCAGTCTTAATTGTCTCAAGTCCGCCAATAAAAAGCAGGGCAGAAGGCAACAAGCCCATAAATATTGCCCAGTACATTCTTAGGATCCTTTTTGGGTCTTCGTTTTCTTTGAGTTCCTTAGACGAGCTTGCCGCTAATGTGTAGGAGGCTGAATCGTATGTTGTGGCCGCAAAGATAACTCCAATGATAGCGAGAAGCCCTAAAAGCAATGATCCTAATGGAAGTATCTCTATGATTGCAGCAATGGCTGATGATTGACCGAATTCATTAACATGATTTATAACTGGATATTTGTTGGATAACTCCAATTCAAGAGCATAATTTCCAAGTATTATAAAAAATAATGAGCATCCTAAGCTTCCCCATCCCATCATGCCAAAAATCACCTCGCGTATTGATCGTCCTTTTGATATTTTAGCGATAAACATACCAATAAAAGGGCCAAGTGCGATCGCCCAGGCACAATAAAAAACTGTCCAGTTTTCTACAAAATCACTCCTTTGAAGGGGGTCAGTCCATGTAAGCATAGTTATTATATTAGTTGCAATATGACTTACGGACGCTACACCCATTTCTAGGATAAATGCTGATGGACCAACAATAAACACAAAGAAAATCATAATAAGTGCGAGTCTTGCATTTAGTACACTTAAAATCCGTATACCTCTATTAAGACCCTTATAAACACTAAACGCAATTAACAATGTCACAACAAGCATCACTATTAATCTCATTTGTCTATTATCTTGAAAGTCAGTAAGTTGAGAAATTGATGATGTGGTTAATTCAACCGCAAAAGCAAGTCCCGTAGCTGATGTTCCAATTAATCCAGTGACAAAGAAGAGATCAATAAATTTACCTGGCCATCTTGTTGAATATTTACCAAGAACCCCTTCACATACTGCGCTTAATTTGAGTATTGGTATTTTTTTGTAATGGTATGAGATGCAAAAAGCTATGGCTGGAAGAGTATAGAGTGTCCATGTCAGTGGACCCCAATGAAAAGCACCATAACTTGCAGCCCATATTATTGCTTCATCACTTTTCGGTGTAAGTGAATAAGGGGGATTTTGATAATATGATACCCATTCTGTTGCACCCCAATATAGAATAGCTCCTCCAATACCTGTGCAAAATAGCATCGATGCCCAGCTAAAATCAGAATAATCTTTATTGGAATCTATTCCCCCAAGAACTATCTTTCCATTTTTTCCAAATGCAAGCAGCACCAAAAAAGCCAGAGAAATGTTAAGTACTATTATGTAAGCAATGCCAAATTCATTTGTAATAAAATCAAATGAATTCCCAATTATGTTTTCACTCCATTCTTGATTAACAACAATCGCTACCACAATAGCCAGTAACATGATGCTTCCGAGCATTACGACAAAATAATCGATATCACCAGATTTTTTAATTCCGTTATTATTATGAGAAATATCTTTATTCATAAGTAGCTTATCTAATAATTGGTGGAGGCGGCGGGAATCGAACCCGCGTCCGCAAGCCCTCCGCAATGAGGTCTACATGCTTATTTCATTATTAATCTCATATTAAGCTACCTAATGAAAGAGGAAAACTTAATACCAGCTCAGTAAATTTTTAATAAATTTGATCCTAAGCATATCAAACTTACTGTCCTGTAAATATGACTCCTGTTATCCGGACGTACAGGCACTAACCGGGCAGAAGGCGCTAAACTGGTTATTAAGCAGCTAGTGCGTAGTTGTCTTCGTTGGCAACTATAGTTTTTACAGATAGTTTAACGAGGTATTCTGTACCTCGGCATGCACTCAGAGTTTCGCGACCCACGTCGAAGCCATGTCGCCCCCTGAAAAAGTTAAATCTAAACAATAACTTGCATTTTAACCGTGTTTTATTAGAAATAAAAAAATTGACTCATTTTTACGCTTGAAAAAAAAGATTAGTGATTGTGTGAAGCAAATCTTATCTCTTTAAATATTTAGTTTAATACATATAAAATATACAATAAGCTATTGAATTAATTCAATTAAAAGATTTTATCATTTTCGATTTTTGTTTTGACCAATCTTTTTCTTTCTGAGATTGACGCTTATCGTGTTTTTGTTTTCCTTTACCTAATCCTATTTCAATTTTAACATTTCCGCGCTTCCAAAATAACTTCATTGGGATTAATGAAAATCCTTTTCTTTCAACTGAGCCGATCAATCTGTCTAATTCAGTACGATGAAGTAAAAGCTTCCTTGGCCTCAATGGATCTGGTTTTATATGTGTTGAAACCGTCTTAAGGGGAGAGATATTGACTCCAACTAACCAGGCTTCACCATTTTTAATGTTAACGTAGCCTTCTTTTAGCTGCGATCGACCATCACGAAGACTTTTTACCTCCCAACCCTCCAGAACAAGCCCTGCTTCAAATGTCTCTTGTATTTGGTAGTCAAACCTTGCTTTTTTGTTTACAGCAATTTGGCTCCCGTTGTCTTTTTTTATGGATCTTTTTTTCATAGTTAATGCCTAAGTATAAGCGCTTATGAATAAAAATGTGCGTAATTGGAGTTGTAAGCACGAATTTTTTAATACAGAATCCATGTTGATAGATTTTATTCAAGGAAAGTAGATGCAAACTAACGAAAATACAAACAGAGAAGCAAGGCAGTCATTGCATGGCAATTGGTCATCAAGGTTAGCTTTTATTATGGCTGTAACAGGATCTGCTGTTGGATTAGGAAACATATGGAAATTTCCATATATGGCCGGTCAAAATGGAGGAGGTGCTTTCGTACTGGTGTATCTCTTGTTTGTTTTTTTGATTGGAATGCCAGTAATGATGTCAGAAATATTAATTGGAAGGAGAGGTAGAAGAAACCCTATAGCGACAATGAAACTTCTAGGTCAAGAGGAAGGAGATTCAGAAAGATGGAAATGGGTTGGAGTTATGGCTGTCTCGGCTGGTGTTTTAATTTTGTCCTACTACAGTGTGATTGCAGGTTGGACGATTGCTTACGTACCAAAAGCTATATTTGGTGAATTTGCCGGTTCTGATGCTCAATCCATCTCGTTGCTTTTTGATAATTTTGTGAGCAATCCTTACTCAGTAATATTTGCACATACTTTATTTATGATTATCAATTTTATAATTATAGCTTCGGGAGTAAAGGGTTTAGAAAAGGCTGTAAAATTTTTAATGCCAGGTCTTTTGCTGCTTCTATTTGTTTTATTTGCTTATTCATTGACATCCGGTTCATTTATGGATGGTGTGAGATTTATGTTTACTCCAGATTTTAATGCATTAAATTGGGATGGTGTTCTAACCGCGATGGGGTTAGCTTGCTTTACACTCAGTATTGGGATGGGAGCGATTATGGCTTATGGTGCATATCTGCCTCAAGAGACATCCATAACAAATGCCACAGTATCCGTTGTTTTTGCTGATACAAGTATCGCGATGCTCGCTGGCCTTGTAATCTTTCCTCTAGTATTTGCGAATGGATTAAATCCTGGGGAAGGCCCTGATCTTGTCTTCAAAACTTTGCCTTTAGTTTTTGGTCAAATGCAGGTAGGAACATTTTTGGCTACAATATTTTTCGTTCTTCTTTCATTTGCCGCTTTAACCTCAGCCCTAGGTCTAATGGAGCCTGCAGTGGCTTGGATGGTGGAAAGCACTCAATATAACAGGAAGCAATCAGCCGCAACCATCGCTTTCATCATCTGGTTTTTGGGTTTAGGTACGGCTTTATCATTTAACAGTCTGTCAGAATTTACATTTTTGCAAGGAACAATTTATGAAAATGTTGATTTCTTAACAAGTAATATCATGTTACCGCTTGGGGCTGTCTTTACCACAATATTTGCTGCATGGATTATGAGTCAGAACTCGACTTCAGAGGAGCTTGATGGGCATGGTTTTGTTTATAAATCATGGCAGTTTTTAGCCAAGTATTTTTCTCCTATTGCCATTTTGATAATTTTTTTACAGGCAATTGGCTGGATATAAAATTAGAATAATTCTATGCGCATTGTAGAAAGAAATGCTTATGTATCATTCTCTGCAAAAGAGATGTTTCTTTTAGTTGATAATATTGAATCTTATCCAGAATTTATTCCATGGTGTTCAGGAACTGAGATTCATCAGCGATTGGAAAATAATGTAATTGCTTCAATATCATTAAGTGGAAAAGGATTGCAGACAAAATTTACAACTTCAAACCATATGCAATTATACGAGACTATCGACCTTACGTTGGATGAAGGGCCGTTCAATCATTTTGAGGGAGGTTGGAAGTTTATCGATCTCGGTGATGATGGAAGCAAAATTCAATTCAATCTTAATTTTGAATTCAAAAATAAAGTGCTGGATTTGACTTTAGGTCCTTTTTTCGAAGAAATATGCGATAAGTTAGTGAATGTATTTGTTGATAGAGCAAATATTCTGCATACGGGTTCTCGCTGAGAATTAATTATAAATTCGAGTTCAATTCTCGATCATCACTGATTTCAGTGACTTGATTATTTTCGAAGGTTAAGGAAATCCATTTTTTAAAAATAGCATTATCTCGTCCCACTTTGAGGTAATAAATATAATCCCATCTATCTTCATTAAAAGGATCATCAATCATGGGGGTGCCAAGGAGAAAACGGATTTGATTCTTTGTCATACCGATTTCAATTTGGTCTATATCTTCTGCTTCAATAAAATTACCCTGTGAGATATTTGCCTGATAAACACAACCAGAAAATAAAACAATAGAACTTAGAATGATTAAAAAATATTTTGCTACAAAATTCATAAAACAAAGGTTAACTTATTGGTATAATTTAAACTAGTAAATGCGATTAGTTTTTTTGAATTGCATGATCCAGTGTGTGTTATAGTAGTGGTAATAATTTGAAATATATCTTTTGAGGCAACTAGAGAATGGAACAGAGAACAGAGCTTAAAAAAGCAGGCTTGAAAGTAACTCTTCCGCGCTTAAAGATACTAGAAATTCTAGAACAGAGTGATGATAGACACCTGAGCGCTGAAGATATTTATAAAGAAACACTAAAATCAGATGAGGATATCGGTCTTGCTACTGTTTATCGAGTGTTAACGCAATTCGAGACAGCTGGTCTTGTGATAAGACATAATTTTGAGGGAGGGCATTCTGTTTTTGAGATAAATGATCATCCCCACTATCACCTTATCTGCGTTGATACGGGTAAGGTTACCTGCTTCCAGAATCCTGAGATTGATCGAATACAAAAAACTGTTGCAGAAGAGCATGGGTATGAGTTAGTGGATAAAAATATCGTGCTATATGTAAAAGAAAAAAGTTAATTTGCTTAAATTATTAGTTTTTCTTAGAGAGCATCTCAACTGCATGATCTCTTGTTTTATCTGTTAATTCAATCCCTCCAAGCATTCTGGCTATCTCTTCAATTCTAGAATCTTCTTCTAGTTTTGTCGCGTGTATTTTCGTGGTGTTTTGGTCGCTTAGTTTATTTATTCGGACATGTGAATTGCCCTTGCTTGCAACCTGAGCCAAATGAGTTACACAGAGTATTTGTCTGTGATTACTTAAATCGCTCAGTCTTATTCCTACCATCTCTGCAATTGCACCACCTATACCGCTATCAACTTCATCAAAGATCATTGTGGGGATATTGCTTCCATTACTTGCGATCACTTGTATGGCTAGGCTCATGCGTGACAGCTCTCCACCTGAAGCAATTTTTGTAAGAGACTTTGGTTTTTGGCCTGGATTAGCACTGATAAGGAAATTAATTTCTTCGTTTCCATATTTAGAATGTTCTTTTAATGAGTTAATTTCAATTTCAAATACTCCACCTGGCATGCCAAGTTCAGCCATGGCTTCTGAAACCAATTTTGATAATTTATTGGAAGCCTTAATTCGACCATCAGTAAGTTCTTTTGCTTGCTTGTCATATAATTTTTTAGATTCGCTTATTTTTTCTTCGATTTTAATTATTGATGCTTCGGAATCTCTAAGATACTCAAGTTCGTTTTTAATGTCCTCATGGGTTTGGACGAGATTATTTGGGTCAACCTTATGTTTCCTTGAAATTGTATGGATAGCATTTATTTTTTCTTCCAGAAAAGAGGATTTGTCTCTATCAAAATCGATAGATGTAATGTATTTTGACAAAATATCCACCGCTTCAGAGATATTTATTTCTGCATCAACTATCATCTCTTTTACTTCTTTAAATCTATCATCATAGTTAATGAGTGAATTAAGGTTTTTTATTGAATCTGAAATTATAAGTCCTGCATTAGTTATCTCATTTGTTTGTAAATTTCCAATGAGAGTATTTACACCTTTTGAGATTTTTTCTGTATTGCTAATTTTTTTGAATTCTTTATTAAGGTCATCATATTCATTATGCCTAAGATTAAGTGATTCGAGTTCTTTTGCTTGAAATTCAAGTAAGTCAATTCTGTCGACTTTGTTCGCATTTGACTCAATAATTCTGTTTAATTTTTCAGACAGCTCTTTGTAGTTAGCGTATGCTTTTTTGGTTTCATTTGTAAGATTCTTAAGACCACCAAAATGATCAAGCATATCTCTTTGTATATTTTTTTTGCACATGGACTGATGAAAATGTTGACCATGGATGTCCACTAACAGTTCCCCGAGAGATTTAAGGCTACGAAGATTAACAGTACTATCATTTATAAAAGATTTAGATTTCCCATCATCAGTGATAACTCTTCTTAAAATACATTCCTCATCATTATCCAGAGACTTTTCTTTTAACCACTCTAATGCTTCTATATTATTTGCTACATCAAATTCAGCAGTATATTCAGCTCTTTTAGCATTATCTCTGATCATACTAGCGCCTCCACGTTCCCCAAGAACAAGACTTAATGCATCGATAAGAATTGATTTTCCCGCTCCTGTTTCACCAGTAAGGACTGTCATGCCGTCACTAAATGTGATGTCAATTTCTTCTATTATTGCAAAATTTTTGATTTGTAATGAACGTAACATAATTGAATATTATCTACTTTTTATTTAGCCTTAAATCTTGCCCCCAATGGAGTTTCGATCTTAACGTCTCATAATGATCATACTCTGGCGGATGGATGAGAATTGTCTTTTTCTTTGATTTTGTGATGATTAATTTATCAGATTCAGAGAATTCACAAATGCTTCTCCCATCTATGGTGACTTCAGCTTTATTTTTATTGTTTTGCTGTAATTCTATTTCAATACTGATGTTGTCTGGTAACACGAGTGGTCGATCACTCAGGGTATGAGGACAGATTGGTACCATTACATAACAGTCCAAACTTGGGTCAATTATTGGTCCCCCACAACTCATGGAATATGCTGTAGAACCTGTTGGTGTCGCTATTATTATCCCATCCCCAGCATGATTATTGACATATTGATTTGATACAGATGTTGTGAAGTTAAGCATTCTCCCTGTTTCGCTTCTTTGAAGAACAATATCATTGAGAGCCCTATCTTCAATATTTTCATGATTGGATTTAATTATCTCGACTCTTAACATCATTCGTCTCTCTTCGGAGTAGTTACCGTTGAGAATGGATAAAATATTAGGTTTCATCTCCTCAGGCTTCAGGTCGGCGAGAAAACCCAATTGACCGCGATTAATTCCTAAAAGCGGTATATTGAAATCATGACTGAGATTGGCAGCATGAAGGATAGTTCCATCACCACCGACAGTGATTATTAAGTCAACTGACCTTGCG
>ERZ802830.3892-NODE-3892-length-12268-cov-9.79989_pt1 | contig 12268 bp, 2 predicted proteins | sample MGYA00345654_ERZ802830 | MGnify/ENA primary metagenome ERZ802830 (study PRJEB30503, sample SAMEA104212375) | marine metagenome | biome: Westerlies Biome; feature: [SRF] surface water layer (ENVO:00010504) within the epipelagic zone...; material: water... | reverse complement strand
CGGTCAGACAAACGCAGCGCTTTGATTTGCGCCAGTCAAAAAGTTGAGTCCTGTCTTTAAGTAGTTGTATAACGCCACCGTGCGGATACTATTTCCCGAACACCGCTGCACTAAGCGGCGGCAGTCGTCTTGTGCTAGCTATAGGATCGGTACTGTGGATGACTTTCAGGCCCTTCAAATGATTGATATTTAAAGTGGCTTCGCCATGGCCTCGATTGAGTATGATGACTAAACGTTCTTCACCAAGCCTGCGCTCAAAGGCGAAAACTTGGCTTTTGTCGCGGATTTCCAATACTTTAAAGCCGCCACGTCGAAGTGCTGGATGGGTGTGGCGTAGTAAAAAGGCGCTTTGGTAAGTTTTGAAAATGTCTTCATCCATACGGTGCCACCATGTGGGCATGCGGTTTTCGGGATCGTCTGCACTCCACATCCCCACCTCGGTCCCGTAATAGAGCATGGGCGCCCCAACGTATGTGGCTTGAAAGAGCGCTAGCATTTTCCATAGGCGGCGTCCTTTTACGTCGGGTGGCCCATTATTGTAGCCAGCAGAGCGGGCATTGACGCGCTCGCCGTCGTCGTAGTCCAACCGGTTGTCGTTTTTATAATCGGAAAAGCTGGCGCGATTCGCTATGGCTGAGGCTATGCGCTGGGTGTCGTGCGAATCGACTAGGTTTTGCATAATGTAGGCGGTATCTTTATCATAACTATTGCGCTCCTGGTCAAGTAACTCAGAAAATTCACTGGCAGTGATTTTGCCGTCGATCAGCCAGCCTTTAACTGGAATGGCAAAGCCTCGATAGTTCATGGCAGAGGTAAAATCTGTGTCCGCCAAATACTGCCCTGCGCTACCCCAAATCTCAGCAGAAGTGAAGACCTCGGGGTTGATTTCTCGGACGTAGGCGTGCCACTCCTTCCAAAAGCCAATAGGCATGTCTTCGGCTACGTCAAGGCGCCAGCCGTCAAGGCCGTCACTGGGATCGTTGTCGCCATTGGGATCCATCCAGCGCTTAGTTGCGTTAAAGACATAGCGTTTCGGACCCGGAGCAAGATTTTGGCCAGCAGGATCGTCAGCAAACTCAGGCAAACTTTTAAAACCATTCCAAGCATGGTAGTTGAATTCGTTGCGCGCAGTCAGGGGATCATCAAACTTGATGATTTTATACCAGTGTGCATAGGGCGACTTTTGGAATTTTGTGCGGATGTCCGCGAAGGCAAAAAAGTCACGCCCTGTATGGTTCCAAACTCCGTCGATAATAACGCGGATACCTCGCGATTTAGCTTCTTCCAATAGCTTAAGGAAAAGCTTGTCCGCTGCCGTCCATTCCCAGTAGCGAGGATTGCTAGACTCTTCCGCGATCAGCGCGAGGTCGCCCTCGGGGTCAGGACCTAAGTAGGGGTCAATATGGTGAAAGCTGTTCCCGTCGTATTTATGGAGCGAGTTAGCGTAGAAAATAGGGTTTAGGTAGATACCGCTGATACCAAGCTCTTTAAGGTAGTCGAGCTTGTTGATTACGCCCTGAAGGTCGCCTCCATAGCGTCGGTGCTCAAGGGTGCTCTGAAAGTCGCCGCCTTGTGCTTTTTCCCAATTGGCGCGCTCAAACCACTCGGCCTCCCAGTCCATGATTTCCCACTCTGAGGTGACGTTCTGCGGATTGTTGAGTGAAGCGCGTGTCGGGTCGTTAGACGGATCGCCGTTGTTGAAGCGCTCAGGAAAGATCTGATACCAGACCACGTCTTTTGCCCAATCGGGGGAGCCTGCGTAAATGTGGGAGCAAAGGGTAGCGAGGCTAAGTAGGCAGATATTTTTGAACACGTAACTGGGATCGATTAGCTTGCTTGAATTACTAAATGGATGGGCGTTTATTCGACGACGACGCGGTAAAATTTCTTGGTCTCGTTGCTTTCGGGTTGATCCGCAAAGATACCTGAAGTAAGCCCCGAGGCTTCATCGATCCAAGAATCGGGAGCTAGGCTGAGGGAGCTTTGAACTTGGTAGGTCTTCCCGGCCACAGGTGTCCATGTAATGGTAACATCGCCATTGTTTTCAAGCGTTTGACTTGAAACTGAAAAGTTGGATCCGTTATCAAGTGGGTTAGTGCCCGCACTATCTTCATCGCCGTTGGACATACCATCGTCGTCTTCATCCAAGGCTGCAGTAAGAAGCTGAATATTAGCGCTAGCTACACTTGACGGCCCTGCATTACTGGGGACTTCTGGGTTGACTGCCTTCACACTGATAGCGACGAGGTCACTTTCAGAAGCGGTTATAGTGTATTCACTTACTGTGGTGATAATTGTGGCTTGAGTTATGGAATTGATGTATGGGGTGACTTCGTAGTGGGGCACAACACCACCCGAATCGGGCGCTACATCAGGCCAGTCGAAGGTAACGGTATTGCCGATTTCGTAATCGAAGGGCTTTGGTTGTTGGGCTTGGGCGGGAGATGCTACGGGGGCAGTGACGTCATAGATTTTAAGATACTGAGCTTCGTAGGGATTGGTGCTCCAAGTGAGGTCGTCTCCGGGTACTGGGTTGAGTGATACGAAGAGGCCATTATTGACGAGATCATCCCGAGAGTAGCCGCTGCCCCATAGCCATGTATCTCTTCGAGTCGGATGCTCGTTATCACGACCAAGGTAGGCTGCTATATTTTTTGCGTTGTAAGTGCGGCCTGCTTGCAGGCCGACAAGGTCGGCAAGTGCAGTTGGGATTCCGAAATTGTTAGCTTGGGTATTATCGCGATCTAGATTCGTGAAAGCGATGACGACATCTTGTTCGGCAACTAAAGCGTTGGCTTCAGTGTATTTGGCGACTGCGAAAATATCTTCGTCAGGTTCTAGGCTACCATTTGGATTAAGATACCAGCGATTTGAACTCCGAAGTGCAGGACTGAACTCGCGCGCATTACCGATACCGCTGTAAACAGGATAGAGGAACTGCACGCCAGCGTCATTATTTATCCAAGCAGTCCATTGTGCTTGCATCGAATTCCACTTCTTGAAGCTGGGAATGTCCTTATCGAAATTATTTTCGTACCAGTCAAAGGCTCCTTGCGGCAGCGATTCCTGAAATTTTTGTCCTGCACCAATTTCTTGGCCATACATGATCATTGGTGAGCCATCGTTCGTAGAAACGGTGGCGTAGCGAATGAGAGCTTCCCACGAATCGGCATACGGCGCTTCGTCGTGCGAAGTATTATTAAGTAAAACGAGGCTCTGATCATATGCGTTGCGCCGGTCATCAAAGATTCCGCGGTAGCCCGATGTCGTTGTAGCCGCTTGAAGTGGAAAAATAATATTCTCATTAAGGACGGCGAAGTGTCGACTTGAGCGATAGGTAACTTCTTCACCATCGAGACTTTCCGTCATAAATACAAAGTTCCACTTAAACTCATGGGTTCGGTTTATGATGTATTCCATACACTGTGGTGGGAGGCCTTGTCCAAAGTCCTTACGAAGGCCGTCGATTCCTTGACTGTCTAAGCTGTCTCGATCGGCACCTTCACTAGGACTTGAGTTGAAACCACGGTGGCCTGATTGGATAATCCAGTAAGGAAGGACTTCGCCAAAGTATTGCCATACCCCGATCGTCTCGGCAACTAGGCTAGAGTAGTCGAATGAGTCGCTCTCGTTACGCACTGTAGTACGACTTGAATCTTCTCCTGGATAGCCAGTCACCAGAGTCGCATATCGGCCGAAAAAGACATCGCGCACATCGCTCCATTTGCCGAAGTCGTCCCGGTCGGGCGCAACTGCAATATTACTACTACTTTGAGCTGGATTACTGTATGCCGAAGAACCCTCGCCTCCATCGGTTGAGAAGAACTGTGGGACGTGATCTCGAATCTTGTCGCCCGCAGACCATCCATCTGGATTGCCAATTGCAGCAAAGATATCGATACCCTTTTGCCCGAGAGCAACATCGGGAGCGGTGTGGTTAAATGGGAAATCGAGCATGAGCTGAATTTCGCCGGTGTCCGCGGCGGTGACAAAGTCTTGGAAGGCAGTCATCGCTGCCGTATAGTTTGTCGGGTTTGAAACAGGATCTGGAAGCGCTCCGTCGTAATTCGAAGTATAAAGAGGGTTAATCTCCCAGAAGTTCCGAATCGAGTAGGGGCTACCAGGTTCGTATTCACCGCTTGTAGCAGGGTCTATTTGACGGCCTTCTATGCCTTGGGGATGGATCGGTTGAAACCAGATCCAATTTATTCCAAGGTCATTGAGCCAATCGATATTAATATTCTCATTTACGTCATGCAGATCTTCGAAAGTACCACGATCTGCAAAGCTGTCACTAGTTGCATTCGAGTTGGCGACATGGAGTTCATACATGCGCATGTCACGAGCAGCTTTAGGCCCAACGATCACTGCGTGATCACGAATCCCTGAGTCACCAAGCCAAATCCAGTCGTCGAGAGGATTGACTCGGTAGCGGGCTGTTATGCGATAAGCACCAGTCTTTTCGGCATTCAGGTTGAGTTCGTAAGTACCGTCAGTATCTGAATCCACCATCTCGTAGGCGCGGAAGTAAGCGCCTGTATCTGCTGTTGTAATTGTGTTCCCGTCCACTGGGAAAATACCATCCTCTACGCCATCACTATTGTAGTCTTCGTTAGCGAGATCGCGATTGTTAAGATTAGTGAAGATTTGAACGCTGTCGACGTTGCCGATGCTAGGGTTTAGGCGTAGTTCAAGACTTGGGAATGAGGTATCGTTATTCTCATCGATATAAAAGTTTGATTTGGAGTAGTTTGAATTTACGCCATTGATTGTTAATTCAGGTAGCGGGTAAGTTACAGATAAAGATGTGGGGTTTATCTGGGCGTCTGCCTCGACAGAAGAATTAGAATTATTACCAAAAAGGTAGGTGGTATCGCGATTATCGAACTCGACGATAAAGTAATAATCAAGGTCTCCAGCGCTTGCTGGCATGGAAATGATACAGTTCCAAAATTGGTTGTGATTATCCGTGCCAGACTCGACATCTGAGTGGTAACTTAGAGTAGCGGACTGCCATGAACCATTATCGAAACGGTAAACGAAAGAGCCACCTATCTGATTAGCTCCGCCCCCTTTCCATACTCCCTGATAGAAGTTAGTGCTTTGACTAACACTAGGGAACGAAGGATCACGCATCGTTGTGGGTACGCCATTCTGGCTGGATGTAGGAATGTGCCAGACATTGCCAGTGGCCGAGTAGAGTGGAGATGCGAGGGTAAAACCCAGCACCAATAATGTGTGGATGATTTTACGGAGTGATAGTTTCATACTAAGGTAATTTAAGGGCGTGCGATTTCTATCTTGAAGAAGCGTAGATCGACGTTTGTAGGCTGGGGAGTGGTGCTGGAGCCGTCGTCGGTCCAGATGTAGGCGGGGTCGTCTTCGGCGATGGAGAAGCGGTTACCGGCGGGTTGCCAGGCCTGAGTTAAATCATCGACATACCATACGCGATAACTGCGACCCGCAAGAGCAGGGAAGGTAATAGTAAAGTCATTGTTTAAGTTTCTCGCAATAAGGCCCTTGGGTAGACCGTTAAACTCGGCCACTCCGAGGTCGAGACCAAGGACATATTCTTCGAAGTTAGTAAAGGCGTCGCCATCTTCATTACCATCCCTTCCGTCATTACCGAGGGCACTTTCGGGGTCTAGGTTGTTATCGAGCTCCCACCAGTTGGGTAGGCCATCGCTGTCGTTATCCGTCACTCCGCTTTCTAGCGAGAGGGTCATGGAGAAGCTGCTTTGCCCATCGACATTAGTGAACTCGACTTGTTGGGTGAGTGCTTGGTTACGCATGTTCAGGGCGTCCCATTCGAGAGTGCCGGGCTGGTCATCGATAGCGTCGCCATTGAAATTGGTGGTGGCGCTATCATAGGTGATCTGTGCGACGACAGGTTCAGCACCACCACGGTTAGCGAGACGTATCCGTCCTTCGGATACACTGAGGTTGTCGAGGTCGTAGTGCCCGCGAGCGATCAAGTTCCAGAGGTTGGGTGAAAGCCCGTGGCGCACATAGAGTTTATCCACTGTGGTGCCATTAATCACGTAGCTTGCATGCAGTTCAGGGAGGGTGTCATCAAGCGTGATGGTCTTAATGATAGCGCCTTCGGGTGCAGTGAAGCTCCAGCCATTACTACCACTCGGGGCTACGCTATAGAGGCTATTGACAAATTGATTAGTGCCGCTGCTGCCATCGGCAAACCAATCTTTGAACGCAGAAGTGCGGCGAGCACCAATGGAGCCGTTAGCAACGTTTTCAATACCTTCTTCTTCGGTTTCGTTGCCTGCATAGGCTGGTTGGGTGCCAATGATTTGATAGACGTAGCTACTGGTTGGGTTGCGTGCAAAGGCGGCAACGCAGCGGCCTCCAATCGCTTCAAAGACCGCAAATGATGTCGCGTTGTAGAGTAGGTATTCAGGCTCTCCGTCTAGGTCAATGTCTTCGGCGCTGGTGGTTGCCAGGTTAGGCGGAGCAGCGGCCCACTCGTCGACTCGTTTATAAAGTGCGGCAAAACGCAACTGCGATTGGGCGAGTTTTGAAAAGTCGGCGAGGTTATTGTAATCAGTATCTGGGTAGATGTAGGTGCCTGTGGAGAACTTGCTGAGATCGTTGTTTTGCTGTTCGTGGAATGCGGTGACAAACATGGCGGCATGAGCTGCAGAACGACCAAGCTGACCAGTGCTAGCATGACTGATGGCATCGACTTCTGTCCAAGTATCATGAGCTAGGCCTGTAACACCGATCTCCCCGAATGATTCGGGTAAGCTGACTCCTGGGCGTACTTCGAACACTTTATTGGAAAGGCCTTCTTCGCTACCAATTTGGCCATCATACCAGTTGGCGTAGTCCTCTTGTGTGGCGTGATCGATAAAGTCTTTTGCGCTTAGCTGCAGGCTCTGTCCTGTGCCACGATCAACGGCGCTCCATGTATCTCCGGTGCCGTCTGCGGGCTGGGAGAGGTCGACTCCACCCGAGGCGACATCGTCTAGTGTGACGAGCTCGATCCATGGGTGGTTGGCGATCCAACGTAGGTTAAGGTCGTAGGCGTTTGCATTATCAAGATTGCTGAAATCGCCCCAATCGCAGAGTAGGCTGAGTACTTGGTCTTGCGTGGCACTGCGTGCACGGCGGCTGAGTAGCTCGCGCAGGGGGAGATTTAAACCAAGGTCTTCGTTTTGAAAACGGAAGGTGCTGGCGAAGTCATGTATGGGGAAGAGTCCGATGTCATTGACCTTGTTAATTTGGTAACCAGCTTGTCCAAGGGCTTGGGTGCGACCAAACCATTTAAAGAAATGTCGCATCTGATCGACTAAGGTGTGAGTGAAGCCCATCGACTGAATCGTCGCCAACACGCTGTCATCGACCACGCTTTCTGCTGGCCAAAAAATGGTATTAGAGGGTGCGCTACTGTAGATCTCAGTGAGAACATCGTTGGCCAGATCGACACTATCGGCAGTGAAGGCTGAGCTAGCAAAGGGCACGACTTGATCCGCAAAGGTGGTTCCAAAAAGTATCGCATCGCCCGCTACAAGCATTGAGCTGATGCGACTGTTGAGAGTGGCACCGTTACGCCATGGCTTATTAACAGTGGGGTCAACGGTCGCCCATTGTAGGGCTGAAGCGAGGGTGGGAGTAATGTGTAGGTTGATCGGCGCACCAAAGGCTTCGTGTGCGTCAATCAGCCTGAAGTAGCCTGCGCCAGCGCCGTCGTTAATCTTGTCATGCATCTCGTTGGCCGAGCGGATCGGTTCGTTTCCATGTGCGAGTAAGGCGACTTTTGCCCGTTTGCCACGGTCGTTAGCGCCATCAATGCTGAACCAGCTGGAGAGTATACTCTTATCACCTGCGATGCTGCTCTGGTCTCTAAAGTATGCGGAGGCAATGAAGTCGTTAAAGACGGTGTCCCGAATATCGCTTCGTCCGCTGATATTTCCTAGTCCAGGAGTCGGTGAATTTTGGGTGCCGTCGCGAGTAGTGAATACTTGGAAGTTAAGTGTCTCAGGGTTGCCGTTCCAGCCTGCGTCGAGAAGGGCTTGGCGACTGATCGAGGCTTCCATCGCGTCAAGTTCTGAGTTGAAGTAGGCCTGCTCGAAACCATTGATACTAGTCTGCGTGCGGCGGACGACGCCTTTAGAAAAGAGGTCTTCGCCGATGGTACTGGTGTTATCACCAACATTGGTATCGACGTAGACGGCTCCATTATTGGTCTGATAGATGGCTACGAGCACTTCCCACTTCATCTCAGTGCGGGTGTCGAGGTCATCGGGAAAGGCAGATTCGCCGACAACTGCGTTGCCCGTATCGATGACAACATAGGCATCTAGGTAACCCTCTTCGGCAAACGCGCGGAGATCCTGAAAATCGAAGCGGAAGTAAAGTTTGCCATCGGCACCACCGTCTCGGAAGTAGAAGGCCACGATATCGCGAGAACTATCGAAGCCGTCATTGGCGAGGTAAGTGTCGGTACCTTGGTTGTTGGTGCCGTCGCCCTCATATTCGTCTAATACGAGGAGGTCGTTTATTGTCCAATCAGTAAACTCGTTTAGGTTGCCGACATTGCCAATAGAGCCGTCCTCACCAGGACCGATGATGATCGAATTAGCGGGTAATGGGGGCACCTTGTCGTCTTTGAGTGGGCGGGTACCGTTTGCGAGTTCTTGCAGATTGGTAAAGTCGTCTTCGTCTGGGTCGTCGTCACCGCCGTTCCGTGAGAGCTCGCCTAATGTAGAGTGGCTAAAGGTCTGCGGATCGTTTGGATCAGCTGTCTTGAAATTGTCGACGCCGTTATCAAGAGGATCGAGACCGTTATCGATTTCCCATCCATCGGGAAGGCCGTCGCCATCGCTGTCTTCGTTGAGTGGGTCGGTCTCGCTCCATACTTCGTTGGCATCGTAGAGGCGGTTGCTGTTGGCATCGCCCTCGATGAGCCCGTCAAAGTTTGTGTCTTCGCTGAAGCCATCGGTCGCACCGTCACCATCGGTGTCGGGGTTGTTGGGGTCAGTTTCTGTCCAAGTCTCTGTAGGCTGTATAATACCGTCTGGCCAATCACGTCCAGCCCATGGTTCGAACTCAGTTGGAAGCTGCTCGCCGTCGCCATCGACCCATCCGTTTCGGTTGGCGTCTTCGATACCATCTGATATGCCGTCGCCATCGGTATCAGGATTAGAGGGGTCCGTCACGGTGCCTGCGGATTGACGCGAGCGGTCGCCACCGAGGCTTTGGCTGTCGACATCAGGCACGCTTCCGAAATTATCCAGTGTGTTGTAAAAAGGTGGGTCGAGATCGCCGATGAAGTTTGGGAATGCGTCGCCGTCGGTATTGGCGGTCGCATCGGTAGGAGGATCGCCTATGGACTTGCGCCAGCCTAGCTCGAGCCCGTCGGGTAATCCGTCGCTATCGGTGTCGGGTGAGAAGGGGTTGGATTTTCCGTAAGCGTTATAGACGTGCACTTCACCATTCGTCCATTGTTCGGGATTGGGTTTAGGCGCGGGAGTGACACCTCCGTCTACGCTCTGATTGGGTAGAAACTGCGCGGTATTTTCATCGATATCGAGGAGGCCGTCATCGTCATCGTCAAGGTCATCGTCATCGTCCTCCACCAGTTCACGGAAGATGACTTTTGTGTTGCGATCGGCAGTCGCACTACCACCTGAAGAAGTTACGGTCGCGGTGAAGCGATAGCTACCTTCGTTGATATTTAACCAAGTAAAATTCCAGAGTTTGCTGTTTCCCTCGACGGTAGTGTCATTGGGTACTACGCTGGAGCCAAGCAGATTGACAAAATTAATGCTTACGTCAGTCGCATTCAGGTTAGTTTCCACTTGAATTGTGAATTGACGTTGATCTGTACTTGGAGATGGGACGTCAGGTAGAATAATCTCATGAGGACGGCTGTCCGAGCCGAGTTCGGGTGGGTTAATAATGAGGACACGAGGTGTGGCGACTGGAAGCGCTCGAAGGATTCGGGCCGATTCAAAGTCGGTTTCCGGAGAAGGCCGATCATAAGTCACTGCTACCTTATGATCGTAATCTGGAATGTCGTTATAAAGATTTGGCAGGGTGTAGGCGAGCGCGTGGTAGTCACTGGTTTCGTTGTAAACGATGCTATAGTCGTCACGGCTTTGATCGGCACCGGCATCGCCTTCTTCGTTTGAGCCGATCGAAATAAGGAAACGTTCAATGAGTTGCTCTTCGCTCAATCCATCGGCCAGTGATTTACTGAAGTAGACTTTCATCACGTAGCTGTCGTCGACGATTTGTCCTTCCTGTGAAGGGAAGGCGATAAACATGCGCTCATCAGGACCTGAGGTATTAACGTTACGCGCGAGCGTAGTGTAGTGACCACCATCGTCGTTAAGGGCGAAGTCTTTAAATTTAGAGGAGGACAGCTCGCGTAGGCGGACTTTAACATTGGCGGATCCAGTGGCAGGTATGTTGATATAGTCAAAGCGCCATTCCTTCTGAAGGACCGGGTCAGAGGGCTCGATCTCTAAGCTAGGAGTGAGCTCGGAGGCGCGAACCCAAATATCTAGGTTTGTGTCCCAATTACCGTTTTCATTGAGGTCTTCGTAGCTTTCGCTGGAATCGTGAGTGCCGTTGCGGTTGGTATCAACAAAGGGTTCGAAGCCAAGCCCGTTGCCATTGGAGCTCCCGGTATTGATGTCGTCATTAGTGGTTTCCGAATCTTCGATACGATACCAGACTTCATCGACAGTGGCATCGGTGCGAACGACGACGCCGTAGCGAGAGCTGTTGATTGTATCGCCATCGTTTTGAGGAAAACTTATTTCACCCTGAGGACGTTCTGTGTCGTAGTAAAAAGTCTGCTTGTAAGTGTTGTAGATCGAGGCTTGTCCAGGGCGTTGGAGGAATGCACGCGCGTTGATGATGTGCATACCTTCTTCGAGACCTGTCTCAGTCACTCCATAGTCATTATGCGGGCGGATGGTGACGGCAGTCAGGTCGCGCTCCGAAGACTGAAAGGCAGTCATCATCTGTGTCTTGAGAGCAACTGTATCGGGACTACTTGGAAAGACGCTCGACTGTAATGTGCTGTAGATGCCTATCTTGTATTTGATTGTGCCTGAGGATACCGGATCGATCTCGGCTCGCCACCAGTTGTCGCCGTCCTCATTATTAGGGCTCACGTAAAAGGCCTCGACGACTTGAGTCGTGCCGCGCCCCCAGCTACCCGCGCCTTCGGGATTGCTTCCATCGGTAGTGTAATAAACATGTGCTTTATAACCTGCTCCTACAGAGTTTGTTTTTGCCCAAATGATTGTGCTGTTGCCACTGTCGTCTAATTGCATGCTAGGTGCGATTAATGGGTCGTCTGGTATCCAGCCGTCAAAGCCAGCGGTTGGATCGTGAAAGATGAATGTCGCGGCATTAGTCCACTGAGGGTTATTGCCAGAGCCGATAGTAGTGACTGAACCTAGCTCGTAGGTATCGGCTCCAGCTGAGCCTATATTGCAGCGCGCGGCATCAGTCGCTGCGAATTTCTCTGGGCCTATGCGGTCAACAAAGTTAGCTTGTTCGTAACCCATAAAAGTATCGGTGGCGAGGGCAGGAGGATTATCGCGAGGGTCGCCTGCAGAGTGGTTAGCGTCGTTTAGGTCGATACCGCCGTCTAGTTTGAGTAGGATATTTTCAGCGGAGCCATCGGTGCGAGCTACAAAGCGGACTCGTGTACCGTCAGTCACACGAGGGATGCTTGCGGTGTAGGTAAAGTCGGTGCTGTCGGGGTTATTGATGATGGGTTGACTGGAGATTGGCAGGGTGTCGCCGTAGAAATCAGCATCTCCATTGGGGCCGTCGCGGCGGTTGACTTCGACTGTGTCTACTTCGATGTTATTTTGATAGATCGTCAGAGGGCGTCCACCCGAGTTTGCCCAGAGCCTAGAAGGATCTGGATTTTTCCAAGAAAACGCGAAATAGCCTCCCTCGGGTATGATCACGGAACTGTTTGTGATATTGGAAGCCCATTCGAAAAAGCCACCGCCATAAGTTGAGTAGTTGTAAAGGTAGGCATCGCTTCCACCTGAGATGGCGGGAAAACTCGTACTAAAGCTGCGGCCCTGACCAGCAGAATAGTTATCGTTCATCATGAAGAGCAAGATCACGCCGTCACCCTCGCTCATTGAGGGGTTCTCGCGCTTATCCACCCGCTCGTAAATGACGACGTCACCGTCCGACCACTTGCCATACTGATCGCCACGGGCAAATTGCTCGTGGATGTAGAGTAGGTTTGGCACGCGCGGATCATCCCACT
>ERZ802830.3891-NODE-3891-length-12269-cov-6.38047_pt1 | contig 12269 bp, 15 predicted proteins | sample MGYA00345654_ERZ802830 | MGnify/ENA primary metagenome ERZ802830 (study PRJEB30503, sample SAMEA104212375) | marine metagenome | biome: Westerlies Biome; feature: [SRF] surface water layer (ENVO:00010504) within the epipelagic zone...; material: water... | reverse complement strand
TTCCACTTCCTCGCCGGCCATAGTTTGGCATTTCTGGTTTTTCGTGCATTGTTTTTCCCAGACCATGACCAACCAGCTCGCGAACAACACCATAACCATATGACTCCACATGCTGTTGTATGGCATGACCAACATCACCAACACGCTTGCCAACACAAAATTGTTCGATGCCGATATACAACGATTCCTTGGTTACTGTGAGCAGTTGTTGCACGTCATGATCGACTTCACCAACCTCAAAGGTGTAGGCATGATCGCCATAATACCCATTTTTTAACGCACCACAATCGATCGAAACGATATCACCATTTTCCAGTGGCTTGTTGTTTGGAATGCCATGCACCACCTGTTCATTGGGACTAACGCAAAGGGTGTTGGGAAAATCATATAAACCTAAAAAACCAGGCTCTGCACCATGGTCACGAATAAAAGATTCGGCAAGACCATCGAGATAGAGAGTAGTGATACCAGGTTTGATTTCACTGGCAAGCATCCCCAGTGTTTTGGATACCACCAAGGCACTTTCTCTGATCAGTTCTATTTCTTCAGCTGTTTTTTGCAATGCCATCCTTAAAAATCGTATGCGTGCTTATAGCCTTTGTCTTGAAGAATATCGAGAATGTCTTGCTCTAAAGAAATGATCGGAAACTCAACAATCCGATTGATTTCCTCACCTTTTTTTGAAAAGATAAACGTAGGAACATTGGTAATACCTGCTTCTTCAGCGCTTCCATCATGACTGATTTTATCCTCGTTCAGTCCAACCAATCTACTAATTTGGTCGTTGGCGTCGAGCGCATCGATAATTCTAAAAAAACCAGCTACTTCTCGCTGACTATCTTCACACCAAGTCCCCATGTAAATAGTCACCTCAATTTCACTGAACAATGAATCGATTTGTGAGACCAATGTATCGTTGAGGGGGTGTGCATCGTAGTTGTCCATAAACCAACTGTTGTGTTCACTGTTTTGCAGTTGCTTTCGAGAAAATTCTCCAAATGATTCAAAAGGGGTTGTACATGCTGTAAAAATAAGAGTGGCAAGAAGGAAAAGTGTGATGTTTTTCATGTCATTAAAGTAAAGAGTTGGATGTCATTTCACTTGGTTTTTCGACACCCATCAGTTCGAGGATTGTGGGTGCAATATCTCCCAAATTACCATTTTTTATGGATTTGTGCTGATCACTGACAAGAATAATCGGAACAGGATTGGTTGTGTGGGCAGTGTTGGGAGATCCATCTGGGTTGATCATGGTGTCACAATTTCCATGATCGGCAATAACAAGCACGTTGAACCCTCCCTCTTTGGCAGCTTCAACCACATCTTTTGTGCAGGCATCAACTGTTTCACAGGCTTTGATGGCTGCTTCCATGCTCCCTGTATGTCCAACCATATCGGGATTGGCAAAGTTGAGACACACAAAGTCTGTTTCTTGATTTTTGAGCTTAGGCACGATGGCATCTCTTAATTCATAAGCACTCATTTCAGGTTGTAGGTCATAGGTTGCTACCTTTGGCGATGGACATAAAATGCGTTCTTCCCCTTCAAATGGTTCTTCTCTGCCTCCATTAAAAAAGAAGGTCACGTGTGGATATTTTTCTGTCTCGGCAATTCGAATTTGTCGTTTACCTGCTTTGGCAAGTACCTCTCCAATTGTGTTGGTGACATTGTCTTTGTCAAAAACGGCATGTACACCTTGAAACGAATCATCGTAATTTGTCATCGTCACAAAATGAAGATCACTTTTCTCCATTCCATGGGCAGTAAAATCCTGTTGGTGAAGGGCTTGGGTCAACTGTCGCCCTCTGTCTGTTCTGAAATTAAAAAACACCACCACATCACCAGCTTGAATGGTTGCAACAGGCTTATTGTCAGCCCCTACTCTGATGTGTGGTTCAATAAACTCATCTGTCGTACCTCTCGCATAACTCTGTTGGATGGCTTCAATAAAATTTGTTGTTGTATTGCCATGACCATGAACCAAAAGATCATAAGCCTTTTTCACTCTTTCCCAACGCTTGTCTCGATCCATGGCATAGTAGCGCCCAATGACTGAGGCAACTTGTGCGTTGTGAGCGTCACAGCACTCTTGTAATTCTTCGATAAATGCAGCACCTGATTTTGGATCAACATCTCGTCCATCTGTAAAAGCATGAACATAAACCTCTGGTACTTGGGAAAGGTTTGCAGCCTCAACCAAACCTTTGATATGATTGATGTGTGCATGTACACCTCCATCAGAAACAAGTCCGAGAAAGTGAAGTTTCACCTTGTTCTCCTTTGCATAAGCAAAAGCATCTTGCAAGACTACTTCGTCTTTTAAGGTGTTTTTTTCCAAAGCAATATTGATTTTGGCAAGGTCTTGATACACCACACGTCCAGCACCCAAATTGACATGCCCAACTTCGCTATTTCCCATTTGGCCATTGGGCAGCCCAACATCCATCCCATCTGTGCGCAATGTGGCATGGGGATAAGTGTTGAATAGCGAATCGATATAAGGTGTTTTTGCTTGGTCAATCGCAGAAACAGATGGGTCTGGTGATATGCCCCAACCATCCAAAATAATCAACATTGTCTTCATGCGGCAAAGATAAGTAGAACGTGGCGAAAGCGACTCCTATTCTTGTGCAAATAATATGGGATTGATATCTAAAATATGCGCTGAAGTATAGGCCTTAAAAAATTCATTGTCTAAAAACGCACGACCGAGCAATTGATCATCTTTTGCGATTTCAGACAAAGCATGTGTTGTCAAAACCTCAAGATAAGACTTCGAAAGGGGACGATATGTGTAGTGCCAAGGTTCGTGTGCAAACCCCTTGCGATTGGGGTTGTTGGTATACACTTCAAAAAACCCATAGGCTGCTGCATTGTCATTCATCCACTCACGAAGGGCGCTTGAGGGACCATTGTCATAAAACTTTTCTGTCAGAAGCACATCGCCAGATTGGGGATTGGCATTGTCAATGATATCGATGTCTGTACCCCAGTGGTGACGTGAGGTCCCTGGAAGGGTTGAGTATGTAATAATTTTTTTAATGGCGTCTTTGGGTTCAAGCCCTTCCTGCGTAAATGCTTTATACTTCGCATTCCAGATTTCTCTTTGGCGATTGTAGCTGCGATAGGCAGAAACGACTTTCATCTCAATCCCTTTTTTGGCAGCTGCTGCTCGCATTCGATCAAAGGCCTGATAGACTTCAACTTGCATATTGTTGATAAGCTCAGGAGCTTTTTTTCCCAAGACCAAATCAAGGTCACTATGTTGTGCAAAAGCGTGCATCGTCAAACACAAAAATAGACCCTTTAGCATTGCTTTCATAATATCGATTTTTTCATTCGATAATGTGGTCCAAAGATAGGGACATCAAATAAAGCCCCGTCGATTTTATACCCCATCGATTTATAAAACGCAAATACTCCTTTACGAGCATTCATCCACATGACTTCAAAATTGAGTGTTTTTCCAAGTCGCTCAGCTTCTTCTACTAGCAATCGACCAACACCACTGCTTTGGATGGCGGGCAGCACTGCCATCCCTCGAATTTGCCCATTCGGCACTGTGTATGGACCATCTTTGGGGTTGTTCAAAACTGTGCATACCCCAACCAATACATGCTGACTGTAGGCACCCAAATGTATGGTCGTTGGAAGATCATCACCAGGCAGTACACAGCTTTCTTTTGGCAACCCAGATCGCAGCACAGGGTGACGAACAATATGAGTTGTTTCTGCAGAAATGGTTTTAATATGTATTTTTGGAAACGCCATGCAAGACTTACAGTTCACATATTTATCAGAAAGCAATATAGCACAAATTGTTCCGCTGATGCAAGATTTCACCTCTCATAAATATACATATGATGTATTGCTTCAGCGACTGAAATCCATGTTTGCCCATGACTATGACTGTGTAGCCATCCTTTTGGAAAATCAACTGATTGGGTTCTGTGGATTGTGGTATCAAACACGTCATTACTCTGGTAAAAGCTGTGAGCTCGATCACTTTTACATCGACGAGCCTTTTCAAGGCAAAGGCTATGGCAAGCAATTTCTCGATTGGATAACCTCCCAACTCAAGACAAAAGGCTATGAAGCTTTAGAGCTCAATGCTTATAAAGAAAACAAGGCTGGACATCGATTTTACGAGCGAGAGGGCTTTGAACATTTGGGCTTTCATTTTGTGAAACGCTTATAAAATTTTGACATTCTTTTTTGATTATATACCTTTAGTGAGGAATCATGCGAAAATCAATCACCTTATTGTTGTTGTTCACGACTGTTTTTGCAGCAGCACAACAAGACTATCGCACTTGGTTGCGTGGCAAGGTGTTGTATCAAGACAGCAGTGTTGTTGCTGCCAATATACTAAACACCAACTCTGAAAATGCAACAATAACAGATGACAATGGTGAATTTGCCATTGAGGTAAAGCTCGGCGATGAGCTTATTATATCATCTGTTCAATATGAAATTCGTGCAATCATCATCACCAAGGACATCCTACAACGCAATCGTTTGGTGGTGGATGTAAATGAAAAAATCACAGTCCTAGACGAAGTGGTTGTCAGTCCAACACGACCAGAGAAGTTTTTGGATTTACAAGAAGAAGAGTTTAAAAAATTTGACTACACTTCAGATAAATCTACACGGGTCGAGAACGAAATTTTGCGAAAAAACCAACTGTATGAAGGGGTTGATTTTATCAATATCTTTAAGCTGATGTACAAGTCACTACGCAAAAAGAAAGCTGATGAAGGTGATGAGTTTACCTATGCACCAAGTGATGTGATTCGTCAGATATATCCCGATGCATTTTTTACCACCCAACTCAATATACCACCAAACAAAATCGGCTTGTTTTTGGAGTATATCGATGGCCGATTGCAGACAAAAGATTTGCTAAAAAAGGAAAACGAATTTCAACTGATGGACTTTTTAATCAAGCAAAGTGAAAAGTTTGCAAAGACGCAATAGGTGTTTTTTCTTCTTACTGTTGTTTGTAGGTTTTAGCGCATACACACAAAACATACAAGACTTTTCAGGTAAGGTGGTTTCAGACTCTCTCGATATCTCAGGCATCCATGTGGTGAACAAAAACAGTGGGGCAACCACCATCACCAATCAAAAAGGCAAATTTTCAATTGGTGCAAAACCAACTGATACCCTTTTGTTTTCGGCTGTTCATATCAAGCTACAAGCCTTGGTGTTGGACTCATTGGTGATGGCTCAACCTCAAATTAATGTGTATATCGAGCATGCTGTCAATGAGTTGGAAGAGGTTGTTGTCAAACCTCACAACCTGACAGGAGACCTCGCTGATGATATCAGCGCTGCGCCACCACCTCCAATCAATTTTAAAGATGTTGGGATTCCAGGTTTTGAAGGGGAAAGGCGCGAAAAAATAAGATACAATAGTACAAGAAGTTTGATTTTAAGTACCTTGCTATTGCCCGTCATGCCATTGGACGTAGAAGGGATGTACAAGCAAATCAGTGGGTACAACAGACGCCTAAAGGAAAGTCGGAAACTCAGCAAACAACTGCAAACAGTGAACAGTATGATTGATTTTTATGGCACTCAATTTTTGCAAGACCAATATTCATTGTCGGCAGATGAAGTCTATGCCTTTGTATTGGCTTGTGTTGAAAACACCCCATCGATGGAAAGTGATTTTCTTCGTGGCAATCACCCTATTGTTTTGGCTGCAATAAATGATTATTCAAACTCCCAAACACCCTGATGATGAATCGTGTCGTAGCATATTCGTTATTTGTGTGGGTGCTGTTTGTACAGACCACGATCCACCCTTATTATGTCAGCACGATGGAGATTGACTATCGCCCTGACCGATCGGCGCTACAGATTACGATTCGTGTGTTTACAGATGATTGGCAGTTGATGCTCAACACAGACTATGACCAGGACCTTCGTTTGGATCCTGACAGTGATGCAGCACAAACTGTGATTCATTCGAGTGATTACCTCCAAAAGGCGATAGAATTGAGACTGAATGATACAGAGGTGGATCCAGTCTTTTTGGGTAGGGAGTACCAAGACGATCAGATTGTTTTCTATTTGGAGGTTAAGGATGTGGCAGAGGTGAAAACCCTAACTGTTTCAAACAGCATTCTATTTGAGGTGTTGGAAGGCCAACAAAATATTGTGCGTATCAAAACCCCAACAAAACGAAAAAGCTATCTGCAAACCCAAGGAAAAGTGGGGGATGTGTTTTTAGGGGTGTGATGTAAAGGTTTGGCTAGGTGGGGGTTTAATACTTTTCCAGTCCTTTAATTTTATGCCTTTCTAATTACTTTATACCAAAAACATTAACGTTCTATTGCAAAAACCACAGTCGCCATCATAAACTATTACAAAACTCATTTTGAATCAGCTTTTTCATTAAATAAAACAACAAATAGCATAGGTAAAATTAGGATTGAAAAAAGCAACCTTAACATTTCCGTAGCAGAATATTTTAATGTAAATAATATCATTGTAGATATAGCACAGGACAGAAGAATTGGTAGTATTCCCATAATGACCCCAACATTTTTTTGAAAAACAACAAGATTTTTCGGTTTAAATGGGATATTCCAATATTTAGGGAACTTAGCTACCAATTAAATAGTAAGTAGTAAAAATAAATTAACTAGAGATATAATCCACAATTGAATTTTATTTCCATACCCATCTATTTCTCCCTTAAAATTGATATGTGTAGGAATCGTTTCAGGGATATTATCATAGTTTAAATACAATAACCCTGCATAAGTAAACAAAACGGAAAGACTCATGGCAAACAAAATTTTTACTTTAATTGAAATCATAATTTAAACTTTAAGGGTCTATTTATGGGAAAAAGATATAGGGTTAATCTAGCAAAAAAAAGAAAATACCGTACGCATCAAAACCCCAACAAAACGAAAAAGCTATCTGCAAACCCAAGGACAAGTGGGGGATGTGTTTAGAGGTTTGTAGGAGGTGTATAGTGATGTAATTTTCTAATGGTTAAATTTTATGCTGGATTGCAAGCAGTTTATCATTATTCAGATGATATTTTCTCATACTCATCGTATCCTCCTTCAAAACCAAAAGTTCTTCGCAAAATTGAACCATTGTTTTTGCGAGTGTATGAAAAAGATATTTTGTCACGACATTGGAAGCTAACTTCAATGATGGAGTCATTTATAAAATCAAAAAGACCCTCACATAAATATGAATCACTATCAAAACTCCCATCATTGCTAAAAGTTATCATTTCACCATTTTCAATAATTTGTGTTGAAGATGGAAGTACATGTTGCCTTTTCGTTAACTGCCAAGTTCCATAAATAGAATTTTCTTTTTGTTTTGTTTCTTCTTGACCACAATTTGTAGCAATAAAAAGCATTGAAAAGATTAAAAACACATTTTTCATATCGTTTTGATTTATTCACTGCAACAATTGAACATACGCATAGCGCAAATCCAACACGCCCAAAACTGTCAACATGAAAAAAAATCGAAATCGATTTTTAATTTGGCGCAAACAATTTGAGGCGTTTGTTGGGTCAAATTTATAAAATTTTGTTGAAACACAATTCAATAATCAATTATATACTCCCCTTTGTTGGGCAACGGTATAGTGTTTGAGTCGTAGGCGAGGGCATAGAGCCTATTACCATTATCTTTAGTTGTCAGTCGTTTTTTTCTCTAATATTTTCAGTAATTTATTAGGGTCTTGTCGGTTGTCCCAAAAAGCAGTTATTATAATTTCTTTGTCAGAAACCTTGTAGAGAATACTAAAATTATCCAATGATGTTATTCGTACATCTTTAAAATCTGTCTTCTTGTAAATGAGTGGATTTTCAGCAATTTGTTTTGTTCTTTCAAAAACCAGCCTTACCAGTTTTTTTGAATACGTATTAGATTTATTTCTCTTAACCCAATACTCCAAAATCCCAACAAATTGAAGGTCTGCTGTCCTCGTCCAAACTACATTGCGTTTAGCCATTCTGAGTTTCTTCTATCCATTGCCTCTTGAGATATCAATTGTCCGTTTTTAATATCCTTTTCACTCATCTCCAACATTGTTTTTTGTTCGTTGGATAATTCAACTATTTCAGATTCGGATGAACTTGTGGAAACCAATTGGTCAAGTGCTTCCAAAAAATCTCTGTTTTTTATGGATAGAATTTTATCGATTAGGCCACTCCTTATTTTATTCGTTGATGACATTCAATTAGACTTTAATGTTCCCAAATTTACAAAATCAATCACATAAGTTTTCAAAATCGTAATTTTTGGCGCTAGCCAACAAGTGCACAGAGGCGTTGGATACACCTTCTAATCCATTCCTTTTCATTACATTTATACCCCTTTATTTTAAAATTGTTTAATATGAAACGTTTATTCACCCAGATGCTATCTTTTTTCTTACTGCTTCCCACCTTGGCATTGGCACAAGAGCAAAACTTAGAAGGCCCTAAGCAAGGGCATACCAATCAAAACAAATTCCGTCAACTCTACAACGAGTTCTCAACACCCAACGATTATCGAACTGCTAGTGGTGCCCCTGGCGCAGCTTACTACCAGCAACGTGCCGATTATGTCATGGATATCAAAATCGATGATGAAACCCAACGCTTATATGGCGAAGAAACCATCACTTACACCAACAATTCTCCAGATGTGTTGGCATATTTATGGGTTCAGCTCGATCAAAACATTCGTAAGAAAGACTCCCCTTCACTTCTCAAAAACAGTCAATCCATGGATCAGGTGTCACAATTGTCAACCTTTGCCAACAATCACCTCGGCGACCCTTTTGATGGGGGATTCAATATTGAGCATGTGTTAGATGCACAGGGCAAACCCTTGCCATATATCATCAATCAAACAATGATGCGTATCGATCTTCCAACCCCATTGCAGTCTGATGGGCAAGTGTCTTTCTCAATCAAATGGTGGTATAACATCAACAATCACGTGGTCAACAGAGCGCGTTCGGGCTATGAGTATTTCCCTAAAGATGACAATCGTGCCTATGTCATTGCACAGTTTTTTCCTCGTATGTGTATGTATGATGACGTTGAAGGTTGGCAAAACTATCAGTTTTGGGGCAATGGCGAGTTTGCACTGCCCTTTGGAGATTATGAAGTGAATTTGACAGTACCTGCCAACTTTATCGTAGATGCCACTGGCGAATTGACCAATCGCAAAGAGGTGTTTACAAAAGAAATGATGAGTCGTTACAAAAAAGCAAAACAGACCTATGACAAGCCTGTGATGATTGTAACCCAAGAGGAGGCTGAGGCAAACGAAAAAACCACAACGACCAAAACCAAAACATGGAAGTTTTCGGCAAAAAATGTTCGTGATTATGGCTTTACAGCATCTAAAAAATACATTTGGGACATGATGGCTGTCAAGGTTGGCGATCGTGATGTCATGGCTGTTTCACTCTATCCCAAAGAAGGGAATCCACTTTGGGAGGAATGGTCAACTCGCGCAGTTGCACAAACCTTAGAAACCGTTTCAAGATTTACCTTTGATTACCCTTATCACAAGGCAATTTCGGTGCATGCCAAAAACCAAGGGATGGAGTACCCGATGATTTGTTGGAATTATGGCCGACCTGAAGAAGATGGCACCTATAGTGATCGCGTCAAATTTGGGATGATCTCTGTCATTATCCATGAGATTGGACACAACTACTTCCCGATGATAGTCAACTCCGATGAACGCCAATGGGGTTGGATGGATGAGGGTCTAACGACATTTATACAATACCTCACCGAGCAAGAATTTGGACAGCGTTATCCAGAGTCGATTCCTGGCCTAGACAAGTACCCATCACGTAGGGGTGAGGCCAAAAAAATTGTGCCTTATATGTCAGACGATCAGGACTTTTTAGCACCCATTATGTCCAACCCAGAAAATGTATTTCAATTGGGTCCGAATGCCTATGGAAAACCAGCGACAGCACTCAATATCCTTAGAGAAACCATTATGGGACCTGAACTGTTTGACCATGCGTTTATGACCTATTCACAGCGATGGATGTTTAAGCATCCAACACCAGAAGATTTTTTCCGCTCGATGGAAGACGCCTCTGCAGTTGATTTGGATTGGTTTTGGAGGGGATGGTTCTACACCACTGATTTTGTCGATATTGGGGTGGAAAGCTTAAATACTGTCCAAGTGACAAGCCAGCCTCCAGCAGCATATATCGAGAGACTTAAAAGCTTTGGATACTCTATTGAAGACCTCCCACCACTGGTGTTTCGTGTAGGTGAGGATGACGAGGACTACGACGAAAACGCTGCCCCTTTTGCTGGGTTAGATGCAGAGGAGTACCTCGCTGAAAATGGACTTACAGTTGCCCAAGAAAATTTGGAAAAAACAAATTATCTCTATGAGATTACTTTCAACAAGCCTGGTGGGTTGGTGATGCCAATTTTGGTAGAATACACCTATGCAGATGGTTCTACATTGACAGAGAGATATCCTGTCCAGATTTGGCGAAAAAATGACGATAGCTACATACGATTGCTTGCTTCAGAAAAAGAGATCGTTGGTGTTCAGGTTGATCCCAATGAAGAAACAGCTGATGTGAATACAACTAACAACTCTTGGCCTCGAACGAAAGTTCAGACAGACTTTGATCGTTTTAAAGAAACCAACTAGCAATATACTGTCCGTTGGATAATCATTCCGACGGACAGTTTTTTCTTTTTGAGTGAATCATCATAACTACCTATCTTTACCCCATGATTTATTTTATCAGCGGAGCCGAGCTGGTCTTCGTTTTCTTTGTGATTCTTCTTGTATTTGGTGCCGATAAGGTGCCAGACATCGCTCGAACCCTAGGGAAGGGGATGCGACAAGTACGCAATGCTACGCAAGACATTAAGAGTGAGATTGAAAAATCTGCTGAAAAACAAGGCCTAGACACCAAACAAATCGAACAGGATTTAAAAGAGGTCAAAGACGAGGTGGAAAATATTGCAGGCTCTGTAAAACGAAACAACTAGCGTTTTCGTGTGATCGTTAAACCATCTCTAACAGGAAGAATAATCGTTTCAACCCTTGCATCTGAATTGATTTTTTGATTATATGCTTGCAAAGCAGTGGTTGCTTCATCAGTTGCTGATGATAACACCTTGCCAGACCACAATACATTGTCAGATAAAAGTATGCCACCTGTTGCCAATTTATCAATAATCAAATCGAAATAAAGGGGGTAGTTTTCCTTATCGGCATCCAAAAACACCATATCATAAGGCCCTGACAGGGTTTTGAGAATATCTTTGGCATCGCCGAGGTGTTGAACAATTTGATTGCCGTATGGAGATTGATCAAAATAGCGTCGTTGCATATCAACCAACTCTTCATTGTGATCAATGGTATCAATCGATCCTCCCTTTGCCAGTCCTTCAGCCAAACACAGGGTTGCATAGCCAGTGTAGGTACCAACCTCCAGAATTTTCTTTGGCATCATCATCTTAGATAGCAAAGACAATAGCCGACCTTGATACGACCCACTGAGCATTCTGGGTAGCAGCACTTTTTGATGTGTTTCTCTGTCCAATGCCTTGAGCAAGTCAGATTCTTCCATGCTGTGCTTGTCGATGTATTGCTGGAGTTCCTCAGATATAAAATCCATTAGCGTGTTGGTTTTGCATAAGGGAAACGTTCAATGAGTTCTGGTTTTGCATAGCCATCTAGACCATTAATCGTCACAGAACCAGCTTGTTGTAGGTTTAGCCAGCCATCGCTTTCCAGGATACCATCTTCAACATGAATCGCTAGAATCTCACTGACCAAAAGTAGGGTGTTGTTTTCTTTGATTGGGTATTCGTTGAGGAATCGACAAGCCAATCGCACTTTGGCATTTTTGACAAAAGGAGCTTGAAAGTCATCCAAGTATTCAGCTTCGAAGTCTGTTTTGCTAAACTCCGATACATCTTCTGGATAATTGGCAGAGGTGTGGTGTGCATCAGCCACAGTGCTGTGATGAATGTGATTGACTGTAAAAAAAGAAGATGATTTGATGTTACGATAGCTATCTCTAGGAACAGTCGTTGGGCGTAACACAAAGCCAATAAGTGGTGGATTGCTACCCAAATGAGTGATGCTGCTAAATACAGCTAGATTGGTTCTGCCATCAGCAGATTGTGTGCCGATTAGATTTGCAGATTTATAACCAGTACAACTGTTGATGAGGTTTAGACGGAAGATTTTATCCATCTGATCAATGTCTGCCCTAGAGTAGTGTAGCATTT
>ERZ802830.3884-NODE-3884-length-12292-cov-9.10918_pt1 | contig 12292 bp, 11 predicted proteins | sample MGYA00345654_ERZ802830 | MGnify/ENA primary metagenome ERZ802830 (study PRJEB30503, sample SAMEA104212375) | marine metagenome | biome: Westerlies Biome; feature: [SRF] surface water layer (ENVO:00010504) within the epipelagic zone...; material: water... | reverse complement strand
AAAAACAAGTATAGTGCGTCTTCTGGCATTAAGCCAGGTAGGTGGAAGTAAGGTTTTAATAACAGGATCTTCATTATACTCTCTGGTAATAATAACCCACATATCTAAATTAGTTTTAGACATGAGTTGTGGCAGTAAATTATTAAGCCGATCTTCTTGAATAGCTTCAATTACTTTAGCACGTTCCTTAAGTGGTAAAATAGTTTGTCCAGATACAATGAACGATGAACAGAACAAGAACATTAAAAAAACAAGTCTCATACCAACAATCTTTGCTGTTGAAATTAATAAATTATATCGTAACAATATAAGTTATTGAAAACTAGGTTATTAAAATGTAAAATTTCAATCGAAACCCATAAAAAAGTATTATTTTTTGTAGTTTAAGAATTAATTAAACTTAAAACTATTACAACAATGAAAAAATTATTAATTACACTTAGTTTATTAGTAAGTGCTAACCTTAGTGCCCAAACTTGGGGAAATGGTGAGTATTGGATCTCCTATGAGTACACGCCTGAAGAAGGCAAAGTTGAGGCTTTTGAGAAAGCTGTTAAAGAAAAAACCGCAAAATGGAATACTACTCCTGAGACCGCAATTTTTGCATTTAAAGTGGTAAATGGCCCAAATACTGGCACTTATGAAAGATGGATGACAAGAAAAGATCGTGCTTTTTTTGACATTGATCATTCTGAAGAAATTGCATACTGGAGAAAAAATGTAGGGCCTTATATTGCTAAAGAAAGTGGTCAACAAACTTGGCGCATTTTCAAAGGCGCCTCATACGGTTGGGGGCCAGAAAACACTAAGATTAATAAATTTTACCAACAAAATAGAGTCGTGGTTAAATCTGGAAAGACGGCTGATTTTTTAAAAGTACACGAGCGTTTAGCAATGTTAATGGCTGAACTTGAATATACTGGCAACAGAGCCGTATTTAAAATGGCTAATGGAGGTAATACTCGAGAGTTTGCTATTATTTATGGCTATGACCAGCATGGCGGTGATGGAAGCGGTGTCTGGACCGGTCTAAAAGAGGATCAAAACGTTGAAGATGCTTATAACGATATGTTTGGGTATGATGCTTGGGATGATGATTGGCAAATTGCTGGAGATGCCATTGAATTGTGGGGTAATCTGGCACAAAAGTTGATTTTTAAGCCAGACCTTTCAACAAAACTAGAATAGAAAAAAAGGCTCTTGATTTCAAGAGCCTTTTTTATTTATTTTCCATTTTGAATGGGTGTCGATTCTGGCATTAGCTTATTTAAAATAAAATAAACCGGACAGAATTTGGTAATTGGACTAATAATTTGAAGTCCTGCTACCGAAACAGCTATCCAAATAAAATGGATATTAACTTGAAGTGCTAAAATTGCTGAGGTAAGATACATAAGGCCAACAATAGCGTCGTGAGATCTTACTTTTGAGACATCTTTTTGAAGTTGCATAATATTTGTTTTTAAGATTAGTTATTGTTTATTGTTGTTCTATAATAGCTTGTGTGTACAAGGTAGGGTCAAAAGCATTGTACATTTCATATACTTTGTCACCACGCCAAGCAAAATAGGCGTAGCCCTTTACAATTAACTCTTCGCCATTGTCTTTTCTAATGCCTTTCCAGACATACCACATATTGGTAAATGTTTTTCCTGCATTATCACCTTCGTCATAATGCATGGTGTAAATGTGTTTATCGTCATTTCTTATATTATCAAAAAAATTATGGCCTGCTGTGAATCCTGCAGCCATATCATCGAATGACATTTCAGCATCATTAATTTTAAATACAGCATCTTCTGTAAATAGTGATTTGGCACTCAATAAATTATTTGAGGTATACGCATTTGAAAAATCTCTTGCGGCTGTTGATTTCGAATCATTAGCCTCAATAGTGCCTACTTGATTTGGGTTTACAACTGTGTTGGTTTGATTTTGACAACTGAAATTAAGTAATATTACACCTAGTATTATTAGTATGTTTTTCATGTGTTATAGCTTTTAATAATTAAATAAAATTCAAAATGTATCTTAGTTCATAAAATATTGTAATTTAAGAATTTAACAAAAACAATTTACAGATTATGAAAAAATTATTTTATGTAATGCTATGCGGTTTTTTATTAAACTGTAACCAAACCGAACCACAAGATTGTGGGATTCAAGTCACTTTTGATGATGATAAGTCTATGGCTTTAAGGGCTCATTTTCAGAATTATCTTAATAATGATGTTGCTGCTCTTAAAACATTATGGTCTCCAGATTTGGAGATTTATATGAATAGTGTTGAAGCTGCAGGGGTTGATGAGATCTCAGCATTGATAACTATGCAGCATGAAAATTTTGATAACATCACTTTAAGTTTTGCTGATGATGAAGGCGGTGAAGATCTTGGCCTCTGGGTACAAACCATAACTTATCCTGCCAATAATGGCTACCCAGAAACAACAATGTCTCAGGTATGGTTTACCTGGAAAGCTACTGGAAAAAATAGCGGTAAAGCACTTCAAGTACCCGCACACATTGGATTTCAATGGGGCGATGGAAGGATAGTAAAAGAATGGCATAATTTTGATCCCTCATCCATGCAAGCTGAAATGGCATTAGCGTCAAATTAAAATTAACTACTAAAACTTTATCAAATGAAATATTATGAAATTTTACCTCAAAAGGGGTTTTATTTATTAGCCGGGCTATTTATTTTATGGGGGATTTTAGGGAAAATGGATTCTTCAAATTATACCTACAGAGGATTTCAAACCGGAGACAACAATCAGATTATAAACTTGGATGAAGATGGGCCTGCTGCATCAGCGGGGTTTGAATTAGGGGATGTTATAATTACAAATGGAGGGATTGATCAAAATGATAATAAAGCTTTGTCAAAGCGTTCTAGACCCAATATTGGTGACAAGAGAATCTATGTTGTTGATAGAGATGGTGAATCTGTTTCATTAGAACTAACCTTTTCTGAACTCCCAGATACTGATAAATCTTTGAATAATGTTGGATTTATTATGGGATTATTGTTTGTATTTATAGGTCTATTTATGTTTCGTAAAAATGATTCTCCTTTGACTAAAGCATTTACCATATTTGTTTTATGTTTTGGGTTTATATTCTTTGACGGGCCTTACCTAGAACCTGGTTTTTTAAAAACTTTGGTTAATTGTATTTCAACATCAATAGTATTATTATCATTTGCTTTTATGATGGCCTACATGTTAGAGTTTCCACCTCAAGCTAAAATTCCAAAATTTTTATTTATACCGGCTTTAGTTGTTATTGCTCTAGTCTGTATTTTAAGTATAGTGCGGCCTGATGGTTCAGGGACATTCAACATGATACTTAGATTAATTTTTGGTGTGACCATTATTTTTTATTTTCTAGGCTCATTAATTACCCTTATTAAAAAATATGCTGGAGCAACTCCTGAAGCTAGAAGTGAAACAGGGCTTAATCTCATGTTAGCAGGGGCATTGATAGGGTTATTGCCAATCATTATCTATTTTACGGCGAGTGTCATTTCACCAGGCATTGATTTACCCGGGAACGACTATATTTTCATCACATTTTTAGCCATACCTATTTGTTTTGCCATGGCACTTAATAAACAGACTGCCAATTAAATGGATTTAATTATTTAATGTCATTAAAAAAGCCACACTTTAAAAGTGTGGCTTTTTTAAATAAGTTTTTAAAAATTATTTTTTGATGATTTTAAAAGACCCTGTTTTATGATTAGCATCTTTTACATTAAGTATATACATACCTTTAGACAGTGAACTCATATTCATTTTTGGCGATGTGGATTTCATAACTACACGCCCATTAATATTAATAATTTGAGCTTGAATATTATTTGAAAATCCATTAACGGTAATGCTTTCCATGGTTGGGTTAGGATATACGCTAATATCATTAGATCCAGAAATGGTTTCTATAGACAATGAAGCATCGCTTGATGATAGGGTGATACGTTTAAAGCTTAGGTCACCATTCCTGGAGGCTACGCTATTGTTATCTTCATCTACCATAGAACCATCTAATACCACCCATTCTCCAGCATTATTTTGGGCTTCAATAACCAGAAGCGCTTCCTCAAAACCTAAAACCTCCTCATCGGTGTAAGAAATACTTACACTTCCAGGAAAATTTGAAATTCCTTGTGTGGCTTCATAATATTTAGGAATGCTTGAGTTGTCACCTTCACTTAAGGATTCACTTATTTTTGAAATATTTAGAGCCCCAACAAGTGATGTAGAGATACCAGCATTCATAGTCAAGCCGTCTAAGTGAATGGCACTGTTATCAAAAATATTAACACGGCCATTTGGTCCAATGTTTAATAATGATTTACTATTATTTTCTTCTGCGGAAGAAGCACGTTCATAAGTAAAGCTGCCATTACTACCCCAAGATGTAAATGTGATATCAATGTAAATATCGTCTGTAATTAAGTGTAAAACTAAAGGTGTGTTTTCAGGAGCTCTAAACCCATTATTACCTAATCCTACACCATTGCTAAAACTCTCAAATACCAGGTTTGACCAATCTGCAGTTGTTCCCTCTGCCCATTCTGTATCCATTGGACTTATACTAGTACACTCCGTTTCTGAGGCACTGTTATAAATGCCTTTGTTTTCTCCTCTTGTTAAAATGACATGCTGTGTAATTGGGTCTGCATCTTCTAAAGCTACTTTGTTAAAGGTAACCGTATTAGAGTTCCAGATGGTTTGAGCAACAGACGGAATAAAACAGCATAACGATAGACATAGTGTTAAAATTAATCGCATTGTTTTTCTATTAGCTTTTCTATTAGTTTACTGTTTTTATCAATAAGCGTTTGTTGTTCTTTAATGGCGTTAATTAAAACAGGTACAAGCCCTTGATAGTTAACAGAAAGAATTCCATTCTGTTCCGATACTAACTCAGGATAGATTTTTTGAATGTCCTGAGCTAATAAACCTATCTTGGTTTTTTGTTGTGCATCACGTTTCATGTTGTAGGATTTACCGTCTATTTGTAAAACATTGGCAAGCGTAGCTCCTAACGAGATGATATTGGTTTTTAATCGCATATCAGAATTTACGGTAAGTTCTCCAGCTACAGTCGTTGTACCGTCAAATAAAACAGTCATGGCATCAGATCGGGCTGTATCGTCTCCATTACCAATTACAAAGGCACGGTTTGATAAACTAAAGTTACTAGCTTCTGCATTAGGATCTGTGGTGTTATAGGCGCCAATTACGGTGCTATTATAACCGTCTGCAATAGTGTTTACGCCCGAGGCTAATGCAAAATCTGCAACAGCACCTTGATTACCAGCAGCAGTGTTCATAGACATGTCTACGGCATTGGTGCCCAAAGTCCCATAATGATCTGGATTTTCAGAAACTTGATCTAAACGATAGCCCTTAGAGCCGTTACCTGTATTGTATCTTAACAAACCTCCATATCCGTTTGTTGTATCATTGTAATGAATTCCATCCTCATCGCTTCCTGGTTCTGAATTGCCTTCACCACTACCTCTTACATATTCAAAATTATAGTCTCCATTATCATTGGCAGCACCCCAATCTAGTATTTGCATTTCTGTAATTAATTCAGTTTCGTATGAGTCTGTTTCATTTTCATAATTGTGATTTACTACAGCTACCAAGGTTTTAAAACGATTGCCAAATTGTCCTTGACCAATTTCTTTTAACATGGACTGGTATAACGTAATTAAATCGTGTTTCCAATGCCAATCAGGTATATATTGTAGTTCTGTTTCTAGATCTAAATCATGAGGTACACGAGCAAACATGAGCATTTTTCCCGAATTACCTAACATTGCATTTTCATAATTAACATCTAAGAGGTTTTTTAAACCATTGTCATTACTATCTCCACTTAGCGTATTTAGTCTTGAAATCTGAACACCTTCTGTGATAGCATCATGATTGTAGGGGCTATTGGGATCGTCTGCGCTGTTTTTTACAATTCTAATATTGTCATAACCGTCATTATTTAAAGGCCAATACTTGGTATTAGTAGACGTATGAAATGTAAAAGTATCTGAGGACACTTCATCACCAGCACCTCCTCTAAGGTGCGCAAAATTGGATTTCCCCCAATTTCCATCTGAGGTTGTATAGTTAAAATAATTACTATCTCCATCAATGCCTTTATTATCGTCTCTAGGATATGCAATAAGACGATACTCAATATAAATATCAAAAGGCATTACTTTGATAACTGCATTAGGCTGGGTATCAAACTTCATTTTAATGTTGTTGCTATCGTGCATGTCTTTCCATGAACTTTGATAACTTAAACTGGCATAATCATCAATGTTACCGTAGGCCCAATTGGCTGAGGGACTGTCCCCAGCGTAGGCGCCGTTGACAATAAAACTGTGTTGCATTTCACCAGATCTTGAAATTACCATATCAATGGTAATTGATTCGTCTTCGTTTTGAAACACCCTAATGTGTTCTTGGTTTCCAATCATTCGCATTGGGCCATCATCGCTAGCGGCTGGATCGGTTGCAAAATAAACAGGGTTGTCAGCAATTTTCCATACCGTTTGGGCGTATATAATTTGAAAAGTAGTTATCAAAAAACATAATGTAATAATGTTTTTCATAAAATTTAATATTAGGTTAGCATCTTAAGATAGGTATAATTAATTGGTTTTTAGTAACTTGACTTAAATAATTATGTAAACTAACATTAAAACACAAATTATGAGATTAATTTTATTACTATTTGCTGTAGTTTTTCTTTCATTCAATACAGCAGATACTTTAGACTCGGCTTCAGATTTTGAAGCTTTGAAACAACTGGAAGGGAAATGGTCCGGAACGCTTTATAGAAGTGATGATTCCTCTGCTGCGTTTAATTTAGAGTACAGCATAACTTCTAATGGGAGTGCCTTACTTGAGGAAAGTAACACAGGAGGTATAGAAATGCTAACTATTTTTAATGTTAACGATGGCAATCTATTATTAACGCATTATTGCGGCTTAAAAAATAAACCGGTTTCGCTTTTGGAAAGTAGTGCTGATGGCGTTTATGTTTTTAAAACCGATGCGACAAGAAGTGGACTAACTTCAGGGAAAGACATGTATGTTGACTCATGGAAAGTAGATTTAATTCCAGAAGACGATTCCAAGATGTACTATGAATACACCGTAGTAGGCCCAAAAGGCGTTGCTTTTGTAGCAAAAGCTGATCTTGCCAGGGTAAAATAGCCCAGACATAATTTAATTTAAAGCACTGTCTTAATTTTAGGATTCCTAAAGTTAGGCAGTGTTTTTTTTTGCGTGTTAAAAAAAACTAGTCAATATCCAGCAAAATGAAAATCAATTTTTAGGGTTAAAAAATATACTTAGACCTTATTACTATTTTTAAGCTTAAAATTGGAAAATGAGGCTTTAGAAAAACAGATTGACACATTTAATGCCTCTTGATTTGAATTCGGCATATGCGTTATTTATTAATTATACATTTTATTAAAAATAATAATTGAATTATATTGCTCAAGTCTTAAAATCTTTTAAATAAAATCATGCTTAATACTACTTATAAACTAAAAAAAGCTCTTGGTTTTTTAGCGCTGTTTTTTTTGTTGGGATGCAAATCAGAAAAGGAATTTCCCCAATCAAAAAGCAATACAGACTATGTTAATCCATTTATAGGCACAGGAGGTCATGGACACACCTATCCTGGAGCTACAATGCCTTTTGGAATGGTACAATTAAGTCCTGACACACGACTTGAAGGGTGGGATGGATGTAGTGGCTATCACTATACTGATAGTATTATTTATGGGTTTAGCCATACGCATTTAAGCGGTACAGGAATTTCTGATTACGGTGATGTGTTGTTAATGCCTACTTCTGGGAAACTTCATTTTGATAACGGGTATAAAGGTAATCTCGATGAAGGTTACGGCTCCCGTTTTAGTCATGAACACGAGTTTGCTTCGCCTGGGTTTTACAGCGTTAAGCTAGAAGATTATGACATTGATGTGGCTTTAACAGTAACACCAAGAGTAGGTTTTCATGAATACACTTTTAATAAGGGAGGTACGTCACATGTGATTTTAGACCTTTCTCACAGGGATACTTTGTTAGAACATAATTTAGAAGTTGTTAATGCTACTACAATTCAAGGAAAACGTATTTCTAAAGCATGGGCTGATGAACAGTATGTGTATTTTTACATGCAGTTTTCAAAACCATTTATCGAAGCGGTTTCTCCTGACAACCAAGTTAAATCCACTGAAAAAATAGCGTTTTCCTTTAATACAGAACCTGGTGAAAAAATTTACGTTAAATTAGGGTTATCTGCTGTTAGTGAAACAGGCGCAAAGGCTAATTTAGAGGCCGAGCTTTCAGATTGGAATTTTGAAAGTATAAAACAAGAAGCCCAACAAACTTGGAAAAAACAACTGGATAAGATACAGGTAAAAGGTGGAACAACAGACCAAAAAACAATTTTTTACACAGCTTTATACCACAGCTTATTGAGCCCTAATCTTTACCAAGATGTTGATGGTAAATACAGAGGGATGGATTTAGAAGTTCACAAAACGAAATCTCACACCAATTATTCGGTATTTTCTTTATGGGACACCTTTAGAGCCACACATCCTTTATACACGATTATAGAACAAAAACGCACCAACGACTTCATTAATACGTTTTTAGATCAGTATGAAAAGGGAGGTCTCTTACCCATTTGGGAACTGGCAGGCAATTATACAGGATGTATGATTGGCTATCACAGTATTCCGGTAATTACAGACGCCTATGTTAAAGGTATTAGAGGTTATGATGCGCAAAAGGTATTTAAAGCCATGTTACATAGTGCTAATCAGGATCATTTGGGATTAAAGTCTTATAAGTCTTTGGGGTATATTCCTGCTGATCATGAAGCAGAATCGGTATCAAAAACTTTAGAGTATGCTTATGATGACTGGTGTATTTCTAAGATGGCAGCGCTTTTAAATCAACCAGAGACTGCATCGTATTTTCTAGAAAGGTCACAGTTTTATAAAAATATATTTGATCCAGAAAGTGGTTTTATGAGAGCTAAAGTTAATGGGAATTGGTTTGGTCCTTTTGATCCCTCTGAAGTTAATTTTAATTATACCGAAGCTAATGCTTGGCAGTATAGTTTATTTGTGCCACAGGATGTCGAAGGACTTATTTCGCTTTATGGAGGTCCTAAACCATTTGAAAAGCAATTGGACAATTTGTTTGCAGCATCAACGGATTTAGTTGGGAGGCAACAGGCAGATATCACCGGGTTAATTGGGCAGTATGCTCATGGTAATGAACCCAGCCATCATATGGCTTATTTTTATAATTATATTGGGAAACCCCATAAAACACAATTTAGAATAAGACAGATATTAGAATCACTTTATCAAAATTCTCCAGAAGGACTTTCTGGGAATGAAGATTGTGGCCAAATGTCATCTTGGTATGTTTTAAGTGCTATGGGATTTTACCCAGTGACTCCTGGTTTACCCTACTACACTTTGGGAGCACCTATATTTGACGAGGTAGCAATTTATATGGAAAACGGAAATACATTTAAAATCACTTCTAAAAATAATTCTAGTAAGCATTTTTATGTGCAAGATGTGACATTAAATGGGCAATCATATAAAAAGTCTTTTTTAAATCACGAAACAATTATGAAAGGCGGAAGTTTATCATTTGTTATGAGTGATACTCCAAATAGTAATGCTTTTTTAGAACAACCAACCGCAAGTATAAAAGCTTCATTGATTTCACCTGTCCCTTATTTTGAGTCTGAGTCTAAAACCTTTACAGGTTCCCAAGAAGTTGTTATAAGAGGGCTTGACTATGAGGATGAAGTTTTTTACAGTATAGACAACAAGGATTTTAAACGTTATACCTCACCAATTATCATAACCAAGTCTACTAATTTTAAAGCATATGCTGTAAGAGACGGCAAAAAGAGTTATGAAGTACAAGCTTCATATTTTAAGATCGATGGTAACCGAAAGATTGATTTAAAAACAAGTTATGTCAATCAATATGCAGCCGGAGGAGACAATGCGCTTATTGATTTCATGCGTGGGGGCAATAATTTTAGAACTGGCACTTGGCAAGGGTATCAGGGACAGGATTTGAATGCCATTGTAGATTTAGGTAGTGTAAAATCTTTATCAGCACTGGGAATTGGATTTTTGCAAGATGTGAAATCTTGGGTTTATTTTCCTAAGTCGGTTTTATTTGAAGGTTCTGAAGATGGGAAAGCATATAAAACTCTGGGCAAAGTAACACATTCTTTCTCAGATAAATTGGAAGGTTCAAAAACCCACGATTTTGAAATAAATAAGAAAATGAAACTAAGATATATTAGGATCAAGGCAGAAAGCTATGGTGTAAACCCACAATGGCATCCAGGCGCTGGAGAGCCAACCTGGTTATTTGCTGATGAGATTTATATAAAACCATAAATTAAATTTTACAATTTACTTATTGGCGTACAGTTTTCAGACTTACAATTATCAAATAAATTACAGATTTCATCAAATAAGTAAGTCGTATTATTGTTTAGAATTTTTCGACCATCAATCTCTGTGATAGGTGTAAGCTCACCCATGGTTCCCGTTGCAAAGACAATATCAGCATTATAGGCTTCAGATAATGAAATATTTTCCTCAGTATAAGCGATTTCATTTATTTTACATAGTTGCAATACCAAATTTCTTGTAATCCCTGGAAGACATGCATGAGGCAAAGGGGTACGTATTCTGTTGTCTTTAACCAAGAAAATATTGGTGCCATTTAGCTCTGCTAAAAAGCCTTGGTTATCTAACATTAAAGCAGCATCTGCTCCAGCATGATTGGCTTCAATTTTAGCTAAAATATTATTTAGCAAATTATTGTGATGAATTTTGGAATCTAAATGGATTGGACTATTTCTTCTTACAGATGAAGTAATCACAGTTATACCTTTCTCATTATTGTAAACCGGTGGTTTCCACTCGGCCAACACAATAAGAGAACTCCCGCTTTGATTTAACCTAGGATCCATTCCAGATGTTATTTTGCTTCCTCTTGTTAGTGTTAACCTAATGTGAGTATCACAGGTCATTGCATTAGCCTCAAGCGTTTGCTTAATGGCTTTTCTTATAGTGTTTTTATTTGGAATGTCATCAAACATTAAAGTATGAGCAGAAGCTAAAAGGCGGTCAAGATGGGCTTCCAGGCAGAAAAGACCTTCTTGGTACACTCTTAATCCTTCCCATACGGCATCTCCACCTTGGACAACACTATCAAATACTGATATTTTAGCCGCTGTTCTTGGGTAAAGACGGTCTCCCACCCAAATTTGAATGTTTTGATTTTTAGGATTAAATTTTTGTAACATTTTAAATTGGTTTAAGTCGTTTATCAAAAAGCGTATTGTAAAAAGGCAAGCTGTCTTCGATTAATTTTTTGTGTGATTTTGAAAGCCTAATTTTGGTTTCTATTTTTTTAAAACCATTAGTTTGGTGTGCATTGGCATACCAATAAGGCGCCCAAATACCGTCAAAAGATTTAGGCCCTTTTTCCCAAGACAACATTTTTTTAGACCAGGTTATTCCCAATGTTTTACAAATTAATTTTAAAATGTTTTCAGGGTCACTTAATAAGTCGTCTGTATCTACAATTAATTTTGGGACACTGGAGTTTTTAACACGGTTCCAAATTTTAAACTGATCTTCAAAACCAATATCTTTAAGGGTAATATCATCAACAATTTTAGCAAAAGAATTAATCACTTTTTTAGGGTGTCTAATCCAAAAAATATAAGATGTTTTATTAAACCAATCCAAGTTTAGATCTACAATATGATGAGACATATTTTTTATGTAAATCTCATCAGGTGATTTTGCAATCAGCTTTTCAAGTTTAGAAAAAACATGGTCATAATTTATTGGCATTTGTGACAAAATTTCGTCTCTACCAGGATGCGCAAGGTTGTTGTTTTTTAAATACATGCCATAAAAAGGTTCATCTACAACCAGGCATTTGGGGCGCGAAGCAAAGCTATACATAAGGGCTGTACTTATGTTTCTTGGTCCTGAGATTGCATGAATAATTTTAGTAGACATATTTTAAAAATACAATAAAATTGATGTTAAATTCAATTTAGTGTTTTGGTATCTATATAGTTAAATTTTTATCTTGGAGGTATAAATTAATTTGAATTCTATGAAAACTTTAAATGACAATTGGTTTGTGATTACTTTAACAGCAGTAGTTTTTGGTCTTTT
>ERZ802830.3883-NODE-3883-length-12293-cov-6.03644_pt1 | contig 12293 bp, 8 predicted proteins | sample MGYA00345654_ERZ802830 | MGnify/ENA primary metagenome ERZ802830 (study PRJEB30503, sample SAMEA104212375) | marine metagenome | biome: Westerlies Biome; feature: [SRF] surface water layer (ENVO:00010504) within the epipelagic zone...; material: water... | reverse complement strand
GGATTTGTACTCTTTGTATTTTGCCTCTTTGGTTTTGGGTTCCTTGGTATCTTCTTCATCCTCTTCTTCATCCTCATACTCTTCATCCTCATACTCTTCTTCATCATCTTCATCTTCAAATTCGTATTCATATTCATATGAGGATGGTTGATTATAAACAATGAATATGTTGTTATTCCCACTAAGTTTGTTCTTTGGGTTGCTGTTTGGGTTGCTGTCTTGGTTCCAGTCTATTTCTTCTTTTTTAGGATCATAATATTCATCAATGTCCGTTTCATCTTCATGGTCTGTTTCATCTTGATCCATATCAGTAGTTTCACTTTCTGTTACTGATTCAGATTCTGAATCATGATCAGAATCACTGTCAGAATCGGTCGAACTCATCGAATCACTTTTATAGTCTTCCACAAGTTTTACGGGTTGTTCATTATTGCCATCAGATAACTTAGTGTTTGAATGAGTTTCCTCCGAGTTTCCCTTGGAACGAGTGACCATTTGATGCATGTTGTCGCTTCCAGAGCACATTGATTTTTAATTGTTGTGTGTATATTTTTGTTGAGTTGTAACCTTAAAGCAAAAATCAATTTTTCAAAACCTAAATAAAAAAATTGATTTAGACTTAATTAAAGTATCAATTTAAACAAAGTAAATATTATATATAATTAAAGTCTACAATGTCATCTATTTACAAGGAACTTTCGTTTGAAAATGATATCGAAACGATCCATGGAATTCAATTTACTATCATGAGTCCTGATGAGATAAGGAAAACTTCCGTAGCAGAGATCGTGTCTACAGACACTTACTCTGGAAGTGAACCTGTTATTGGAGGTCTCTTTGATAATCGAATGGGTGTCATTGAACATAACAAGGTTTGTAAAACTTGTTTACAAAAGAACACTTTTTGTCCTGGACATTTTGGACACATTGAACTTGCGAAGCCCGTATTCTACATTCAGTTTTTCGATATGGTAAGAAAGCTTCTTAAATGTGTGTGTTGGAGATGTAGCAAGATTCTTGTAGATGGATCCCATAGTGAAGTCAAGGCGATCATGAACAAGAAAATCTCTAGGCAAAGACGATTTGAATTGATGTACAAGCTTTGTTCGAAAGTAAAGCGTTGTGGTCAAGAAAGTGCGGATGGTTGTGGAGTCAAGCTTCCCACCAAAATCACCAAAGAAAACATTGGACGCATCATTATGGAATGGAAAGAAAGTAACGAAGATGATGTAAAGAAGCAAATATTCAATGCGGAAGAACTATTGATGGTCTTGAAGGGAATCAGTGATGAGGACGCAGAGCTTCTTGGAATGGGTAAGCAATACAATCGTCCTGAATGGTTGATTTGTACTGTATTTCCAGTACCTCCTCCATCTGTTCGTCCATCGGTACGCAATGATACAGGTCAGCGTTGTGAGGATGATTTGACTCACAAGCTTTGTGACATTGTAAAGACCAACAATATGTTGAAACAGAAGATTGATAAGAATGCGAACAAAGAACAAATTGAAAACTGGGCGATTCTATTACAATACCATGTATCTACCTTTGTAGATAATCAGCTTCCTGGAATTGCTCCCGCAAAGCAAAGAACTGGTCGTCCACTCCGTAGTGTTTCTGAACGACTGAAGTCAAAGGAAGGTCGCATCCGTGGTAACTTGATGGGTAAGCGTGTTGATTTCTCAGCTCGTAGTGTAATTACTCCTGATCCAGGAATAAGCATTGATGAATTGGGTGTACCCATCAAGATTGCGATGAATTTGACATTCCCTGAAGTTGTAAATCAATACAATCGTGAACGAATGATGGAGCTTGTACACAATGGTCCTTCTGTGTATCCTGGTGCGAAGTATGTTCGTAAACATAAAGAGAGCTATCGTACGATTCGTCTCAAGAACATTGACACCACTACCTTTGAACTATTGAATGGGGACATTGTAGATCGTCATTTACAAAATGGTGATTATGTGCTTTTCAATCGTCAACCATCGCTTCACAAGATGTCTATGATGGCTCATCGTGTTCGTGTGATGCCATATGACACCTTCCGTTTGAATGTATGTGTGACTCCATCATACAATGCGGATTATGATGGTGATGAAATGAATATGCATGTGCCTCAATCATTACAAACGGAGAATGAACTGATCAATCTCGCTGCGGTACCTACCCAAATCATTTCCCCAAGGGATGCGAAACCGATCATCTCTATTGTACAGGATATTGCGTTGGGTGTATATCGTATCAGTAAGGATCACATCAGTATCAGTCAAAAGAAGTACTTCAATATCATGTGTAATAATAGCAAATTCATTCCACAAAATGACATGAACAAAACTAAAAATCAAAGATGGTCAGGAAAGCAGATTCTCTCTTCCATCCTTCCACCTAATTTGAACATGCAAGGTGGTAATCGTTCGTATGATCCAGACAAAGAAGGAGATTATGATGTTAACTATGTGAAGATTAAGAATGGTACCATTTCACAAGGTGTGATTGACAAGGGTATCTATCAAGATATGACGAATGGTTTGATCCATATGGTATATAATGATAATGGACCCAAGGAGTGTACTGACTTGTTCGATAACACTCAAAAGGTGATTTGTGATTGGTTGGTACAAGATGGTTTTAGTGTAGGTATTAGTGATCTCATGATCAACCGTGAAACCACTCAAGATATGAAAGATATCACAAGACAAATGAAGAAGAATGTATACACTGAAATTACAAAGATTCATATGGGTGAGATGAAGAATTATAGTATCAAATCAAATGAAGAGTACTTTGAAGATATTGTGAACAACTTGTTGAATGATGCGACCAAGAAGATTGGTAAGATTGGTATGAACACTATTGATGATGCGAATCGTATGTTGAATATGATCAAATCTGGATCCAAGGGTAGTACCATCAACTTGATTCAGATGGTTGGATGTTTGGGTCAACAAAGTGTAGAAGGTAAGCGTATTGGGTATGGATTTGACAATCGTACACTTCCACACTTTACCAAGTATGATGATGGACCTGAGTCTCGTGGGTTTGTAGAGAGCTCCTTTGTGAATGGTTTGACACCCCAGGAGTTCTTCTTCCATGCGATGGGTGGTCGTGAAGGTTTGATTGATACAGCGGTGAAAACCAGTGAAACAGGATATTTGCAAAGAAAGTTGGTGAAGGCAATGGAAGATTGTAAGATCAACTTCGACATGACTGTACGAAATGCTTCAGGACACATTATCCAGTTCTTGTATGGTGATGATGGAATGAATGCGATCAAGTTGGAAAATCATAAGATGTATCATATCGAGTTCGATGAAGAAAAGATGCAAGAAGAGTTCTTGTTGAATAATGGAGACATCTTGAAACCATATCTCCTCGCAAATACTTACAAAGAGTTTGTGGGGGATGTGGAATGGGAAAAGAAGATGTTTGATTATTTCACAAAGGTGAAAGAAGATAGAAACTTCATCATTACTAAGATCTTTAAAAATATGATGGAGTCTAAGATTGTGTATCCAGTACCCATCGCTCGTTATATCAATGCGATCAAGAGTAGTATGGATAAGGTTGTAAAGAAGAGTGATTTGAATCCAATGTATATATTGGATGTAATTCATAAACTAGAACATGAGGATATGGTGATTAACAAGAGCAACAATGGCAAGATGCTCTTAGGAATGTTGTTGCGATTCTATTTGAACCCGAAGAAGATTATCAAGACTCATCGTTTCAACAAGGATACATTCGACTTTTTGATCCAAAAGATTCGTATGGCATTCTATGGTTCGATCGCTCCTCCTTCAGAGATGGTTGGAGTGGTTGCGGCTCAGTCGATTGGTGAACCTTGTACACAGCTAACTCTGAATACCTTCCATCAAGCGGGTGTAGCCTCTGCTTCGAAAGCAGTTCGTGGTGTACCTCGTATGAAGGAGTTGTTGAGTGTGAGCAAGAATATTAAAGCGCCTTCTTGTTCGATCTTCTTGAAGTCAGAGTATGCGAACAACTTCGATAAGGCAAAGCGCTTGTTGAATGACATTCAATTAACTTATATTAAAGATGTATTCAGTAGTTCGGAGATCTATTATGAATCTCAAAAGGTGGTTCGTAAGGATGATGAGTTTATGAAGTTTTATAATGAGCACTTGATCATGAATGAATGTGATGGAGAATCTCCTTGGGTGTTGCGTCTCGAATTAGACAAGATGAAGATGTTGGATTTGGAACTGACCACCATTGATATTCATCGCACGATTTACAACTTCTATGGAGATACAGTTACTTGTGTGTTTAGTGATGATAACGCAGACAATATCGTGTTCCGTATCAAATTGACTGGTATCGATCAAGATGATGCGATTACAGAGTTGAAAGCATTGGAACATAACATTTTGGAAAGCATCATTATTAAAGGTGTTAGTGGAATTAAGAAGGTGAGTTTGAATAAGAATGACATTGTGAAATACAATGAATCCACAGCATCATTTGAAAAGGTTTCTGAATGGACATTAGATACTGATGGCAATAATCTCTTGGATATTCTGGGCTGCCCAATGGTAGATACTCAAAAGACGATCTCCAATGATGTGAATGAGATTCACCAGATATTTGGAATTGAAGCAGCACGAGAATGTTTGTTGAACGAAATCCAAGAAGTGTTGAAGGAGACTTCAGTAAACTATCGTCATATTGCGCTCTTGGTGGATACAATGACTTCGAAGGGTTACATGTTATCGATTGATCGTCATGGTATTAATCGTAGTGACATTGGACCACTTGCGAAGTGTAGTTTTGAAGAGACTTCGGATATGTTGATTAAAGCAGGTATCTTCAGTGAATATGATAAAGTAAATGGAGTCTCTGCGAATATTATGATGGGACAAGTACCTCCATGTGGTACAGGAGATACTCAAATCATTGTGGATGATTCGATGTTAGACATGATCGAGGAAGATGAGGATCAAGTCCTTGAGGATTTAGAAGATAATGAATCAGACTATGATATTGACGAGGAGTGTCTAATGGAAAATTTAGAATTCCAGCATAATGTGTCATTGTTGGAGGAAGATTAAAAAAATGTAAGATTCTAGAATAAAAAATAATTAACATGTAAAATGGCAACGAATAAAGAAGTATTGTTTTTTTTTATGATAAGTTTGTTTATCTATCTATGTTTATGGTGGTTTGATAATAACAAAGATATGGAACGCTATTATTGTAATACAAGTAAAGTAGAATACTACCTTTTAATCTATATCAAGTATTCATCCTTTTTCATCATGATATATAACTTTAAAGAACTAGTCATGATGTATAAATGATTTAAAAATTTCATCACAAGTGTATATTAACCATACAACATGCCTCCTGTGATTGGTATTGATTTGGGTACGACCTATTCTTGTGTTGGAGTATGGCAAAACAGCCGTGCAGAGATTATTGCGAATGATCAAGGGAATAGAACCACACCATCGTATGTAGCATTTACAGATGAAGAACGATTGATTGGGGATAGTGCGAAGAACCAAGCATCGATGAATCCTAAGAACACTATTCATGATGCGAAGCGTCTTATTGGTCGAACATTTGATGATCCGCATGTTCAGGAAGATTCGAAAACTTGGGGATTTGAAGTAGTTAATGATGGAAACAATAAGCCAAAAATTAAGGTGGAACACAAGGGTGAAAAGAAGGACTTTTATGCGGAAGAAGTCAGTGCGATGATTCTTACGAAGATGAAGGAGGTCGCAGAGACTTATCTTGGAGAAGAGGTCAAGGATGCGGTGATTACTGTACCTGCTTACTTTGGAGACAATCAGCGTCAAGCAACTAAGGATGCGGGTGTCATTGCTGGTTTGAATGTACTTCGAATCATCAATGAGCCTACTGCTGCGGCGATTGCTTATGGTATGGACAATAAGTGTGAGAAGGAAAAGAACATTTTGATCTTTGATTGTGGTGGTGGTACTCATGATTGTACAATGTTGAGCATTGAAGATGGTGTGTTTGAGGTGAAAGCAACTGCAGGTGATAGTCATCTTGGTGGTGAGGACTTCGATGATGCGTTGGTCAAGCATTTCATGAAGGAGTTCAAGCGTAAGCATTCGAAGGATCCATCTGGGAATGCTAGAACAGTTCGTCGTCTTCGTACAGCTTGTGAAAAGCTGAAGCGATCTCTCTCTACATCTGCTCAAGCGACCATTGAAATCGATTCTTTCTTCGATGGTATTGATTTCAACTCGAGTATTACACGAGCAAGGTTTGAGGAGATGTGTGGTGATATTTTCAAGCGCACAATGGATCCAGTGGAGAAGGTAATGCGTGATTCGAAGCTTTCGAAGGGACAAGTGGATGAGGTCATTCTTGTGGGTGGTTCGACTCGTATTCCAAAGATTCAGAAGATGTTGTCTGAATTCTTTAATGGAAAGGAACTTTGTAAGAGTGTAAATCCAGATGAGGCGGTTGCGATTGGTGCTTCTATTCAAGCAGCGATTCTTGGAGGATCCAAAGATGATGCGATTAAGGATCTTCTTCTTTTGGATGTGACTCCTTTGTCTATGGGTATTGAAACTGCGGGTGGCGTGATGACCAATTTGATTGATCGAAACACTACCATTCCTACTAAAAAGTCTCAAGTATTTTCAACTTATTCAGACAACCAACCTGCGGTCACTATTAAGGTGTATGAAGGAGAACGAAGCTTCACCAAGGACAATCGTTTGCTAGGAGAGTTCGAGTTGAGTGGTATTCCACCTGCTCCTCGAGGTGTTCCACAGATTGAGGTCTCTTTTGATATTGATGCGAATGGTATTCTGAATGTCAGTGCGATGGACAAGGGAACTGGAAAGAGCCAAAAGATTACCATTACAAGTGAGACAGGAAGGATGAGCAAGGAGCAAATTGAAGAGATGATTAAGGAGAGTGAAATGTTCAAGGAGGAAGATGAGAAGCAGAAGCAACGAGTTGAATCTAGAAATTCATTGGAGAGTTACTTGTATAACACGCGAAACACAGTCAATGATTCCAATGTAAAACTCAATGATGATCAACGCAATCAGCTAAAGGAGCTCATTGATGAAAAAACAAATTGGCTCGATAATAACACTACCGCATCAAAGGAAGAATATGATGATATCTTGAAGGAGGTCCAAGATATTGTCAATCCTATTATGAGCAGTATGTACCAAGATCAACAAGATCAACAAGATCCCTCGATGGATGGTGTGAAAATGCCAACCGAGGACGGACCACCTGTAGGTGAACCTAAGATTGAAGAAGTTGATTAAAAAAAATAATAATACTAAAATCATATACAATGATTCCTAAAATTATATTTCAGACATGGAAAACGAAGGAACCAAATGATAGTATTGACAAGTTAAGGAACACATGGATAAATAAAAATCCTGAATTTGCATATGAATATTATGATGATAATGATATCAAGAAGTTTATTGAAACCCATTTTGATGAACGAGTGAAAAAATGTTATGGCAGAATATTGAATGGGAGTTTGAAGGCTGATTTCTTTCGTTATTGCGTGGTCTATATTAAAGGTGGATTATACATTGACATTGATATCAGTTGTGAAAAGCCATTAACATCCATGTTCAATTTTGATGATATACATTTAATCACAACCACAGACAACTGTAGGAATAATAAGAATGATCGTATTTATCAAGCTTTTTTGGGAGGTGAAGCAAACAGTGCTGTATTTATGAATGCGATCAATCATATTTGTACTTGTATTGAAACTCAAAAATACAAGACAAACATGTTTGAGTTATCTGGTCCAACTATTTTCAGTAAATTATTGAAGCAATATATGAATGAAGGGATTACGAATGAGAATGAAAAATGTAAGTTTCTGAAAGAGTTAACCTTTGTGAACCCACTGAATAAAAATAAATTTGTGATCCCTCAACACAACATACCCAAAGAAAAACTAGAATTCAATAATGTGATCTTTGCGACCGCTCAACATAAGATCGATCGTAAAAGTAACCCGCATTATATGAAACAAAAGTCTCAATTCAAAAAAGGGTATTACACTTAAAAAAATATACACTTTTATAAATTCATAAAATTGAGAAGGAGTCTTTTACCATACTCAGAATCAATCAATCGAAAAAGAAATCCATAATGTGTTGTATCGAATCTGAATCCACAAGGTTCGAATCTATTTTTTGCTCGAAACATAATCGTGTCTGTTGGATTATGTGAAGGTGTGACTAACATATTGTTATTATTGAATGTGACTTTGATTTTGCGTGGTTCAATGGTTGATTTTGTGATACGGTATCGATGGTCTATAATGATGTGTTGTTTATCATTTCGATTTGGTTCATCTAATGGTTTAATGGCACATTTATAATACAATCCTAATACCAAGCATCCATAACCAAATGATAATATAGGCTTGTTTTTGAAATGTTTGATTATGTTGTAAGTTTCAACCAGTGGATTATTGGATGCATTTTTAGGAAGATTTAATAGTTTGTAAATGCTAATTGTTTTCTTGCCTCCACCAAGAATCAAACAATCAAACTTGGAAAGATCGAATTCTTTGACAGTAGTATCTTTGAAGACATTGTATTTAGTTACTTTACAATGGTTTGATTCTAGCATCTTCTTTGTTCTATCATTGTATCGATTACTACCAAAAACAACTAACAGTACTGATTTCATTTTTTCCTTTATTTTATAAAAACAAATTACATATCAAAACAAGAACACTCAAAAATTAACCAAGTAACTGATTTAGAAAAATAACACTCATTTAGATACATAAGCGAAAACCCCATCTATTCCCTTATGTGTGCTCCAAATGAATCTTCGACGAAATATACCTTTCAAGCTGAAATCAATCAGCTATTATCTCTAATCATTAATGCATTCTATTCTAATAAAGACATCTTCATTCGTGAGCTATTGAGTAATGCTTCCGATGCGATTGATAAGATGCGATACATTAGTCTCACGGATTCCTCTAAGAGCCGATCTTTTGAAATGAAGTTGAAGGCGGATAAAGAATCGAAGAAACTAACGATTGAAGATAATGGAATTGGAATGAGTAAAGAGGATCTTGTTCAATGTCTCGGTACAATTGCGAATTCAGGTACCAAGCAATTTATGCAAAACTTGAAAGAGGGCACCGCAGATGTAAGCCTCATTGGTCAATTTGGTGTTGGATTTTATTCTTCCTATCTTGTGGCTGAGAATGTCCGAGTGTTTTCAAAGAAAGAAGACGAACCTTGTTATGTTTGGGAGTCTGATGCTGGAGGCAGTTTTACTATTACCGAGGTATCTGCTGAAGATTCAGTATTGGAGAAAGGTGGAACCGTAATCGAGCTTACTATGAAAGATGATTGTCTCGAGTATCTCGAGGAGAACAAACTTCAATCCATTATCAAAGACCACTGCCAATACTTGACCCATCCAATTATGCTTCACACTGTTCGTACAGAAAAGAAGGAAGAAATCATCGAAGATGATGATGATGATGACATTGAAGAAATTGATGGAGATGCGTTGTCCAAAGCTAAGGAGAATGAAGAAACTAAAGAGGAGGAGGAATCCAAGGAGAATGAAGAATCCAAAGAGGAGGAGGAATCCAAGGAGGAGGAGGAATCCAAGGAGGAGGAACCACCGAAGCCACCCAAAACAAGAACGGTGGAACATCAAGTGGAAGAGTGGAAACAAGTGAATCAAGACAAGCCCATTTGGCTCCGTAAGGCAAGTGATGTGACTCAAGAAGAGTATGCGTCTTTTTATAAGTCACTCACAAACTCCTCGGAAGACCATCTTGCGGTAAAGCATTTTAGTGCCGAGGGACAAATCGAGTTCAAGGCGCTTTTGTATTTGTCTAAGACACAACGATCTGATATGTTTCAAAAGAGCAAGGATGCGAACAATAACATTAAGTTGTATGTCAAGCGGGTATTCATTATGGATAATTGTGACAAACTAGTACCAGAATGGTTGTCTTGTATTAGTGGTTTGGTAGATAGTGAAGACTTGCCCCTGAATGTATCAAGAGAGATGCTTCAACAAAATAGTATAATGAAAATCATTAAGAAGAACATCGTAAAGAAGTCGATTGAACTATTTACTGAACTCAGTGAAGATGATACAGAAGAAGGTGTTAAGAAGTATACATCATTCTATCAGAACTTCAGTAAGAACATTAAGCTTGGTATTCATGAGGATTCTGGAAATCGTACTAAGTTGATTCGTCTCTTGCGTTTCTATTCTCATACTTCACCCGATAAGCTTATTTCATTTGATAAGTATGTTGAAAACATGAAGGATGATAATCATATGAAACAGAAGAATATCTATTATATTACAGGACAGAATGTGAATTCATTGAAAAACACTCCATTTGTAAAGAATTTGGTCCAAAAGGGTTTTGATGTTCTCTTTATGACTGAAGCGATTGATGAATATATTATTCAACATCTAGACAAGTATGAAGATCACAAGCTTGTGAACATTACCAAGGAGAATGCGGACATCGAAGGAAACAAGATCGATGAAGATACAAAGAAGAGTTATGAAGGATTTTGTAAGAAGATCAAGGAAGTCATTGGAGATCAAGTCACAAAAGTGACTGTCTCCAATCTCCCTGAAGATGAGCCTTGTTGTGTAACTGCTGCTTCTTTCGGATGGAGCGCAAATATGGAGCGTATCATGAAGGCACAAACACTCCAAGCAAATAGTGTTCAACAGCAAGCAAACTATATGACCAAGAGAAATCTTGAAGTCAATCCACAACACAAGATGATCAAGAAGCTCTATAAAGACTACAACGACTCATCGATGAATGAAAATATGTTTAAGAGTGTTATTATGCTTCTGTTCCAAACTGCGATGATTTCATCTGGATATATTCAAGAGGACCCATCGTCGTATAGTAAGAAAGTGTATGATATGATTTCAATGGGTATGAGTGTTGCTGCTGAAACACCTGCTGCTGAAACACCTGCTGATGTTGAAACGCCTGCTGATGCTGAAACGCCTGCTGATGAAACGATTCATGTAGAGGAGCCTAAACCCGAAGAGGATATGGAAGCTTTGGATTGATCGAAAGGTTCTCGCAAAAAAATAATATAAAAACCTAAATAATAACTGTATTAAAAACTTCATTTTTGTAATTTATATAAGAAGTAGCATCTTATATACTAATAATCATCATGACGCAAAGCATTACCATCATAATCGGTGGTTTAGGCATCAATTGCAATTATTTTAAAGAATATATACATGATTATATACTCCCACATACAGCCTTTGTGTATGTACTTCAACCAAATCAATCATTAAAGGTCCAGGCTAAAAAAATACAAATGAAACTACAAAGATATGATAAACGATTCTATCATATTCATTGTATTGGATTTTCATTAGGGTGTATGCTTCTTATGAAAGTGTTAGAAACCCCTGATTTGTGTAACAAGGTAACCTTTGTGAACCCATGTAATTTGGTGCTTGACACCAATCAATACAGATACGAAAGATGGTATAAGCTTCTCTGGAAAATGCCAAAATGTATCAAAAATCTTTTCTTGATGTATTATCAAAGAACCACAGAAAAAAAACTACATGAACCACCGAATCACATGAGATATTTACTTTCAAAACCTTATAACCATTGGGAAAGTATTGTCAATCATATTGGTTTGACTACAACTTGGGTGGAGTTGATAAAGAATTGTTCATTTCATCGGAGAATCAAAATCATTCAAGGAAACAATGATCGATACAATAAATTCAGTCAGCTTTTAGCTTTAGAATATAATGATCGATTTAGTTGTCATGTCGTGGATGGACACCATCACCTATTTGTTGAAAACCCTTATGCTCTATTTCTTTATGGTTGTCAATAGCATTGCTAAAGCGAATAATCCTCCAATGGTTGTTATATTCGAAGTAAATGGATACCATTGGATTCCTTTGGGAGGGAAATGGTATAGAAGCGTTGCGAGGATAGTAAAGAAGATCAAAGAATAGCACGCATACACACCATAATTACGGTAGGATGGATTGTAGATGGTATACAAGATCATTATAGGTGCCACTAATTCAATAATGATTGCTACAATAATCATGAATTGATACATGATAAATGATAGTTCAAATGGGAATCGTTTTTTAAGCCCATCGACCACTTTGGGGAAATGGACTACTTTGTCAATACCTGAAGTGAAGAACATGAAATTGATGATGGAGGAGATTAATGTGAGTTGTGTTTTAGAATCCATGATTTATGTTTTTTTTGATTTGTCTTGTTT
>ERZ802830.3881-NODE-3881-length-12294-cov-12.7729_pt1 | contig 12294 bp, 9 predicted proteins | sample MGYA00345654_ERZ802830 | MGnify/ENA primary metagenome ERZ802830 (study PRJEB30503, sample SAMEA104212375) | marine metagenome | biome: Westerlies Biome; feature: [SRF] surface water layer (ENVO:00010504) within the epipelagic zone...; material: water... | reverse complement strand
TTAACAGTAATGAAGAAGGAGAACGTGAAAACGGAAAAATTGATAAGGTGATAAAGGATCTTCAGGATGATGGTGAGTTTATTGATTACTGCTTAGTTGGAGAGGCTAGCTCATCAACAAAAGTGGCTGATACCATTAGGCTTGGTCGAAGAGGTTCCTTAAGTGGAATATTAAAAATAAAGGGTAAACAAGGCCATGTCGCTTATCCAGAAAAAGTTATAAATCCGATTCATATTGCTGGAAAAGTAATAGATATCCTAAATGAAACTGAGTGGGATAAAGGAAATGAGTTCTTTCAACCTACTAGTTTTCAAATCTCTAATATTAGCTCAGGAACTGGTGCAACCAATGTGGTGCCCGGAGAGTTAGAGATGAAATTTAATTTAAGATTTTCATCTGAATCATCTGAAGATTCTCTTAAGAATCAAATATTATTAATTTTAGATGAAAATAATATTGAATATGATATTGATTGGACTCTTAATGCTATTCCTTTTATTACAAAAAAAACTTTCTTTAAAGACATAGTTATGCAATCTATAAATAAAGTCGTGGGTTATAGGCCGCAAATAAATAATGGTGGAGGAACTTCAGATGGAAGATGGATTGCTCCAATGGGAACTGAAGTCATTGAATTAGGTCCAATTAATGAAACAATTCATCAAATTAATGAAAAAGTATCTGTGGATGATCTAGAGACTCTTAAAAATATATATAAAGAAATACTTGTTAGTCTAAATCAAGAATAGGAGACTTCTTTTTCTTCCTTTTATATTTAGTTTTATCTTTATGAGTCTTGGGCTTATGAAGTTTATCCATATTTTTCTTAACAGGATTTCTTTTTTTCATAAGCCGCTTAACTATTCTTCTTGATTAACATCCTTTGCTTTTATTACAAAAGAGAGCGCAACTAATATCACTGCAATAATTAAATAATATTGAATCATGAAGGCAAATATTGGTTGTATTGAAGATAAGCCATCAGACATTGCATCACCTCCAAGTAAACCTGCTAATACTCCACCAATTGCAGAGGCTAGGAACCATAAACCAAACATTTGGCCCATATATCTTTTAGGAGAATATTTAGAAAAGGCTGCTAATCCGATCGGTGATAATGCTAATTCACCCCATGTTTGAATAGCATAAGTTATTAAAAGCCACTGCATTCCAACAGGTGCAGAAACCATAGCAAGTCTTACAGCATAGATCATCACAATAAAGCTTAAAGCCATAAATAAAAGGCCTATAGCAAATTTTAAAGGCAATGAAGGATTCATATTCACCCTTCCTAAATAAGCCCACATACCTGCAAAAATAGGTGCAAAGGTAACAACGAGTATAGGGTTTGCAAATTGAAGCCATCCTATAGGCATTGCAAAACCTCCAATAGTTAAATCAGTATAATCTCTTGCAAAAATACTAAGTGAACTCGCCGACTGATCAAATCCAGACCAGAAAGCTGCTGCTCCAATAAAAAGAACAAATAATAATAATAGGTTCTTTCTCTCATCTGAATTAAGACCAGCAAAAACAAATAAATATATGAAATAGAGTCCTGCAACTCCTGTTAAAAAATATGCAAAATTTTCTGCGAATGCTCTTGGCTCAACACTTATTAATCCCAAGAGTCCCATGCCAATAACAATAAACATTAAGACTAAACTAAGTTTAGTCCATTTAACTAAATTAGATCGCTTCTCATCAGGCATATCATTTGGTTCAGCTCCAGCTGAACCCAAAAGATGTCTATATTTAATAAATTGATAAACACCAAAAGTCATTCCAACACCTGCAGCTCCAAATCCATAATGCCACCCAATTTTTTCGCCTAAATATGAGCATATTAGAAAACCTAATGTAGAGCCAATATTAATAGACATATAAAAAATCGTATATCCAGACTCTCTTCTATCATCATTATCTTTATATAAACTTCCTACAATCGTTGAAATATTGCCTTTAAGTAATCCAGTACCAAGAACTATAAAAATTAACCCTAGAAAAAAAGTCTGTGTTAACGGCAACGCTAGGGTGAAATGACCCAAAGCAATTATTATTGCGCCTATTAGGACTGCCTTTTGATGTCCTAAAATATTATCAGCAATCCAGCCGCCTGGAACGACCATAAAATACACAAAGCCTACATATATTCCATAGATTGCATTAGCTTCTATTGCAGACCAACCTAATCCAGGATTGAAACCTGTCATGGCTCCTGTCATATATAGAACTAATAAAGCTCTCATTCCATAATATGACATCCTCTCCCACATTTCTGTAAGAAATAAAGTTCTTAAACCAATTGGGTGTCCAAAAAATCCTTTATCCATAATCATATTTCCTTTAAAGTTGATCGAAGATTAAAATACTACAACTACTATGATTGCACAATATAAAAATGTCTACCCTGTAAAAAGAATTATTGCATCTATATATGATTCTCTTCTCTTGCTATCAATCATTTTTATTTTGGGCTACTTTTCTGTATTTATTTCAAATGGCTTAAATTGGGAACTACCTGAAAATCCTAGTCAACCGCTATTACCAGGATGGTATGCCTTTTTTCTTATATGTATATCTAGTTGGGGATTTTTTAGCTTTTTTTGGATTCGTGGCAAAAAAACACTTGGAATGGCAGTTTGGAAAATTGAAATTTATAGCATTGATGGAAGCAATATTACGTTAATGCAAACCCTGAAAAGATTTATTTGTAACATTATTATTGTTGCAACATTAGGTCTTCCCCTCTTACAAATTTATTTTACAAAAGAAAAAATTGCGTTCAATGATATTATCTCAAGAACCAGATTAAGGATTCGTTAGATCCTTCTATAAATTAAAAAACTCAAAAACGATACAATTAAAATCGGAAGAAAGACTGCAAAAATTATACTTAATGAATATGTTATAAATATACTTAGAGTTAAATCTTGAACAACGTTATAAATAAAACTAAAAATCACCCCAATTATTATTCTTGTTCCCATCGAAGAATCTCTTAATGATCCAAAAGTAAGAGAACCTGCTAATAGCATAATTGCTATCGCTGAAATTGGTAAAAATATAGTTTTGAAAATATTTTTTTCTAAATCTGACTTAAAAACACTATCTATAGATAATGCTGAATCAGCTTCTATCTCACTAAGATAATCTATTTGTTCAATTAAGGTTAAATTTTTAATGTTTGTAGATGATAGTTGGAGAATCTTAGGAAAATTGAATAGTATTTTTTCCGAAACGTTTTTATCAATTTTAAAGTTCTTGTAATTGTATGGCTCTTTGAGAAGAATATAATTCTTCTCGATCAATGCTTCATTTGCAGTAGCAGAAAAAATTACCTCGTTATTAATTACTTTAATTAGAGAAACATCATAAAGACGATTATCTGACTTCAAATAATATTGAAGAAATGTTCCACTATCTTCTATCCACTTAGAACTTAAACTTTTATTATTTGAAATGCTTGAAGTTGTTTGATTCTTTCTAATCTCAGAATCCATAGATAAATCTTTGAAATAATTCTCATCAGCTATTATAAAAACTAACATCATGGCAACTGCGCCAATTGATGCTATTGATGAAATCTTTATTGGAGACAGTCCTGCTGATCTTAAAACATCAAGATTCCCCTCTTGTTTTGAAATACTTAGAGATATGAGCAAGCCTAACAAACATGATCCTTCAACATATATTAATGCTCTGTGCGGAATAACCCCAAAAACATAAAATAATAATTCACGCATATTATATAAAATTGAGATATCTTCTATTTCAGCAATGATTAAAAATATTGCATCTAGCAGAATAAAAACTAATAAAACAAATGCAGAAATGCTAAAAGTTCTTTGGATAAGATATCTAGCGTAAATTCCTAAATTAAAGATCATACTAATAACCACATAAATAGAATTATTAAGAAAATAATTAAAATATACTTTTTAGGAAGGCTGCTTGATGAGAGGATATTAAGATCATAATTATAGTAATACTTAATAAAATATATGGTTGATATTCCTAAAAAACTAATGTGAACCCACCAAAGACCTAAAGGGCTTAAAAAACCATTACTCATAATTGACTCTCTACTTAAAACTAAAAGGCTTATATAAAGCATATATATAAACAAACCAGGCATGATTCCACCCAGCCTGCCCTGTCTTGGTTTAATTCTTCCTACAAATACTCCTATAAATAAAAGATTGAGTATTGTTAATGGAATAGAGATATTCCATTGAAAACTAGCATTTTTAGAATTTTCTGAAAAATCATAAACTTTATTTAATTTAGATTTATTTGAAGCATTTAATTTTTTATCAAAATCATATTCGAACTCATCGAAATTGGTAATGAGTTGTCTTCCTGGATTTTTTACATCAGTATAAATTTTACCTTTGTTAAAAATAATTTTTGATGAATCATCTATTTCAGAGATTATTAATTCATCTGCTATAACTAAAGAGGTAGTATCTATGTCACCTGTTATATAAAAAATATCCGTTAGCTTCCTTTCTTCTGATCTATTTAGTTTTAAAAAATTATTTTTGCTTATCTCAGTTAATTCATCAGACTTTATAGTCTGTATTTTTTCATAAATAGTCTTTGATGCTAATAATTCTTTAGATAATGCTTTTGTATAGGGTGCTACGTTTAAGCTGAGCATTCCTGTAATTAATATAAATAATAAGGCCTGCGGTAATAAATATTTAATAATATCTAATAACGATTTTCCACTTGAAAAAATTGCATAAACTTCATTATCACCATAAAGCCTGCTGGTTGTAATCAGAACTCCTAAAAAAAATGATAAAGGAATGAGTAAGGTTATAAAATCTGGAATTCTTAGAGCAATTACTTGCCAAATTATAGCTGGGTCTATTAAGCCAACTGTAGCTTGTTCATAATATCCAACCAATCTAGATGCAATAACTAGTAAAAAAAATATCAATAAGCATCCTATAGTCGTTTTAAAGACCTCTAAGTTGATACTTTTAGCAAGAATATCTTTTTTATACATGCCTTGAGAAGTATGATGCATTACAATATTTATCTTATCAGCAATTAGTATAAAGGAGATTCATAAATGGCTTATAAAGTTCTTAATAATATTTTAGTAAAAGATACAAATTCAACAAGTTTAATAACATTAAATACTTCATTACTTGTATTAGTAATAAATAAAAATACAAAAAATAATGAAGCATTTATAGATTTAGATAAAACATCTAAAGGTTATATTAAAAAATCTATTTCTTCGCATCTTAAAGATAATGGTAGCTCTGTTCTTTTACCTCAAATTAGCGGTATCAAGGCTGAGAGCATTATGTTAATTAAAGGGCTTGATGAGAATGCCCCTACTCATAAATGGCTATCTCAATATCAAGGTATTGCTAAGTTAGCTAATAAACTTAAGGCTAAAAATTTAACTATTTTGTGTGGTAATATTTTTCCTAAAGGTAAAAATGAAAACTGGCTTATTGAAATGGTTGCGAAAACTATTGAATCAAATGCTTATATTTTTTCAGATACAAAAAATAAAACTGCAAAAAAACCATCTCTTAAAAATCTAACTATCCTTACAAGCGGATTGTCTGGATCAGACTTATCTAAAGCAAAACAATCAGCAAAAAAAGGTTTTGCTATTGGAGAAGGAGTGAATTCCGCAAAACATCTTGGGGATATGCCAGCGAATCATTGCACTCCTAGAATTATTGAAAAGAAAGTAAAAGCTATGAAGAAAGATTTTCCTAAACTAAAGATTAAATCTTATAACGAAAACGATCTTGCAAAAATGAAAATGGGTTCTTTCTTATCAGTTGGAAGAGGTAGTGATGAGCCTTCAAGAATGATGGTAATTGAATATAAAGGAGGAAGTCCATCAGAAAAGCCTATCGCGCTAGTAGGGAAAGGTATTACTTTTGATACTGGAGGAGTTTCTTTAAAACCACCTCAAGCAATGGATGAAATGAAGTGGGATATGTGTGGTGCAGCTTCTGTATTCGGTGTTATGTCAACTTTGGCTCGTCTTAATGCAAAAGTTAACGTCGTTGGTGTAATGGCCTGCGCCGAGAATATGTGCTCTGCTAAAGCTACTAAACCAGGTGATGTAGTAACTTCAATGTCAGGACAAACAATAGAAATTCTAAATACTGATGCAGAAGGCAGATTGGTTTTATGTGATGCCTTAACATTTGTTGGAAAATATAATCCAAGATATGTTATTGATATGGCTACATTAACAGGAGCTGTGGTTATAGCATTAGGTAGGCATGCCAGCGGTGTGATGGCTAATGATCAATATCTTGCTGACATGATTATAAATGCTGGTGAAGATTCAGGTGATAGAGCATGGCAGCTTCCATTGTGGGATGAACATCAATCATGCACAAAAACTGATTATGCTGATTTGGCAAACATAGGTGGGGGTAGAGAAGCTGGAACTATTCATGCTGCTGCATTCTTATCAAAATTTACTAATGACTATAAGTGGGCACATATTGATATTGCTGCAACTGCATCATATAGCTCTCCAGTCAAAGCAGGAACAGGCAGACCTGTGCCACTTCTAAGTGAATTGATTTTGAGTAAAAAATTGAAGTAGTAAGTATTTAAAATAATAAGCTATGGACAAAACATACCATCCTACTGAAATAGAAGAGAAATGGGCAAAAATTTGGTCTGAAAGAAAACTCACTAATGTAAATTCAGATGAGTCTTTTTCTCAGGTTATACCTCCTCCCAATGTCACAGGAACTCTTCATATGGGTCATAGTTTTCAATATGCAATTATGGATTTTTATACCAGATATAACCATATGTCAGGTAAAGATGCACATTGGCAAGTGGGAAGTGACCATGCTGGAATTGCAACTCAAATGGTTGTTGAAAATAATTTATTAAAAGATGGTATTTCAAGAAGTGACTTGGGAAGAGAAAAATTTCTTAAAGAAGTTTGGTCATGGAAAAATTTTTCAGAAGAAAAGATTACTTCTCAAATTAAAAGATTAGGTTCGACAGTAGACTGGGAAAAATATCGCTTTACTCTCGATGATGGTTTTAATGAGGCGGTAATTAAGGCATTTGTAGAACTCTATAGGAAGGAAAAAATCTATAGAGGTTATAGATTGGTGAATTGGGATCCATCGCTAAAAACTGCCGTATCAGATCTTGAGGTAATACGACAAGAAAAAGATGGCTTCATATGGCATATAAAATACCCTATAGAAAATTCAAAAGAATTCATAACTGTTGCAACAACAAGGCCTGAAACTATGTTTGGAGATATGGCTATTGCTGTAAATCCAAATGACAGTAGGTACAAAGATATAATTGGGAAAAAAGTATTACTTCCATTTGTTGAAAGAAAGCTTCCTATTATTGGTGACGATTATGTTGATATGGAATTTGGTACTGGCTGCCTTAAAATAACTCCAGGTCATGATTTTAATGACTATGAGATAGGAAAAAAATATTCATTGCATGATGTTAACGGTGAAATAAAAATTTCCAATCAATCAAGTGATTTTAAGCCTATTAATATTTTTAATGATGATGCTTGGTCTAATGATAATGTGCCAGAACCGTTTAACAATTTAGATCGTTTTAAAGTCAGAAAACTTGTTCTAGAAAAATTAAAAGAATTAAATCTCCTAATTAAGGAAGAAAAACATCACATAAGCGTTCCTAGAGGCGAGAGATCTAATATAGTTATTGAACCTAAGCTCAGCTACCAATGGTATGTTAAAACCTCTGAAATGGCTTCAAAGGCAAATGAAGCAGTTAATAATGGAAAAATAAGCTTTCATCCTGAAAACTGGATCAAAACCTACTTTAACTGGATGAATAACATTGAAGATTGGTGCATTAGCAGGCAAATATGGTGGGGTCATAGAATACCAGCCTGGTTTGATAATGATAAAAATGTTTATGTTGGATATAACGAAGAAGAGGTTAGGCAATTTTATAAATTAGGTGATCGCAAACTTTCGCAAGATGAAGACGTTTTAGATACTTGGTTTTCATCAAGTCTCTGGCCTTTTGCGTCAATGGGTTGGCCAAACAATACTCATGATTATGATAAACATTTTCCAACATCTCTTCTTGTAACAGGTTTTGATATTATTTTTTTCTGGGTTGCCAGAATGATGATGATGAGTCTTGAATTCACTGATAATATTCCATTTAAAGACGTTTATGTAACTGGATTAATAAGAGATGAAAATGGTCAAAAAATGTCTAAATCAAAAGGTAATGTTATTGATCCTCTAGACCTAGTTTATGGTATTTCTCTTGATGACTTGGTAAAAAAGAGAACTGCCAATCTAATGCAAGAAGGTCAGGCTGAAAAGATTGAAAGGAAAACAAGAAAACAGTTCCCAAATGGAATTGAGTCATATGGTACAGATGCCTTAAGAATGACATTCTTTTCATTAGCTACCCATACTAAAGATATTAGTTTTGAATTAAGTCGACTTAAGGGATATAGAAACTTTTGCACAAAAATATGGAATGCTGCCAGATTTATAAATGGCTTCCCTGAGGGTAATAAGATTTTTGAGCCTATAAATGATAATGATATATGGATTAATGAAGAATTTACAAAATCTGCAGACAAAATTAAAAGGCATGTTGAAGATTATCGTCTTGATTTTGCAATTAATGAAGTCTATGAATTCTTTTGGGGGAAATTTTGTGATGTGTACCTTGAAGAATGTAAAAAGTCAGGCAAAACTGACAATCTAAGGCCTATGCTTCAAGAAATATTAATAATGATGCATCCATTTGCACCTTTTATTACCGAAGAAATTCATTCATTATTATTTAATACTCCAATAATTGAATAAGATTCATCATTTCTGAAAACTATAAATACTGCCTGTATTAAAAATTTGAGTTAAGTTATCTAAAATCTCGAAGCTTTCTGAAATCAGAGCTGGATCTTCTAGATCATCTATTTCTAAGGCGTCTCTATATGAAGATTGAATTAAATCTTCTAACTTAAGTATTAAATTATCAGTTAATATGAAATCTGAATTTATATTATTAAATTCTTCTTCGGTAACTACGATCTTAAATCTAAGGCAAGCTGGACCGCCTCCATTCATCATACTTTGCTTTATATCTATATATCTTAAATCTTTAATTGGTGTTTCATCTTTAAGTTTTTTTAACCATCTTTTGCATTCTAAATGCTCGTTTACCTCTTCAGGCATGATAAATGCCATTTCACCATTTTTTTTGGTTATAAGTTGAGAGTTTAATAGATAAGACTTTATTAAAATATCAAGAGAAATTTCTTGATTAGATATTTCAATAAAAAAATTTTCTTTTTCTGATTGTAACTTGGTTTCTAAATTGCTTATTTGCTTTTTACTGTCTTCGAATGCCTCTTCATGATAAATAAATATATTTTCAGTAGCTAAGCTAACAATATCGTTGTGAAAACAACCCTTTTTTATAGAATTAATATTTTGTTTTAAGAAGAAAATATTTCCTTCATCAAGCATGTGCAATTTAGCTATAAGCTCTGAGGCTTCTTTAGATTGCCTGACTAAAATATTAGAATGATCTTGATTAGCTTCATTTCCATAAACAAATACCTGTAAACCTTTTTTTAAATGATTGCTGCTCAATCTTAAATGATTTGCAGCACCCTCATCGCCTAAAAACTCATTGGGTTTTATTGCATTATGAACTTTAAAATGTGACTTATGAAAAATGATATTTAACTGTTCATAAGTAAATTCAGTTTCTAGACTTCTATGTTGCATTGATAGAAGGTTAGCTGGAGTAATGTGAGCCATAGAATCATAGGAATCAATGCTAGGAGAAAATGTTGCCGCATTAGCAGCCCACATTGAAGATGCAGAATAAGCTTGATTCAATAATAATCTAGATTTTTTTGCTGCTGATGCAATAATATTCTTATCATTACCTTTAAATCCTTTATCTCTTAAAAAACCTAGGTGAGGTCTTTCATGTGGTAAAAAAATTCCTTGAGGGAATCCTAACTCCATAAGAAGTTTCATTTTTTTTAGGCCTTGGAGTGCTGCTTTTTTAGGATTTGAAGTTTGCTTACTATTTTTTATAGAGGCAATATTACCTTCTGATAATCCAGAGTAGTTGTGAGTTGGTCCAATTAGACCATCAAAATTCATCTCTCCACTATACATACTTTATAAGTTTTCATTTACAACGCTTGCGACAGGCCAAGCGCAATAGTCAGCCGCATAAAAACCTGCAGGTCTTAAATTTCCACTCATGCCAGCTCCTCCAAATGGAGCGCTTCCTGATGCTCCAGTAGTCGTAGTATTAAAGTTTATTACGCCAGCTGAAACCTCATTAACAAATTTATCAAATAACTCCCTATTATCAGAAATTAATCCTGCTGAAAGACCAAAAGCAGTATTATTAGCTTCTTCAATTGCTTCATTAAATGAATCTACATAGTTTATTTGAATTAATGGGCCAAACATTTCTTTATCAATATGTTTTTTTGCTTTTGTCATATCAATTATTGCAGGGCTAACATAGTTACCCTTGGATTTAATCTTTTTACCTTTTAAGATGGCTTTTCCGCCAGCTTTTATCAAATTATCTTGGAATTTAAGAAAACTTTTAACAGCATTTTTTGATATTAGTGGTCCATAAAAATAATCACTAGATGTTTGTTCGTATTTGATATTTATTGACTTATTTTTCAGAGTTTCTACAAGCTTCTTTGAAGATTTAATATTAGGCAGTATCAACCTTCTTGCGCAAGTACACCTTTGACCAGTTGAAATAAAAGCTGATTCAAAAATAATAGCGGATGCTTTATTTAATTTTCTAGTATTCCAGATCACCAAAGGATTATTGCCGCCTAATTCAAGTGCTAAAATTTTATTAGGGTAATTAGACATTAGTTTATTAAGAGAAAGGCCTGCTGAATGACTTCCTGTAAACAGAATTCCATTGGTTTTAGGATGTTTTGCTAGTTTCTGCACAACCTCTTTTGATCCATGAAGAAGGTTTATAACTCCTTTAGGCAAACCAGCATCATGCCAAAGCTGTACCATGAATTCAGCAACTATCGGAGTATGCTCACTTGGTTTGAAGATAACAACATTACCTGCGATTAATGCAGGAGTGATATGACCATTAGGTAAATGGAATGGAAAATTAAAAGGGCCAATAACATTTAAAATACCGTGCGGTCTGTGATTTGTAATTTGAATATTAGTGCCTAGTGAGCTTGAAGACTTACCTGTCCTCAGATGAAATGCATTTAAAGAATTCTTATACTTCGCAAGAGATGCTCCAACCTCAGAAATGCTATCTTTTGTCTCTTTCCCAGTTTCTAATTTAATTAAGTCTTTTATTGTATCTTTATTTAACTCTACTAAAGAGTAAAACTTTTCAATAATCTCTAATCGTGACTCTAAACTAATATTTTTCCATTTAGTATAAGCAACGGATGCTGAATTTACCGCATTATTAACCTGATTAGAGCTAGCATATTTTCCTTCCCATATCTTAGCGTTACTAGATGGATTGGTGCCTTTAAAATGTTTACCCTTACCTTCTAACCACTTTCCATTGATATATAACATTAAATATTCTCAATATTAATTCTTACTTTATCACCCGATTTCACTTGTAAAGCTTTTGCAGTTTTTTGTGAAATTTCAATTAAATTCTTATTGATTAAATTATAGTTCTCTCTGACAACTCTAAAATTTTGAAGAGAAAAATTTACAATAAAACCATAGTTACTAAAATTTATAGCCCTCTTAACATCTATAGTTACCTTTCTTGAAGATCTTACAATTGGTATCTTGCTAGTCTTAACCTCCATACAAGGACCACCATCAAGAATATCTACAAGACCATTGGCTTTAAAGCCTTGTTTTGCAAGCATGCTTAAAGCAGGCATAGCGTTTGGATGTGGTTTACCTAAAACTTTTTGAACTCTCTTAGGAAGTAATTCAACCATAAATGGAAACTTGGGAACAGATTCGGTTATAAAATGATTATCAATATAACTCAATCGATCAATACTAAAGAAATCTAAGTTAAAAAAAGCTTTACTAAAAGATTCCCAAAAATAAGATCTATTATCTTTATCTTTCCAACCTCTTATTTCAACAAGAGTTTTTTCATCAAATCTTGATTGGTGAGAGGCAATCAACTGAAGTCTTGCAAAAGAGAGCAAAGAGCCTCTTCCTCTTCCTCTTGATGAGGGATTAATAAAAATAGTTCCGAGTTCTGAATATGGCTTATGAATTAGATGAAGTTTTAAAATATCAGCATCTT
>ERZ802830.3880-NODE-3880-length-12296-cov-85.7753_pt1 | contig 12296 bp, 7 predicted proteins | sample MGYA00345654_ERZ802830 | MGnify/ENA primary metagenome ERZ802830 (study PRJEB30503, sample SAMEA104212375) | marine metagenome | biome: Westerlies Biome; feature: [SRF] surface water layer (ENVO:00010504) within the epipelagic zone...; material: water... | reverse complement strand
AAAACCAAACGGGAACAGGTTTTTGTTCAGCATAAAGGCGAAAAAATGAGTCAGGGCCAATTGATCGGGTTGATCTCTGATCAGATGCAAACGGGCGATACATTATTGGCCGCCGCTGGCACCGTGCCGGCTGATCTGACCAAATTATTCGATGTAAAAGATGGCAAGAACCTGCATATTGAATTTGGCAATTCCTGCATGGGATATGATATCCCCGCAGCGATTGGAGTGCGTTTAACCGGCACGGATGATGAAATCTTCGTTCTAATGGGCGATGGAAATTACCAAATGCACCCGATGGAGCTGGTTACCGCGATGCAAGAGCGCGCCAAGATCACTATTATTTTGAACGTGAATGACGGATATCAATCCATACATGGCCATCAAAAGGCTTTGGTCGGGCAATCTTTGGGCAATGAATTCAAAATCCGTGATGGGCAATCTGGCCTTCTTGATAAGGGTGAGTTTATTCAGATCGATTATGTTAAAAATGCAGAAAGCGTCGGGGTAAAAGCGTGGCTTGCAGAAGACGAGTCTGCGTTCAAACAAGCGCTTTCAAATGCCCGCGATGAAGCTGGCCCCTGTATGATCGTTGTGCCAACAGAACGCTATCGTTCCCCCCCTGGATCCGAAGTTTGGTGGGAGGTTGTTGGCGCTGAGGTTACCAATGATCCTGACACCAAAGCGCTGGTCGATGCGCGCGAAGTTGGCCGTGCAAAGCAACGGTTTTACTATTAAGCGTGATCAGACGGCGGACAGGCTGCTCCAGCTGGATTTGGCGTGCCTAACAGGGCATTTTGCCCGGGCGCACCTGCTGAGCAGCATGCTCTAGCTTGCAAGGAAACATATGACCGGCGTTTACTCTTGGCGTGAAAGCTGCGGTCAAGCGAGGGGGTTTTTTCACCAAAGCGAAGCAGCCCGATGCGTTGAAAGGTCTGGCGTCTTTCCCGGTTTTAATCGATCCGGCGCAGGATTTCTCGCCTCTCTGCGAGGGTCAAATCTTAGTTAAACGGGCCGAAGGCCTCTCGCCTGCTTTATGTCAAATTGTTTTTCAAAAATTGCATTGCGGCATCGGTGCCACCGGATTGATGCGGCACGTCGCTAAGGGCAAGCCCCATTTCCACGCCGCCCAAAGTGCCAATCATCATCAGATCGTTGAAATCCCCCAAATGGCCAATTCGAAACACTTTTCCAGCCAAGTGTGACAGGCCGTTGCCCAGTGACATATTGAAGTTTTTCAACACCGTACTGCGAAACGCATCCGCATTATGGCCATCAGGCAATAAAACCGCCGTCAGCGTATTGGAAAAATCCAAAGGCTCTTGGCATAAAACTTCTAGGCCCCAAGCTTGCACCGCGATGCGGGTTGCCTGCGCGTGGCGCTTATGGCGGGCAAAAACGTTTTCCAACCCTTCTTCAAGTAGCATATCAATTGCTTCGGATAATCCGTAAAGCAGGTTCGTGGCCGGTGTATAGGGAAAAGCCCCAGAGGCATTTGCCGCGAGTTGATCCTCCCAATCCCAATAGGATCTGGGCAAATCAGCGGTTTTGGCCGCCTGTCTGGCTTTTTCCGACACGGCATTGAACGACAAGCCAGGCGGTAGCATCAGCCCTTTTTGAGAGCCGGCAACGGTGACATCAACGCCCCAGGCGTCATGGCAGTAGTCAGATGAGCCCAAAGAAGAAATTGTATCGACCATCAATAACGCATCATGTTGCGCGGCATCGATCGCGGCGCGGATGTCCGCAATTCGTGACATCGCGCCGGTTGATGTTTCGTTATGTACCACGCAGACGGCTTTGATCTTGCCCTCTTTATCGGCCGCAAGTCGCGCTTCAATCGCTTGGGGATCGGCGCCGCGGCGCCAATCGGTTTTTAGCAATTCGGTATGCACCCCCAAACGCGCTGCCAATTTGTACCAAAGGCTGGCAAAATGCCCGGTTTCGATCATTAAAACGGTATCGCCGGCGCTGAGCGTATTGACCAATGCCGCCTCCCAAGCCCCCGTTCCCGAGGCAGGATAGATGATCACATGCGCGCGGGTTTTAAAAACCTCTTGCAGACCTGAAAGGCATTTTTTGCCAAGCTCGGCAAATTCTGGGCCACGATGATCGATGGTGGGAAAATCCATCGCCCGTAAAATTCGATCCGGTACGTTTGAAGGCCCGGGTATCTGCAGAAAATGGCGGCCTGACGGTTTTGAGTGGGGCATATGCAAGATACCTTTTTATCGCATTTTTATCACCGAATTATAGTCAAGCTCAGTTTGGAATAGCAAGCATTGTGATCCTTCTGTGACTGGTTATTATAGATTACAATGCCGCAGCATGAGCCATGAAGAAGATCGCAAATGACCAAGGATATAACCCGTTTAAAGCGCTCGCTTGAGGGCGATGTCTTAGACAGTGCTTTTGATCGGGGGCGCTATGCAACGGATGCCTCGATTTATCAAATGATGCCCTTGGCTGTGATCACGCCCCGCTCTGCGCGCGATATCAAAACCACCATCGAATTTGCGCAAGCGCGCAAGCTGTCGATCTTGCCGCGCGGGGCTGGAACCTCGCAAAATGGGCAAACCGTGAACAAGGCTCTGGTGTTAGATAACAGCGTTTATTTTAACCGTTTGTTGGATTTAGATGTTGCGAATATGCGCTGCAGTGTTGAGCCAGGAATGGTGCTGGATACGTTGAACCGGCTGCTCAAGCCGCATGGGCTTTGGTTTCCGGTGGATGTTTCAACCTCAAGCAGGGCCACGATTGGCGGTATGGTTGGTAATAATTCTGCCGGGGGCAGATCCATTCGCTATGGGATTATGCGCGATAATGTTGGGGCGATTGATGCGATCCTCAGCACAGGCCGGACGGCTCGGTTTGGGCTTTTAAACGAGGGCAGCGCCGGGCTTGAAAGCCTTTTGCCGGATTTATTAGCGCTTGGACAAGACAATAGCGGAGAAATAGAAGCACGTTTCCCCAAAGTGCTGCGGCGCGTTGGCGGGTATAATTTAGATGCGCTTTTGCCCGATACGCTGGCGAAACGCCCGGGCAGCACAGCGCAGGAAGATGATATCAACCTGTCGCATTTATTGGTTGGCTCAGAAGGTACGCTGGCCTATTCCGCGGCGATCGAGCTGAAATTATCCCCCTTGCCGGCGCCAAAAATTATGGCGCTATGCCATTTTGCAAGCTTTTATGCCGCGATGGATGCGGCCCAGTATTTGGTTGCCTTAGATCCGATTACGGTGGAATTGATCGATCAAACGATGATCTCTTTGGCCCGCTCGATCCCGCTGTTTAAAAGCACCGTTGATGATTATATCCGAAACACTCCAGAAGCGGTGCTGGTGGTTGAGTTTACCGAGGAGGACTGGGCTAACAACCTTGCAAAAATAGATCAATTGCAAGCCGTGATGGCACAGCTTTCTGACGCACATGCCGGCAAGCCTCATCAGAAAATTCGCGCAGAGGAGGCGGTGGTGGTGATCACCCCGCCCGATCAGCAAGCGCGAATTTCCGAAATGCGAAAATCTGGCTTGAATATCATGATGTCGATGAAATCTGAGGCCAAGCCGGTTTCTTTTGTGGAAGATTGCGCCGTGCCCTTACAAGACTTGGCCGACTATACGCAAGGGTTGAAGGATATTTTTGAAAAATATGGCACCAGCGGCACTTGGTATGCGCATGCCTCTGTGGGCTGTCTGCACGTGAGGCCGGTGTTGAATATGAAATTATCTGCAGACGTGCAAAAGATGAAATCTATCGCCACCGAAGCGTTTGAATTGGTAAAAAAATATGGTGGATCGCATTCGGGTGAACATGGCGATGGCTTGTCGCGTTCTGAATTCAATCCGGTGATGTTTGGCCCGCAATTGACGGCGGCGTTTCGCAAGCTGAAAGCGCTTTTTGACCCGGCGGGCGTTTTCAACACCGGCAAAATCATAGATGCGCCAGATATGGATACGCGGGCGCTGTTTCGCTTCGCACCAGGCTATCATGTTGCGGATTTTCCAACCCAGTTGAATTGGTCGGCTTGGCCGGGCGCGGCGGGCGGGTTTCAGGGCGCGGTTGAAATGTGCAACAATAACGGCGCCTGCCGGAAACGCGACGGCGGAGTGATGTGCCCGTCGTTTCGCGTTACAGGCGCGGAAAAAGACAGCACCCGCGGGCGGGCCAACAGCTTGCGGCTTGCAATGTCGGGGCAATTGGGCGCAAAGGCTCTGGCCTCACCGGAGATGGCCGACACGATGAAGCTGTGCGTCTCTTGCAAAGCTTGCAAGCATGAATGTCCAACCGGTGTTGACATGGCGGCGATGAAAATTGAAACCTCTGCGTTGTACCGCGCAGAAAATGGATTATCGCGGCGCGACCGGTTGATTGCCTATTTGCCTGATTATGCCCCCATCGCAGCGGCGCTGGCGCCGCTGTTTAACCTGCGCGATAAGCTTCCTGGATTGGCTTGGCTGAGCCAAATTTTAACGGGGTTTTCTGCCAACCGGCCCTTGCCTCTTTGGCAGCGCAGGTGGTTTCAATCCACCGAGCTGGCGGTTACGCCTATCGGGGAGAGGCCGGTTCTTTTATTTGTCGATACGTTTAGTCGGTATTTTGAGCCTGAAAACCTGCGCAGCGCGCAGCGGGTTTTAAGCGCAGCTGGATTCACCCCTTTCGCGCCCTTGCCAGATCAGCGCAGCACAAAACCCTTATGTTGCGGGCGCACGCATCTGTCGGTTGGCAACGTGGCGCGGGCGCGTGATACCGCGCAGCGCCTTGTTGAAACCTACGCTCCTTATGCGGCGGCGGGCATCCCGATTGTTGGGTTGGAGCCGTCCTGCCTGCTGGCTTTAAAGGATGAAATCCCCGCACTTTTAAACACGCAAGATGCTCAACAAGTGGCCAAGATGGTGTTGACTTTTGAAGAATTATTACTCACCGAAAAAACCGCATTGCGTTTGAAGCCGTTGCAGGCAAAGGCGCTGCTGCACGGGCATTGCCATCAAAAAGCCTTTGGCGTGATGCGCCCCGTGCAAGAGGTGCTTGGCATGATTGAAGGGCTTGAGGTTGAAACGATCGAGACCAGTTGCTGCGGCATGGCCGGCGCTTTTGGTTATGGTGCTGAGACCTTCGATATCTCAATGCAAATGGCCGAGGCACGTTTGCTGCCTGCCATTCGCGGCGCGGATGCGCAAACATATGTGATTGCTGATGGCACATCCTGCCGCAGCCAAATCAAAGATGGTGCTGCGCGCGAAGCTGTGCATGTGGCCAGATTGCTCGATCAGCAATTGATCAAAGATTAAAAAATACCCACAGCAATTAGCCGCAGGCCGATTAGAAAAAAGGCGATTAACACGGCTTTTTGAAAATAAACCTGAGAAATTTTACCCCGCAATATTTCCCCAATCCGAAAGCCGGCCATCACGAATAAAAGCCCCAAAAGCGATTGCTGGAGGATCGCGTTTGTCAGAACGCCGCCCAAATAAAGCCCCAATGAGAGCGGTGCGGCCCCCACCAAGAAAACAAAACCGGTGGCGGCGATAAACCGTTCTTTTTCGAGCCCCCGCGCGATCATATAGGTGGCCACCGGCGGCGACCAAATTGAACTGAGCCCCCCCAATATTCCGGCGATCAATCCAACTCCGATTTGAATGGAATAGCTCGGGCCAAGGCGTAATTTCCATCCTATCAATCCATTTAGCGCCACAATGACCATCGCCGCACCGATGGTGATCGTCAGTAAACCGGTGGGATAACGTGACAAGAAAAAAGAGGTGATAAAAATGCTGAGTAAGATCGTGAGCGCCATCGGCCAATAGGTTTTCATAGAATCAGCCCGATGCTGCGATTTTATAAATTGGGTAAAATTGGTGAACAGAATCGGGATGGCAAGCAGGGCAACCGCGTGGGTGGGGCTGAGCACCAGCGTTAAAAGCCCCATCGCAGCAGCCGGTAGGCCGATGCCCAAAAACCCTTTGACGATGCCCGCAATGAACAATGTTGCAGATATTAAAATCAGAATGCTGGGTGTCTGATTGGCAAATAAAGTGTTAAATAGGTGCTCTTGCATAAGCGGCTCCAAGAAATGTGTCAGAGCTCTCTTGCGAACGCAAAAACAGCGCTGGCTGCCTGCATTATTCGGCGGGGTAAACCAATCCGAACAGCTTTAACCGCTGAACCTTGCCCGAGGGCCCTTTGGGTAAATCCTCCAGGATATGGATTGTATCTGGTGATTTGAATTTTCCAAGACGGGTTTGACAATGCGCCAGCAAGTCGGATGCGCTTGCATGCACCTGCTCTTTCAGGCGAATGCAGGCTTCGACCCGTTCGCCGTAATTTTCGCAGGGCACCGCAAAGGCCGCAGCCTCCAAAACCGCCTCATGTTCGAGCAGCGCCTCATCAATTTCGCGTGGCGCAATATTCTCACCGCCTTTGATGATCAATTCTTTGATGCGGCCCGATACAAACACATATCCATCTTGGTCCAGATATCCCAGATCGCCGGTTCTAAGCCAGCCATCGGGTGAAATGGTTTTCGCAGTCTCCTCAGGTTGGTTCAAATAGCCTTGCATCACATTGGCGCCGCGCACCAGAATTTCACCCACCGTCCCAGCGGGTACGGCGGCAAGGGTGTCATCCCCAATCATAATTTCATTGCCAAACGCCGTGCCGGGAGAACCGATTTTACGGATTGCGGGGGGCAGGGGATTTGTGGTGATTTGCGATCCGGTTTCGGTCAGCCCCATCGTTTCGATTATGGGGATATTGAAACGCTCTTCAAAGCGGCGATGAATTTCGGGGGAGAGCGGCGCAGAGGCTGAGCGCGCAAAGCGCAGATATGACAGATCTTTGGCGCTTTCGGGATGGTTCAAAATATAGGCAAATTGCGTAGGAACAGCGGAAAACCAGCTGCATTTATACGCAGCGATATGAGACCAAAAGGACGAGACCGAAAATTTATGCGGAAGTACCAACATGCTGGCAGAGACGGTTGTGCCCATCACCGTCACGCATAGGCCGTTAATGTGATAAATCGGCAGCACACATAAGGCCCTATCTTGTTTTGTGATGCCATGGCCGGTCGAAATAAAATGCCCTGCAGCCAGCAAATTATGATGGCTGAGCATCACCCCTTTAGGGTTTCCTGTGGTACCCGAAGTATACATCAGAACACCGATACTGTCTGCGTTGGGGTTATCGATCGGCGCGTTTGGCTTGGATGTGGCAGGGCTATTTTCAAGCCATTGTGGCCCGTCATTTAGATCCAACGGGCAGGTATTTGCGGTGCTCTTGGCCTCTTGCATCGCCTCTTGGATCATATCCTGGCAGTCGCTTTGCACGAAGATCAGCGCAGCCTTTGAATGGGCCAATGTATATCCCAATACCTTCGCACCCGCGACCAAGTTTAAAGGCAGCGCCACATATCCGCCGTAGACGATTCCCATAAATGTGAGGCAGGCACTGATACTATTGGGCGAAGCAATTGCAATACTGCTGCCCTTTGGAAGCCCCATATTGGCGATATGCTGCGCGATATCGCGGATTTGTGCAGCGCCGTCTGCAAAGCTGACCTGGCGCCCGGTTTCTGGTGAGGCCAGCCAGATTCTATCGCCATGCTCGAGCGCGTTCGCGTCAATTTGCTGTTTCAGCGTTTTACTTTTCGGCAAGGGGCTCATTTGGCGCTGGCGCTCCAAAACTCGGATAAAACATCTTCCAATTCGGGTTTGTTTTCTTCGATCACACGCACAATCCTTACCCGGTTGACAAAATGCTCCCAGTTGAGGTTGCCATCGATCGAATTGCCCCCCCAAGAGCCGCAACCCATCGATAAAGAGAAAGGCAATCCATTGTTAAAAAAGCCCCCGGTTGCAAAACAATGCGCTTGATTCACAATCACCCGGCAGGTGCGGGCTGCCATCGCCAATTCATGCGCGCGGGCATCATTTGTGGAATGCAGCCCCAAAGAATGCCCGGCGCCCTGATAATCTTGAATGGTCAGGGCAAGCGTCACTGCCTCTTGAAAATCTTTGACTTTATACAAAGCAAAAAACTGCGCCATTTTTTCGCCGCTTATGGGGGCATCAGCACCTGCTTTCGTGCTGGGAACCACCAAGAAACGCGTGTTTTCAGGGGCCCGATGCGTCAGCTCTAAACGCTTTAAAACCACATCAATATCTTTGGCCAGCAAAGCGCCTGTTAAGTTGCCATTATGCCAATGCGTTGTCATCAAACGTTGCGTTTCTTCTTCGCTCAGTACCAGCCCACCCTCCGCCTCGAGCGCGGCAACGGCCTCATCATACACCTCTTCTAGGGCAATGACGGTGTTTTCCGAAGAACAGGATGTGGCGTTGTCAAAAGTTTTTGAAGCAGCAATTTTTTCCGCCGCATCAGCAATATTGGCGCTTTCGTCAATGATTGTGACCACGTTGCCCTGCCCAACCCCCAAGGCCGGTGTGCCCGAAGAATATCCGGCGCGCACGTTATTTTGTGAACCCGTAACGACCAAAAGATCGGCCAGTTCCATCAAGTGTTGGGTTTTGGCTTTTGAGGGGGGCATCGGCACCATTTGTACCAGATCTGGATTAAGGCCGATGCTGCGTAGGTTTTGATGAATAATGGTTAGCAGCGTTGCAAAAGGCTCTGCGCCTTTTGGCGAAGGAGCGATAATAATTGCATTGCCGCTTTTTAATGCGTTGATGATATTATTCACCGGCGTTGCCAAAGGGTTCGTTGAGGGAACAATGGCGGCAATCACGCCTTTTGGGCGCAAATAGGTTGAGAGGCCGGTTTCAGCATTATCCTCAACATGGCCAAAGGCGGTAACCGCTTTTAAATCGCGCAATAAGCCAAGCGTTTTATTATGGTTCTTTCTCGTTTTATCCGCTGCATTGCCCAAACCGGTTTTTTGAACCGCCAGCTTTGATAGGCTGCTATTATGCTCTGGTTTCATCAGCGCCCATGCCACCGCCTGACAGGCCAGATCAAAGGTTTTTTGGGAGCCTTGGGCTTCATAAACCGCCTGCGCCTGCTTGGCTTTTTCGACCAGCGCGTCGATTTCTAAGATATCGGCCTCAATATCCATCAGGATGCCTTTCAAACATTTGCCTTTTCCTCATGGGAGGAGAAGGCTGAGTGAAGGCTTTTCAACAACGTTAAAGCCCCCGCTATAATAAGGATCGTGCAAATCGGGCGCGAAAAATACGTGGCCAAATCATAATGAACCATTTGCATGCCCTGCGCAAAGTTTTGCTCACCAATTTTACCCAGGATCAGGCCCAGCACGATGCCCGGAATAGAATATCCCGACCGGCGTAGCAAAAAGCCGATAATCCCCGCGCCAAACATCACCATCACATCCAGCACCAGCCCACGCCCGATATAAGCGCCGATACTGGCCAGCATTAAAATCATCGGAGCTAAAAATTGAAACGGAATTTTCAACAAATAAAGGATGGTTTTGGTTTCGAGCAATCCGATGAAAAGGATCGATAGGTTAGCATAGAACATCGCGGCAAAAACGATCCAGATCAAGTCTGGTGAGTTGTAAAACACCAATGGCCCTGGCTCGAGATCGTGCATTTGGAATACGGCGACCATCATCGCGGTTAACGCGCCGCCCGGCAGACCCAGCGCCAAAAGAGGGATCATTGCGGCGCCAGTGGCCGCGTTATTGGCGGTTTCGGATGAAATCACGCCTTCCAATTTGCCTTTGCCAAATTCTTTTTTATCTTTTGACCAGCGCACTGCCTCGCCATAGCCCATAAAAGCGGCCAACGTAGCACCGATGCCCGGTAAAATACCGCAAAAGAAGCCGACAAAGATCGAGCGCACTACCGCAATTTTATGCGCCCAAAGCTCGGCAATGCTTGGAAAATCAACGCTGAATTTCGGTGCAACGTATTTTCCGCTGATGTTGCGCTCGGCTTGTACGAACACTTCGGATACTGCGAAAAAGCCCAGAATGGCCGGCACAAAAGCGATGCCGGCGGCCAAATCTGTAAAGCCGAAATTGAAGCGGTTGATGCCGCCCACGGGGTCTTGCCCGATCGTTGCCACCAAAAGCCCCAAAAGCACCGATAGCCAGCCTTTCCAGATCGTGCGCCCGCCAACCGAGGAGGCAACGGCAAGGCCAAAAAATACCAGCGCAAAAATTTCCGGCGGTCCAATATTCATAATTGCCCATTTGGCAAGTGGCTCTGTTGCGCTCATCATCACCAAGGCGGATGCGATGCCACCGATTGCGGAACATAAAACGGCCGCGCCAACGGCTTTTCCGGCCATGCCTTTTTGGGTCATCGGATAGCCGTCAAAGGCCGTTGGGGCGTTTTCAGGCGCGCCTGGAATGTTGAACAAGATTGCCGTGATCGCCCCGCCATAGGTGCCGGTGCAATAAATCACCGCGAATAGCATCACCCCCTGTGCCGGGTTGAGATCGGCGGTAAAGGGCAGTAAAATCGCTGCCAATGTCAGCATGCTAACACCCGGGATGGCCCCGAATAGCATACCGCCAACAACGCCGAAGATGAAAATGCCAATCGTGACGGGATCGCCAAATAGCGTAGCCGTTCCGGCTAGAAAATTCTCAAGCATGGGCCACCCTTAAAACAGTTGATCGAGTTGGGTTTTGGTTTTCAGCATAAACGCGCTGATATCGTAAAACGGGGAAACGTTGCCTTGCGGCAGGGGTGCGTTTAACACCACCATGAACAGCAGGATCAATAAGGTATAGATCACCACTGTGCTGCCCAGAATAAAGCCCAGTCTGCGTTCGCCCCAGGCCAGCATAATCAGCGCAATGAAAACCGGTGTTCCGGCGTAAAACCCCACGGGCTTTAGCGAGATCGCATAGGCAAAAGGCAGCAATAGGATAAAGCCAGTTTTCAAATAATCGCGCAATCCGCGATATTCGATCTGATCTGGCTCTTCGCTGGCTCCAACGCGGCTTTTCAGGGCTTTTCCACCATGGCGCAGGGTATAAAACACATTGCCCAAAGCCACCAAAACCATCAATAAAAGGATGGTGCGCGGCCAGCCCGTCGCCCCGAATTTGTAAATTTCAATTGGTTGATTGAAGTCATAGGTGACGGCGAAAAAAATGCCCGCAAGCGCCAGCCAAAAAACGGCTTCTATCAAATCTGATTTTTTAAGATTGCCCATATTTTTGTCTTTTTTTAGGCCAGAACCTGCTTGGAGCGGTGGCTCCAAGCAGGCGTCTAGCTTACGTTTTTAGTTTATTTTACGTCTAAGCCCATGGATTTATAGACGTCACGATATTGCTCGATCGCTGCATTGATCATGTCAATCGCTCCATCTGTATCGCGATAGCTGTCAATCACATTCATGAATTTGCTATCGTTATAGGCTTGATAGCTGTCTTCGCAATAGGCGCGCTGAAAGGCCCATTTCAACCAGTCAACGCGGTCGGCAGGCGCGTCTTTATGTACATAAAAGCCGCGAAAGCGCAAAAGCGGTTCAAAATCCATTCCCATTTCGACATGCGTTGGCACATCAGCAAATGCGGCGGGGCGCTCGTTGAATACGGTTAGGATTGGCTTGAAATTGCCCGCATCCAGAAAGTTGCGCACATCGCCTGGTTGTTCGAACAAAGCATCCACTTGGCCACCCAAAAGCGCGCCATAGCGCGGGGCTCCTTTGTCAAATGAGATCTGCTGGATCTGCATGTCTGAGGCATCGGTGATAAATTTCATGATCACCCGTTCCATCGAGCCTTCTTTTGACACGTTGGCAATGGTTGCTTTGCCATCTTGAGCCTGAACCCATGCCACAAAGCTTGGCCAATCGGTGAAGCGTGTTTCATTGCTTCGAATATACACTTGCGAGAAGGTAACTTGTGAAATCACCAACGGAATCAGATCAACTGCCGGATTGGGTTTGCTCGAGTCCAACGCATGGGCTGAGGATGCATCATCAATATGTTCAAGAACTGTATAGCCGTCAGCAGGTGCTGACATATAGGCTGTCATTCCAACCGTACCGGATCCGCCTGGTTTGTGATCGCGGTTGATATTGACTGATGTCAAACCGGTGACGGCTTCGGCCATTGCAGCTGCAACTTGGCCCGATCCACCACCAGGACCATAGGGAACCACCATGGTTAAAGCCCGCTCGGGAAAGCCACCGGGCTTGGCCATGCTGGCCTCGCTGACCCGGCATTCACCGGCAAAGCCCAAACTTGCCATACCGGTTAAGGCAGACGCGGTGAGGGCGATAGACAGCGTTCTTTTGAGTGTTATCTTCATTATTTCCTCCTCCTATTGATCTGATCGTATTTTTTTATTGTCGATCAT
>ERZ802830.3876-NODE-3876-length-12306-cov-8.39613_pt1 | contig 12306 bp, 12 predicted proteins | sample MGYA00345654_ERZ802830 | MGnify/ENA primary metagenome ERZ802830 (study PRJEB30503, sample SAMEA104212375) | marine metagenome | biome: Westerlies Biome; feature: [SRF] surface water layer (ENVO:00010504) within the epipelagic zone...; material: water... | reverse complement strand
CTTGAGATACAGATCTCCAGAAATCTGGAAGCATATTGATTGAATAAAATACTCCACCTAAGTAAATAAGTGGGGTTAAAACAAACGTTGGAATTACAGATATATCATCAAAGCTATCTGCATACACTGCATTTATAAAACCCATTAATGAAAATAGTATCGAAGTTAAAAAAAGCACGGTAATTGTTAATAGTGGATTTGCAATTTCAAAATCAGGATAGAAAAATAAACTTACACAAAAAACAATAATGCCAACTAAAACTCCTCTACATACACCGCCAATAATAAAACCTAACAATATAGTCCAATTTGGCATTGGTGAAATTAATAACTCCTCAATAGATTTTTGAAATTTAACAGAATAAAAAGATGACACAACATTAGCGTAAGAGTTAGTAATAACCGACATCATAATTAGGCCCGGTATCATGTATTGAACATATGCAAAACCATCAGTAACCTCAGGTTTTATATTTGGTCCAATCAATGATCCAAAAATAACAAAGTATAAAGACATGGTAACTGCAGGTGGTACTAATGTTTGAACCCAAATCCTCATGAATCTTCTAACTTCTTTAGATGCAAGCGTCCATAGGGTAACAGATATATTTATATTGTTGTTATGTTTCATTTTTTCTTAATCATTTCAATAAATAACTCTTCTAATCTATTAGATTCGTTTCTCATTGATTTAACTTTTATTCCAAGTTTGCTTAGCTCATCGAATAGACTATTTATAGATTTATCTTTATTAACTGCTGCAACAAGTGTTGAAGAGTCTTCTAATTTTAGTTCAAAACCCTCAACAGTTGGTTCTTTGTCTAGTGGTTTATCTAAATCCATAACAAACCCCTGAACGTCAAGTCTGCTTAATAAATCTTTCATACTTGTATCTGCAACTATTTCTCCATGATCAATAATTCCTATGTTTCTGCAAAGCTGCTCTGCTTCCTCTAGATAATGGGTTGTTAATATTATTGTTGTTCCATTTGCATTGATTTCTTTAAGAAAGGACCACATTTCTCTTCTTAATTCTATATCTACTCCTGCAGTAGGCTCATCCAAAATTAATAATTTTGGATCATGAATTAATGCTTTAGCTATCATGAGTCTTCGTTTATATCCACCGGATAAAGTTCTAGCTTGATCATTTCTTTTATCCCATAATCCAAGACGCTTCAGCATTTCTTCAACTTTTGGCTCCGCAATACTTTTCTTAATGCCGTAAAAGCCAGCTTGAGTGGTAACAATGTCTAGTACTTTTTCAAATTGTGAAAAATTGATCTCTTGTGATACGACACCTAACATTGATTTTGCAATTGCAACATTATTATCAATGTCTGCATCAAAAATTTTAACACTTCCAGAAGTTTTTGTTACTAATGTGCCAATAATTCCAATAGTGGATGATTTTCCAGCACCGTTTGGTCCAAGTAGCGCATAAAAGTCCCCTTCTTTTACATTTAGAGAAATACCCTTGAGTGCTTCTGTGCCTCCAGCATAAACTTTTTTAAGATCTTTTATCTCAAGTGCGAAGGTCATATAAAATTAACTAGTTGAGGGTTGGTCTTTGCCAACTACAAATATACTTAAAATAATACCAATTAATAATCCTAACCAAACATACTCACCTGAGAAGGCAATTAATAAAGCTATTAATAACGATGACGCCATTTCTGGATTAGATTTAGGTATTGCAATTGCTACATAGGCGCAAGCAAACCCAGTTAAAACTAGAGTTAAATTTAAAGCTATATTCATCAATGGTTCCATTAATGTTATGAAAGGTAAAGTTACATATAAAAATGGTAAAGCCATTAAATAATATGAACCAAGCCCGTCAAATAAAGATGGCATTTCATTAGGGCCTTTTTTCCATCTTTCAGCAACAACCACATGAACTCCTGTCCAAAGAGCGCCTTGTGTTGGGAAATTAGGATTAACAATTAAGCCAAGCAGATTCCTAACGGCGATAGATAAATGAAACTTATTTGAATCTATGTTAATTGGTTCGTCAGGTCTTTCTTTTTGCGCTTCATTTAGTATTTCTTGGCCTGTAATAATGTCACCAAAAAGTAAAATATATCCAATGATCACCAATGGCAAGGCATCTATATACATTGATAATGATGGAAAGCCAATTGAAAGTGGAGATGTTCTCTCAAATAACGTTACAACATCTGGAAAAGCAAAACCCCATGTTATGTCTAATGTCGCTTCACCAACTGAATACGCAACAATACCAGCAATTAAGAAACCAGGTAGAAGACCTAGAGATGCAATTTTTTGAAAAAGAATATTTTTAGCAGCTAATCTTTTAAAAGGATCTGAGAATGTTGTTAATATGCAGAGTGTTAATGCAACTGTCATTGCGATTGGTTGCTCCATATACTTAACGTCAAACTCTTTAAAGAAAACTTGATAAAATGCTGCAATAGCTGCACCTAAGATTATTCCAGATTTAAGTGCATTAGGTATATTCTTAACTATCTTTTCACTTAATCCAGTCATACCTAAAAATGCAACTAATATAGTAAATTCAATACAAAGAGCTGACATAAATTGGAAAGTTTCAACTTGATATTCAGCACCAGAAGGAAGGTAGTAACCCATTGTGGCAAATACACCAATTACTATTGGATATGCTGGAGTTACCCAACCAGGTGCAAATGGTACACCAAATATAATTGGTCCAGATGCAATAAGAGTTCCTGCAATAAAGGAAAGTGCCACTCCCTCTTCAAAAGTTAAGCCCATTCCCATTGCAATTGGAATTCCAGCAAATGCAGTAGCACCCGATATAACCATTCCTTGAAGAAATTCTGCAGTTCTAAACTTTATATGAATAAAAGGAATTCTGAGCCTAAAAGGACCCCATTTAATTCCATTAACTTTTACTATTTCATTGCTCATTTAGATAACTCCGCCATTCCATCTTCTAACCCTTTCAATGTTAAAGGATACATCCTATTTTCAAATAAGTCTTTAATAATACATATTGACGATGTGTAGTCCCAATGATCATCGGGTACAGGATTCAACCAAGCCATATTTTCAAAATGTTGTGATAGTCTTTTTATCCATATATGGCCAGCTTCTTCATTCCAGTGCTCAATGGAACCTCCAGCATTTGTGATTTCGTATGGTGCCATTGTTGCATCACCAACAATTATAATTTTATAATCTGAAGAGTATTTATTGATAATATCTTGAACTAAAAATCGTTCTTGAGACCTCCTTCTATTATCTCTCCAAACAGACTCATAAATACAATTATGAAAATAGAAGTACTCTAAATTTTTAAATTCTGTCTTTATTGCAGAGAATAGTTCTTCACAAAGTTTTACATATGGATCCATTGATCCGCCTACATCAAATAAAACAATGACTTTAACTGAATTCAATCTTTCTGGAACCATTTTAATATCAAGATATCCAGCATTTTTAGCTGTGGATTTAATTGTGTCATCCATATCTAATTCAAGATCATTGCCTTGTCTTGCAAATTTCCTTAAACGTCTCAGAGCCATCTTGATATCCCTTGTACCAATAATTACTGAATCATCAAGATTTGAATATTGTCTTTGCTCCCAGACTTTAACAGCTTTTTTCTGACCTCCAGGTCCGCCAATTCTAATGCCTTCAGGATTTTGTCCACCATGACCATAAGGAGACGTTCCATTTGTGCCCACCCATTTATTTCCACCCTCGTGTCTTTCTTTTTGCTCTTCTAATCTTTTTTTAAATTCTTCAAGAAGTTTTTCTAGTCCTCCAAGCGATTTAATCTTTTTTAATTCTTCAGGATCTAATTCTTTTTCAAATGCTTTTCTTAACCAGTCTTCTGGTATTAAAGCTTGAAAAATATCTTCCATTTTTTCAATGCCTTTAAAGTAAATATCAAAGGCCTTATCAAATTTATCAAAGTGCTTTTCATCTTTAACTAATATTGTTCGTGATAAGTAATAAAAATCATCGATGTTTGCATACACCAATTGATTTTCTAATGCGCCTAATAGGTCTAATAATTCTCTTAAAGTACATGGAACTCCTGTAGACCTTATTGTTTGAAAGAGATTGATTAACATCTATTTAGTATTTGCTTCTCTTCTTGACATGAAAGCTAATCTTTCTAGTAATTGAACATCCTGTTCATTTTTTAATAAAGCTCCATACAATGGAGGAATAGCTTTTGAGGAATCTGCATTTTTTAGTATCTCATCTGGCATATCATCAGATAATAGTAATTTTAACCAATCAATTAATTCTGATGTGGACGGTTTTTTCTTTAAACCTGGAATTTTTCTTAGATCAAAAAATATTTCTAGTGCCTCACTAACAAGTTTCTTTTTAATTTTTGGATAATGAACAGTAACAATTTTGTTCATGGTATCTCTATCAGGGAACTGTATATAGTGAAAAAAACATCGCCTTAAAAATGCATCTGGAAGTTCTTTTTCATTATTTGAAGTCATTATGATTAAGGGTCTATGCTTTGCTTTTATGGTTTCTCCTGTCTCATAGCAAAAGAATTCCATCCTATCTAGCTCTTGTAAGAGATCATTAGGGAATTCAATATCTGCTTTATCTATTTCATCTATCAATAAAACAACTTGTTTATCTGAGGTAAATGCATCCCATAGTTTGCCTTTTTTAATATAATTTTTAATATCTTTAACTCTTTCATCCCCAAGCTGTGAGTCCCTTAATCTTGTAACAGCGTCATATTCATAAAGACCTTGAGAAGCTTTTGTCGTTGACTTGATATGCCACTCAATTAATTCCATATTTAATGCGCTTGCAACCTCTATTGCTAGCAAAGTTTTACCTGTTCCTGGTTCACCCTTAACTAGTAATGGTCTTTCAAGGGACTTTGCAGCATTTACAGCCATACTGAGATCTTCCGTTGATATATAGTTTTTAGTACCTTTAAATTGCATTATTATTCCTTTTATAAATATATTAAGATAATTTTTCTTCTGACTTAAGTATTCTAGTTAGTTGACGGCTCGAAGCAACTAAATTTCCATCTAAATCCCAAATATTACAATCTTGTTCAAAGTATCCTTTATTTATATCAGTAGCATTAAAGTCGGCATATAAAACAGATGTTGAAGGTAATTTCCTTATATGGGTGGTTAAAGTAATTGTAGGAATCCACCCTAATGCTCCATACTTATTACAGACAACAGGTGGAAGAATGTCTGAATAAAAGGATAAACAAAATTGATCAGGAGTTCCTCCTTCCATTTCTAAAAATGCAGAACACCTCGCCTCGTTGTCTTTATTATCTATATCTAATTCTCTATTCCACCAAGCGTGATCTGGATGAATTGAACATTCAAGTTGTTGAATAAATGATGGTGTAAAACCACTAGAAATCTTATCGTAATTCATTTTTATGTAATCTTTTCTATCACTACTATTGAAAATATCAGGTAAGGGTTTCTGAAGATCATTATGACCCTTCATAAATTCAAAATCAGAGCAAGTACCAGTAAAGGTAGTACAAATTTTATTATCTTGTTTTAATTTCACTATTCCAGATGAACTGCCTCTACTTGTTTTAAATGTTTCTACTTCTAGTTCAAATGGTTTTGCATCAATCCTATCTAAATATTGCACTGATGAGCTTATAGCTGTTGAATGTGGCAATATGCTGGTAAGAGCTTTATGCATTATTGCCATCAAATAACCTCCATGAGGAGTATTACCAACAAAGTAATTAGTATTTGGATTAACACTAAATTTGTTTACGTCAACGGTTTCTAATTTTAATGCTTCTTGAAATCTATCAAATTGATTCATGATAGGTTAATTTTAGTTCATAATTTATATTATTAGAAACTAATAAATATAAATATGCATGATATAGCTGACATAGCCTGCAATTTTTCAAGCGATAGATTTGATAGTGATCTTGATGAGGTTATAAATAGAGCTATCTCAAATAATATTACTAAATTTGGACTTATATGCAGTCGTTTAGGAGATTTAGATAAATTATTGAGTATCTACAATAATTATTCAGATAGTATGTTATTCACAATTGGTGTTCATCCTCACCATGCTAATGAATTTAATACTGAATATTTAAAAAACCTTAAAGAAGCAATTTGTAATTATGATCCACATGCTATTGGTGAAACTGGGTTGGATTTTTTTAGAAATTTATCAACCTATGAAGAACAAATATATGCATTTGAAGAGCAAATAAAAATTTCTATAGAAGGTAATAAACCTTTATTTTTACATCAAAGGGATTCACATGATGACTTCATTAAAATATTAAGAAAATATTCGCAAGACATAAATAAGTCAGTTGTTCATTGTTTTACAGGAACACAATCGCATCTAGAAGATTACTTGGAACTTGGTTGTTATATTGGTGTCACTGGTTGGATATGCGATGAAAAAAGAAATATAGAATTGCGAAAGACTATAAAAGACATACCTCTGTCAAAATTAATGGTTGAAACTGATTGTCCTTATCTGATTCCTAAGGATCTTCCTAATAAGCCTAAAAATAATAGAAATGAGCCAATTAATCTTAACCATATAGTAACTGAGATTGCCATGCTTATGGAAATAGATGAGGGTATTCTCAGAGAGAATACTTATAAAAATAGTATTGATTTTTTTAAAACTTAAAAAGCTTCTCTCGATAGATTAAATTCACTACAAACAGTATCTATATCTATTCCAACCTCTTTAGCATTATGTCTTATTTCAGTTTTCGTCTTGGAGTATCTCGGAGAAGCATTTGGCTGATTAAATCCATCAACATTAGTGAAAGCCTCTCTTTCGAGATTATGAGGATGTTCTTGAGCATCTTCCATACTCAGAACTGGTGTAACACATGCGTCGCTTCCAGCAAATATATCAACCCACTCTGACCTTGATTTTGTTTTAATTTTTGTTGCCATTTTTTCTTTTAACTCTGGCCATAGTTCTTTATTGTGTTGATCTTTAAATTGTTCATCGTTTATTTCAAGTTTTTCTAGAAGCTCAGAATAAAATTGAGGCTCTATAGAACCTACTGCTATGAATTTATTATCTGAACATTCATAGGTATCATAAAAATGAGCAAAGCCATCAAGTAAATTAGATTCTCTTTTGTCTTCCCAGTGACCCATTTCTTTCAATGAGTAAAAGAATGACATTAAAGAAAGAGAACCATCTACCATTGCTGAGTCTACAACTTGCCCTTCCCCAGTCTTAAGAGCGTGAATTAGTCCAGAAACTATTCCGAAAGCAAGATGCATTCCGCCACCACCATAGTCACCAATTAAATTAAGAGGAGCTAATGGATTAGAGTCTTTTCTACCAATAGAGTTAAGAGCGCCAGAAAGGCTTATATAATTGATATCATGACCTGCAAGTTTTGACATAGGGCCATCCTGACCCCAACCAGTCATTCTTCCATATATAAGCTTAGAATTTCTTTTTAGACACGTATCTGGTCCAAGACCAAGCTTCTCCATAACGCCCGGTCTATATCCTTCAAAAACCACATCGACCTGGTCAATTAATTTTAGTATTTCATTTACAGTATCTTCATTTTTAAGATCAGCTGTTATAGATCTTTTAGATCTATTATGAATATCATATTTATTCTCAAGGCCTTCTGTTCCTTTCCTTCCAACTCTTATTACATCAGCACCCATATCGGCTAATAACATTCCACAATACGGTCCAGGTCCAATGCCTGAAAACTCGAGAACTTTTATATTACTAAGTGGACCCATATAACAATATTATTGAAAAACTTTGTATTTTACTAATAGATTAGGTAATAAAGTTAAGGAACTTATAAACGCTAAAATCATCGCAATTGATGTGAATAATCCAAATAAAATAGTTGGGAAAAAATTTGATAAAGATAAGATGCAGAAACCTGCAGCGATTGTAGATGCTGTATAGAATATAGCTCTACCTGTAGTGGCATGGGCATTTATTAAAGCTAATTCAGTAGATTTATTTATTTTAAGTTCTTTTTTATATCTATAAATATAATGAATTGTATTATCAACGGCCATTCCTACGCTTATTGCTGCAACTGTAATAGTCATGATATCTAAAGGTATGCTTAGAAGTCCTAACAAACCCATTACAGACGAAGCTACAAAAATATTTGGTATCAAACCAATTATCATCACCTTGATTGATTTAAAAATTAAAAAAAGCATTAAGGAAATAACCGCAAAGACTATTAATAAGGATCCTATTTGAGATTTAAATAACGACTGAAGCATATTGTTATAGAGCACAGCCAAGCCTGTCATTTCATATTGAGTTGGATCTAAGTTGAATTTATTTTGTAAATCATTATCAATCATACTTAATAAATCATTTCGATTAAGGTCCGATGAAGATTCATTCACTCTTGTAGAGATTCTTACAACAGAGTCATCCTTGTTAATATAAGAATATAATAATGATTCTCTTATATCTTCTGGTAAAACTGATCTTAATAAAGCAAGTTCAAGATCATTTAAATCTTCGCCATCATTAATCTGTCTTGCCAATTTTACTCCGCTGGCAACACTTAAAACTTTTCCAATTTCAGGAATAGAGTCTAGGTAGTCATGGATTCTTTCAAGTTCATTTAATGAGTAAATATTCCACCAATATCCAGCTGCTTCACTAGTTTCATCTTCAAATAAATCATCTTCAAAGAATTCATCCTGAATATCAATTGACTCAAAATTGTCATCAGGTTGAGTAATAATAATATCTAACGTAGCAGTACCGCCAAGCTTAGAATCTATTTCATACATACCTTTATATATTTCAGTTTCTTTATCAAAGTAATCTATAAATCTATTTTCAACTTCTAGCTTTGAGATACCAAAACAAAGAATCGCAAAACACGATACAAATAAGAGCATTATTGATTGTTTGTTATTTTGAGAGAAATTTAATAATGATTGTGTAATTTTATGAAGTGATAAGTGGTCTTTAGTATTTGATTGATTGATTAGATACAAAGCGCATGGTAAAAATGTAAATGTAAGTATAAATGCAATAAAAATACCAAAAGCCATCATTTTACCAAATTCAATAACAGGTTTTAGGTCTCCAAAAGTTAAGGATAAGAATGCAACAGCCGTCGTAAGTGCCGCAAAGAAACATGGTGCAAACATTTGATCATAGCCTTGGATAATTGCATCTTTATAATTGGTTTCTTTTTTTATTTCATTGATTTTTACCAATAAATGTACAGTTAATGAAATGGTCAAAATTAATAAAAGTGCTATGAAATTTGATGAAACTACACTTATTTTCCAGTCCATGTAACCAAGAAAGCCAGCAGTGATAAATGTAGCTAGAAATGCATTCATCAATGGAAGTATCACAAACCATACTGAACCAAAGAATATAAAAAGCATTACAGCAAAGATAAGAGCTACGGCTGAACCAAAAATTACTAGATCAGATTCTATATATTGCATCATATCTGTTGCAATCATTGATGGTCCACCAAGATATATAGTTGCATCATCTTTATATTTAGAAATTACATTTCTGATATTCCTTATAAGTTGTTTATTAAAATCAGATTCCTGATTATTGAGTGTGCTAACTCTTTTATTGATATCAACAAGTCTTTTTTGTAAATTGATTTTTACATCATTTGATAGCGGTTCTTTAGAAGATAAGGTATCTAAAAGGTCATATCTCTCTTTGATTAGTAGATCATATTCATCATTGCCTCTTAAAACTACTTGCATAGCTGTAAGAGAGCCATCGTTACTAATAATTAATTCTTTATAAATTGGATTATTTATTATTTCTTCCTTTGCAAGTTGAAGGTCAATATCTTCAAAGGTGAGGTCTTTTAAATTATCAGCAACTTGAGTCAAGCCTACTTTTGGTTGAAAAAAGATAGGCGCATCTAACAATGAAAGGACTGAATCTACTCCATCAATATTTTTTAAGTCATTTTCAAGATTAGCTATTCTGTTTATAGAATAATCTGAAAATAGCTCTTGGTTTGGTTCATAGGTAATAATTAAAAAACTTGAATCGCCAAACTCATCCTCTGCTTCTCTGTATGCTTTTAAAGATTCATCATTCTCAAGCACTAAAGCATCAGATGATGCATCTAATTTAAAATTAGTAAGGCCAAAGCCTGAAATAACTGATACAACAAAAACAGACAACAAAATAACTAGATATTTGTTTAATAATTGCTTTGCTATTTTATTTAAATCAATACGCATAACTATCTATTGACGCAGTCAGGGGTATCTATTGTCATAGGATTATTTTTGTATTCATCTTCATCAAAGGGATGAATTGAAACTGCGTGAATTAAGTTCATTAGATTATCTAATTCTTTATATATTGTTTTATGTCTTTTTAAAGTTGGCATGTCTTTGAAATTATCACTAACAATAATTAGTTTAAAGTGGCTCTCAGATCCCTCTGGAACATTGTGCATATAGCTTTCATTAACTACATTTAGTAATGAAGGACTAAACTTTGAATTTAATAAATTATTAATTTTCTCTTCAATTTTACCCATATTGTATTTTTAAATTATTATTATCGATTCCAAGCTTTGTTAAAAATTAGAGCAAAAATAACAATGAATGATGCCCCAATTGCAACAGGCATTATAACGAATTCAAATGTCTTCGCTCCAAGGATTGCTATCACTGGATTTGCGCCAGCAGGTGGATGAATAGTATTGGTTAGTTGCATTATCATTATTGCAAGAGAAAGGCCAAGCGCTAAAGATATTGGAGTTGTTCCAAGAAAATAAAATATTAATACGCCCGATGAAGCTGATAATACATGTCCAAAGAATACATTGCGTGGTTTAGCAAGTGGGCTGTCGTGCACTGCCATTACTAAAACTAAGCTAGCGCCAAATGGCGGTATCAACCAAATATTTGAAACATCAATACTATTAATCAAAGCTATTAAAAACATGCAAAGAAATGCACCTAAAGAAGAGATTAATATATTTTTATATTTTTTTGATAGAAAATTAAGCTTCATATCTATAGAGTAACCATTTTTTAATTAATTATAAACTTTAACCATTTAGGTCTGGGTTTTTGTTAATTTTATTTATTAATAAAATAATAGATTCCCACTTAATCCATTCTTCCGTATTAAGTGCAGCCGCATATTCTGCCGCTCTTAAGGTTGCAACCGCATCTGCATCGTCTCCATATTGTGAAATAAGTGCAATAGCTATATTTTTAAATTCAGTATTTTTAGCCATGTCTTTTGGATGCATATAAATGACTTTATCCTATGTATAATTTTCAGTATATATAATAATAGATATCAATGAATGTACTTTGGATAAAAGATAATAATATTGGGCATGAAAAACAAGTCCAAGTTTTACTTGATGAACTGTCAAATAATTTAAATTTAAATATTGAATGTAGGACAGTAAAAGGCAGCATTCCATTTTTTAGATATATTGATAAGGTTCAAGAAAATTTTTATGATCTTATTATTGGTGCTGGACATAAAACCTATCCTATTTTAATTAAAACTAAAAAAAATCAAAAAAAGTCATGTAAAAATATCGCTGTTTTAGCGCCCTCCTCAAATAAAATGAAATTTGATGTAATCTGTGCTCCATCTCATGATGCTAAAAGGCTTAAAAATTTAAATAACGTTATTTTTTATGAAGGCTCACTGGCAAAAGTTTCAACAGATGATGTAGATGAAAAAATTGGAGTTATTGCAATAGGAGGAATAAATAACCATTATCATTTTGATGAAGATCATATTATTTCTCAAATAAAGTATTTTCTTTCATTACATCCAAATAAACATTTTTATATTTTTAATTCTAGAAGAACGCCAATATCAATGAATAATAAAATAGAACTATTAGTAAATAACAATCTTGATTACTGTGATGTAGGTATGAAGTCACCTTCTCTTGAATCTGTTCTTCATAAAGCTTCTGTAAAACTTATTACTAAAGACAGCATGAATATGGTTTATGAAAGCCTTTCTTGTAGAGGAAATACATATTTATTAGATATGAACTCCAAAAAACTTGATGATAAAGTTGTTCTTCATATTGAAAAGCTTATTAAAGATAAATATGTGGGCTATATTGAATTATCAAATCTTGTTGATGAGATTTCGACTATGCAGATTAAAACACAGAATATCTATAATGATGTTTTTGCTGAAGTTGAAAAAGTTTCATTTGAATTATGTAAACTCTTATGAAAATAGTACATTTAGTTCTTAGTGAAGATTTTGCAGAAATTGAGCACCATGATGATGAGCTTCTATCTAATACCAGAGCTTTATCACTAAATC
>ERZ802830.3875-NODE-3875-length-12307-cov-10.2797_pt1 | contig 12307 bp, 11 predicted proteins | sample MGYA00345654_ERZ802830 | MGnify/ENA primary metagenome ERZ802830 (study PRJEB30503, sample SAMEA104212375) | marine metagenome | biome: Westerlies Biome; feature: [SRF] surface water layer (ENVO:00010504) within the epipelagic zone...; material: water... | reverse complement strand
GAAGTTCAAGTTGAGCAAGATTATTATTTTGCATAAATAAACACTATATAGTGTACGTTTTGGTTATTTTAATACAATATCTTGTGCATTTCCTTAAAATAACTAATATAAATAATAAAATTTTTAGTTAATTAATTTTAATTAAGCTGTTTCCATTGTCTTACTTTCATTTAATAATATTCACCCATTATAGAAATAGGTATATAACATAGAGATACATGAACTATTCGACTGACAATACAAGAATTATAGATAGGAGAAAAGTGCCTGCGCCATATGAGCTTGTTAATAAATATCCAATCAATGAAAGTATTGCAAAACTTGTATATGGCACCAGAAATCAAATTAGCCAAATATTGCATGATAAAGATGACCGAATATTTGTAGTTGTGGGTCCCTGTTCTATTCACGATCCGATAAGTGCTTTAGATTATGCAAAAAAACTTTCCAGCGAGTATAAGAAATTTAGTGAGAATCTTTTAATAATAATGAGAGTTTATTTTGAAAAGCCAAGAACAACAGTCGGTTGGAAAGGATTGATTAATGATCCTGACATTAATGAAACATATGATATTGCCAAAGGCGTAGAATTAGCTAGAAAGGTATTAATAGATATTGCTGATTTAGGTTTGCCAGCTGGAACTGAATTTCTTGACCCGATATCACCACAATATGTAACAGATGTAATTTCATGGGGTGCAATTGGAGCTAGGACCGCAGAGAGTCAAATTCATAGAGAGCTTGCATCTGGTTTATCATGTCCAATAGGTATTAAAAATGGTACTGACGGAAGCCTTAAAGCTGCCATAGATGGTATTCAAGCTGCTAATCATTCTCATGTTTTTCTTGGTGCGACAAAAGAAGCAGATATTGCAATGTTAAAAACTGCAGGTAACAACGATGCACATATAATTTTAAGGGGAGGAAAGACACCTAACTATGATTTTGAATCAGTTAATAATACTCTTACAGCCTTAAAAGAGGCAGAGGTAAATGAGTCTATTATGATAGATGCCAGTCATGGCAATAGTCAAAAAAAATTTAAACAGCAAATACCAGTAGTGGAGTCAATTAGCAGTCAGATTGCAGAAGGTAATAAAAATATAAAAGGAGTTATGATTGAAAGTCATTTACAAGAAGGAAATCAAAAGATTTCTGATAGTTTGAACTATGGTCAGAGCATTACAGATGCATGTATGGGCTGGGACGATACATTAATATGTTTAGAAAAACTTAATGCAGCTATTAATATAAAAAGAGGTAAGTAGTTTAATTGGAAAAGGGAGAAAATTTATCATTCTCGAAAGAGATTGCTGAAACGTTAGGATTAGAATGTGCAATTATTCTTAATTTATTTAAAGAAATTGAGTCAAGTGATATTTCATCACAAGACAGATTGTTGGCTTATGCAGTCAATGCCCTTCCTTTCATTGGCCCTCTAAAAATCAAAAAATCAATTGATAAGCTAAATCAATTTAATCTAATTGATTTTGATAAAGAATCATCAAAAAAAGACTATGTAATCAAAAAGCCGTCTAAGAATTTAGAATCTCGACAGATAGACCCAGACTGGCAACCGTCAGAGGATACTCTTGAAATAGTAAAAATGACTTCGATTTCTAATGATTTCATGAATCTTAAATTAAAAGAATTTAGAATCTATTGGACAGAAAGAGGACAGAAAAAAAATAATTGGAACATAACTTTCTTAGATTTCATCAGAAGAGAATGGGCGAAAGAGAATAACTCAAATAAAGGCCTGCCTTATACCATTAATGAAAAATGGTTCCCTGACGATGATGTCTTTGATATTTTAAACTTATCGGATATATCAAGAGATTCTGCGTTAAAATATTTAAGAGAATTTATTCTATATTGGAAAGACAAAGGAACTGCTTTTACAACGTGGAATTCTAAATTTATTGATCACGTCAAAAGACGACACATGATTAATGCTAATATAAGTAATAATGAAAAAAATAAGGAATATATTGAGCCAGGAAAATATACAAAAGATTTCAAAACAAGAAAAAATGACACAACTTGGGCAAACGAAATTAGCCTCGACTAAAGAAGATTTAATAAAATCAATTGATTCCTTGTTCTTAAAACTTGAGCTTGCATATCATTATCAATTTTATAAAGTCTTTGGTACTGATGATAAATTAAAAGAAGGTAAAAAACTTTGGGCAGTTAGTTTAAAACATATTTCATCAGAAATAATTCTTGAGGCAATTGAAAATGTTATAAGATCTCAATCATACCTTCCAACGCTGACTGATTTGCTGAAAGCTTGCAATGATATAAATAGAAATGATGGATTTCCCTCTTTAGAAGAAGCATATTTTGAAGCAAGAAGGTCTTATCAACCTAGAAAAGATTTTAACTGGACGCATCCAATTGTTTACTTTGCTGGAAAAAAAACTGGTTGGAATATACTTGATGAAAAAGATTCTAATCAAAGCCTTCAAGTTTTTCGAAAAAATTATATGTACTTAAAAATGCAAGCAGAAAATGGAACAGAATTTAAAATAAAAAGTAATTCAGATAACAATGAGAAGTTAGAGCCATTCAATAGAGATTTATTTAAAAAACTTAGAAATAAATTCAAAGTCTAAAAAATCATTAAATATATGAAAATAACAAAAAATATTAGGATATCTTTGTACATTTTAGTTCCAATTTTAATTTGGATGCTCTCAGGTATTTTTAAGACTGAAAAATTAGATGAGCCTGATCTAACAAATGATTTATTTACCGTTCAAACAGTTGTAAGTAATTCAGTTGAATACCAGCCTTTGATTAAATTAAAGGCAACTTCAATGTCAGAAGCTCGAATTGGGGTTAAGGCAAAAACCTCTGGAGAAGTTGTAAACATTGGAGCGGTTCAAGGTGAATATGTAAACAAGGACTTAGTTTTATGTAGCCTAGGAATAGTTGAACTAAATAGAACAGAAGTAAAAGCTCCTTTTGCAGGATATGTTGAAAATATTGTAAAACCTGGGAATTTTCTTGAAAGAGGTCAGATTTGTGCAACTCTTATTCAGCTTAGTCCTATCATTTTTATAGCTGGTGTACCTGAATATGAGATCAACAAAGTCGAAGAAGGACAAGAAGTCATTCTTGAATTAGTAACAGGTAAAGTAATAGAAGGATATCTAACATTTGTTTCTAAAAGTGCATCTTCGGACACGAGAACGTTTAGTGTTGAATCTCAAGTTGCTAATTCTGATGGTGAAATAAAAGATGGCCTAACTGCAAGTATGACGATAAAAATAGATAAGGTTATGGCCCATAAAATTTCACCATCCATATTACTACTAAATGATGATGGAAAATTAGGAATTAGAATAGTGGATCAAAATAAAATAGCTAAATTTACTGAAATATCCATTTTAGAAGATTCTGAAGAAGGTTTATGGGTCACAGATATACCAGATTCTGTCGAGATTATTATCCAGGGTCAGGGCTTTGTTGAGGATGGTCAAAAAGTAATAACTAATCCTCAATGACAAAGATAATTGATTTTGCATTAAAAAAAGCAAAAACAACTTTATTAATTGCTTTCATGATTATTGTTGCCGGCTCTTATGCCCGTCAAGAAATTCCAATTGCTGCATCGCCAAACGTTCAATTACCATTTATAACCGTATCTGTATTTCTTGATGGGGCTTCCCCAGGAGATACTTCAAGACTAATTGCTAGACCTCTAGAGAACAGATTAAAAACTGTAACTGGAGTTAAAAATATAAGATCGACAAGTTATTTAAGCTACGCAAGAATTTTCTTAGAATTTGAAGTTGGCTTTGATATTGATAAGGCTCTTGTAGATGTTAAACAAGGTGTTGAAGAAATCAAATATCAACTTCCACTTGGAGCAGAAGATCCTCAAATAGAAGAATATAGTGAAGCAAGCTTTCCTGTAATGAATATTAGTATTGTTGGTGGTAAATCAGTAAGGCAAAAAGTTTTTTATGCACGAGAACTCAAAGATAGGATTGAGCCTATTGAGCAAATTCTTGAAGTCAATATGACTGGTGCGCCTGAGGAGGTTTTAGAGGGCGTCATAGATAAATCTAAAATGGAGTCGTATGGAGTTACCTTGTCTGATATATATAATTCTGTTGCAAATAACAACTTAATTATTCCAGGTGGGAAGCAAGATACTGGTAGAGGAAGTTTTAATATAGAAGTTCCTAGCATTATTGAATCAGCTAAAGATATATATGCTATTCCTGTTAAAGTTACTAAAGATGCGATTGTTACGTTGGGTGAAATTGCGTCTGTTAAAAGAACTTTTAAAGATTTTACTTCTTATGCAAGAGTTAATGGACAAGATGCTGTTACTTTAGAAATTTCTTTAAGAGAAAGTGCTAATGCTATTGATGCTTCAAGTGCTATTAGAGAGGTTTTAGATAATTTTGATTCGGAACTTCCAAAAAATCTGAAGATTGTAATTTCCAATGACGATACTATCTATGCCAGTCTTATGGTTAAAGAGTTAAACGGAAATATTATTGCTGCAGTAATTTTAATTATGGTTTTAGTCATTGCCAGCATGGGTGCAAGGGTTTCGATGTTAGTTGGTCTATCAATACCCTTCTGTTTTTTAATGACGTACTTGATATTGTATACCTTGGATATGGAAGTTAATTTTTTAGTTATGATGGGGCTCCTTCTTGGTATGGGAATGTTGATAGATGGTTCAATTGTAATTACGGAATTTGCAGACAAAAAAATTGCTGAAGGCTTATCAAGAGCCGAAGGTTATACTTTAGCCTCAAAAAGAATGTTCTACCCGATAATTGCTTCTACTGGAACAACAATGGCAGCATTTATACCTGTAATGTTTTGGCCGGGGTTTACTGGTCAATTTATGAGGTACCTTCCGATAACAATTTTCTTTGTACTATTAGCTTCATTATTCTATTCATTAATAGTTATTCCTGTTTTGGGATCTTATTTTGGACAAAAAAAATCAGCTCTTAATTCTGATGATGGTAATATTTCAATATTTACAAAGCTAACTGATTGGTATGGAAAATACATAAAACGTTTTGTTCAAAACCCTGTTGAAACAGTAATTGCCGTGGTAGCGGTTTTGTTAATAATAATAATGAGTTATGGATACTCTGGAAAAGGAACAGTCTATTTTGCAATTGTTGATCCAGTTCAGGCAAATATAACTGTAAAAGCAAGAGGTAATTTTTCTGCTCTAGAAACTAAAAAAATTATAGAACAGGTTGAAGAACGATTCTTAAAAGTAGAAGGAATAAAAAATGTGTACTTAAGATCAGGAACAAATTGGTGGCAATCAGGTGCTGACAGAATTGGTGGTGGTTTTGTAGAAACCTTGGAACCTTCGCAGACTAAAATCTCGGGTTTCGAAATTATGGATCGATTGAAAGATTCAACAAGTGATCTTCCTGGAATAACAGTGGAGGTTGAAGCTGATATAGGCGGTCCATCATTTGATTCTCCAATTGAACTAGATGTATATGGCGATACAGAAGAAACAGTAAATAATGCTGTTAGTCTTATAGAGAACTACATGAGAAATAACATGGCAGGTCTCAATAATATTTTTTCTTCAAAAGCATATCCATCTGTGGAATGGAGCGTTGAAGTTGATAAACAAAAGGCAGCTCAATTGGGTGTAAGTGTTGGGGATGTTGGAGCTTTAGTGCAAATGTTAACTAATGGTTTTAAAGTTGGTGAATATCGTCCTGACGATGCAAAGGATGAGGTAGAAATTAGGGCTAGATTTCCAGATTCAGATAGAACCATAACAGGAATAAGAAATCTTAATGTTGTTACGAAAAAGGGAACTGTTCCAGTAAGTTCATTTGTTAAGGTTATACCTAAAGAGAATCGTCAAACTGTTAACAGAAAAAATGGTAAATATTTTCAGGAGGTAGGAGCTGGGACACTAGATGAGTCAGAAGTTTCGCTAAAAGTAAGTGAATTAAATAATTGGTTAAATTCTACAGATTTAGGGCCAGGAATTTCCTATAGTTTTGGAGGTATGGCTGAAGAAACTGAGGAAGTTAATAATTTCATGATTACTGCTGGAATAACTGCGGTATTTATGATGCTGTTGATGTTGATCACACAATTTAATAGTTTTTATCAATCATTTATTATTCTATCTTCAGTTACTATTTCATTCGTTGGAGTTCTTTTAGGATTATTAATCACAGGTAAATCTTTTAGTACCACGATGACTGGCTTATCAATAGTCACTCTAGCGGGTATTGTTGTAAATAATAATATTGTGCTAATTGATACTTTTAATAAATTAAAGGAAGAGACTCCCCATCTTGAAAAATCTATACATATTATAAATGCATGCAAACAAAGATTAAGACCGATTCTATTAACTTCATTGACGACCATATTTGGTTTAATGCCACTTGCTATGGGTATAAGCTTAGATATTATTTCTCGAGAAGTATTAGTAGGAAGTAGAATAGTTGATTGGTGGTCAAATCTTGCAGTTTCTATTGTATTTGGTCTTGGTTTTAGTACATTTATAACGTTAATACTTACTCCTGCTGTTTTAGCTCTGCCTTATGCGCTTAGAAATGACTTCAAAAAATACTTTCAAAGTTCATCTAATAACTTACAATAAATTATGGCAAATTCAGATAAAAAGATAAATTTTGAGTCTTCATTAAAAGAACTAGAGTCTATAGTTAAAAAATTAGAGGATGAAAATATCAACCTTGAAGATTCAGTTAAGTCATTTGAGGAAGGTGTGAATTTGGTTAAGCAATGCCAAAAACAACTTCAAGATGCAGAACTAAAGGTAAAAAAATTGCTTGATGATGGTTCCTCATCAGAGATTAGCAAGCCTTAGATAAAAATGCTTGAAGAGTTTATGTCTCATGTTCGAGATCAGGTTTATTCTAATATAAATAAAAAAATTGGTAGCTCAAATTTTATTGAAGAGGTTATGCAATATTCCGCAATGGCTCAAAGTAAAATGATAAGAGCAGGATTAGTTTTTGCATCAGGAAAAGCAAATAAAAATATATCTAACAAAAGTTTAGTAAATCTTGCAACCTCAGTCGAGTTAATGCATACATACTCTCTTATTCATGATGATCTTCCTTCTATGGATAATGATGATTTTAGACGTGGGAAAAAATCTTCACATAAAAAATTTGGTGAGGCCAATGCAATATTAGCTGGAGATGCATTACAAAGTTTGTCTTATGAAATTATTTGTGATGATGAAGATTTAACAGCTGATGAAAAAATTATCGCTATTAAGATGTTAACAAGTTCCTGTGGCAAGATTGGTATGGTTTATGGACAATTTCTTGATATAAAAAATGAATCTGAATCAATTGATGAAAACCTTATAGAAAATATTCATTCATTAAAAACTGGAAAACTAATAGGGTGTTCTATTTTGCTTGGACAGATAGGTAATTCTAAAGAAAATGAAAAAGATGCTCTCAAGGCATTTGGAGAAAAAATTGGATTAGCTTTTCAAATAACAGATGATATTCTTGAAGTAACTTCTGACAAGGAAACCCTTGGTAAAGATATTAATTCTGATTTAAAAAATGATAAGTGCACATACATTAATGTTTTGGGCATTAATAAAGCTATAGAGAAATCAAGAAGTTTATCTTCATCAGCAATATCTGATTTAAAAATACTATACTCAAAAGACATTGATATGCTGATAGAATTAGCAAAATATATTACATATAGAGAAAAATAAATTGAGAATTTTTAAAGAAATTCCATCAAAGAAACCAAAGACTCCTTTACTTGATAAAGTAGATACTCCTGCAGAAATTAGATCTTTTTCACTGAATGAGCTTGAAACCCTTTCAAATGAATTAAGAGAGTTCTTGCTATATTCTGTTGGAAAAAGTGGTGGTCATTTAGGTGGTGGTCTTGGCGTAATTGAACTTACTGTAATTATTCATCATCTATTTAATACTCCCTATGATAATTTGATTTGGGATGTTGGTCACCAAGCCTATCCTCACAAAATACTTACAGGTCGAAAAAATAAAATTGACACCATAAGAAAAAAAGATGGATTAGCACCATTTCCATCAAGAAATGAAAGTGAATACGATGCATTTGGTGTAGGTCATTCCAGTACTTCGATAAGCGCCCTTCTCGGAATGGCAATAGGTTCAAAAGAATCTTACCCTGATAAAAAACATGTCGCAGTAATTGGTGATGGTGCTATGACAGCTGGAATGGTATTTGAAGCCTTAAGCCATATTGGTCATCTGAAGCCAAATGTTTTAGTTATTTTAAATGATAACGATATGTCTATATCTGAGAATGTTGGTGGCTTATCTAATTACTTTTCAAGAATATGGGCTTCAAAAACATATAAGGGTATTAAAAAAAGTGGAGCAAGTTTTTTAAAGCCTTTGCCACAAGCTTATCATCTAGCAAGAAAAGTTGAGACTCAAATGAAGGCTATGGTTGCGCCTGGAATGATTTTTGAAGAATTGGGATTAAATTATATTGGTCCAATAGATGGGCACAATCTTAAAGAATTAAAAGATGTAATATCTAATTTAAAAGAATTCGATGGGCCTCAATTCCTTCATGTTATTACAAAAAAAGGTGCTGGCTTAGATCCAGCTGAAGCAGACAGAATAGGATTTCATGCAATAGGAAAAATAAATGCTATTAAAGATAAAAAACCTAAACAAAAAAAATACCAGGATATTTTTGGTGATTGGATTGTAGATATGGCTTCAATTGATGAAAAACTAGTTGGAATTACTCCTGCTATGAGAGAAGGCTCTGGATTAGTAAAATTTAGTGAAGAATTTCCTGATAGGTATTTTGATGTTGCAATTGCTGAACAGCATTCTGTTACCTTTGCCGCTGGTCTTGCTTGTGAGGAGAAGAAACCCGTTGTCGCAATATATTCAACATTTCTTCAAAGGGCTTATGATCAATTAATTCATGACGTGGCGGTTCAAAATCTTGATATTATGTTTGCATTAGATAGAGCTGGTCTTGTTGGTGAAGATGGTCCTACCCATTCAGGAAATTATGACATTGCATATTTGAGATGTATTCCAAATATGATGATCTGCACTCCTTCAGACGAAGACGAAACAAGACATTTATTAACTACCGCATATCTTCACAAAGGACCAGCATCTGTAAGATATCCAAGAGGGGTTGGATCAAATGCAAAAGTTAATAAAGATTTAGAGCCTCTTGAAATAGGTAGAGCAAAATTGATTAGTGATAAGAATTCAAAGGCGATTGTTCTTAACTTTGGTTCACTTTTAGAAGAAGCAAAAGGTGTTGCGGATAAGCTGAAGCTCACTTTAATAGATATGAGATTTGTAAAGCCGCTTGATGAAAAAATTCTAATAGAATATTTATCAGGAGCAGAATTATTTATATCAATTGAAGATGGTTCAACTATGGGAGGAGCTGGAAGTGCTGTTCAAGAATTTTGTTCTGACAAGAAAATTAATATTAAATCTATTTTATTTGGCATACCTGATAAATTTATTGAACATGCTTCAAGAAATGAAATGCTAAATGAAGCTGGTCTTACATCTGAAAAAATAATATCTAAAATAGAAGAAACAATATAATTAAACTTGGAACAGTAGCCAAAATACCAGCAATAATATCGTCAAAAACAATTCCAAAGCCATTTTTATATTTTTGATCGAAATATGAAACAGGAAAAGGTTTAAGAATATCAAAAAACCTAAAAAAAACTAAAGCAAGAATTGCATATGCAATTCTTTCATTCTGACTTGAGGCAAAATATATCACAGGAAGTAAAGCAACCCACATTCCGGCTAATTCATCAATCACAATTGATTTATGATCTTTTTCAAATAAATCTTTGGAAACTTTCTCGCAAATCCAAATTGATAAAATAATAATTACGATTGTTAAGATCAACATATTTACAAAATGTGAGATCAATATAAAGGCAATCCATGCAAAGATGCTTCCAAATGTGCCAGGTGCGAATGGAATTAAACCAATGCCACCAAGACTAGCTAAGATGTCATAAGGCTTCTTTAAATCAGGAAAATTACTCATTGTTAATAATTGTAACAATTTTTCTTGCTATGGAAGGCGCTGTTGTCCACTTGCCCCCAAAGATACTAATGAGCCGTTTATTTTTTTGAATAAAAAAGTCTCGTGAAGCCTTGTGAGAGTTTTTACCCTCTTTTATTAATGGCCTTACTCCAGAATATGAAGAAAGAATATCTTTTTTTGTAATAGGGTTTTTTATAATACTATTGAAACTTTCGAGTAAATAGCTTTCTTCTGATAAATCAATCGAAGGGTTTTCTGGTGACTTTACCCTTTCTTCTGTGGTCCCTAATAAAGTTAAGCCCTTGAAAGGTAATGCAAATATATATCTTGAGTTACAAATTCCAGTAAACATTATTCCAGATTTGATTTGTTTATTAAGAATAAGGTGGCTGCCTTTAATATAATCAATATCTCTTAAGCTTTTTATATTATTTTTTTGTAATAAAATTTTTGTCCATGGGCCAACTGCTAAAATTATATTATCAAAATTTTGTTCATCTATTTTTCCATTGATATCGAATGATGATATTTCATGATTTTCAAAAATATCTATATCTAATTGCTTGGCCTGTTTTATTAAATCTTTTCCCAACAGAGTGTCATCCATTACTCCGTCAAAAAATGAAAGCTCTAGTTTGTAATTATTACTAAGCACATTATCAGAATTTTTTTTAATGAGGGATAACTTACTATTTCCAAGACTTTTTGATCCAGCCAATAGTGCATATAACTTAACGCCAAAAAAAAATTTTAATAAATCTAAAGAGATAAGATTAACAAACGGGATGGAAATCTTAATTTTATTTGTATGTTGTGGAAAATTTTTTAACCACCAGTGTCTATCATTTAAACCATTTTTTACTTCTTTGAAATGAAAATTTTCAAGATATCTAAGACCGCCATGTAAAAGTTTTGTTGTCTTTGAGCTTGTTTCGCTTAATAGAAAGTTCTTTTCAAATATTGAAACTTTATACCCCTCTCTAGCTAGAAATATAGCAGTAACTAGTCCAGATATTCCACCACCAACTATACCAATTCTTTTAATCAAACGAATCCCAACCAGTTTTAATAAAGTCTACAGACTTATCTTCTTTCAACAAATCTACGCCCCTACCTTCGATAATTATGCCTATTGGTTTAAGGCCTTTATTCCTTAAGCTCTCTTCAAATTCGCTTCCGCATGTAAAACAAAGTTCGTAATCATCGCCATGACACAAGTCATCAATATCAGTTGTAATATTGATATTTTCATATCTTATAATTGCTCCAACTCCAGAAAGCTTACATATACTTCCTAAATCTTTAATAAGGCCATCAGAAATATCTATACAAGATGAGGCGAAGTCGGCAATATATTCTGCTACATCAAAGCGTACTTTGGGTCTAAAAAAATTCTTATAGTATTTAGATTTTTTATCATTCCATTCCATAAGCCCTTTCCTTGCTTTTCCAAGACGCCCTGAAACATAAATTAAATCATTTGGTTTTGCATTTGATCTTAATAGGGGTTTTTTATAAGGGTAACCAAAAACATTTACACAAATATTTAGATCTCCAAAAGTAATATCACCTCCTACCAGTTTTATGTCATATTCGTTAATAATTGACTCTACTCCTTTATTGAAATCCTTATACCAATCTAAATTTTTTTCATTTGAAGTAAGTGCTATTGTTATAAAAGATGGATACGCTCCCATAGCTGCTAAATCGCTAAGTGCGATTGCAATTGATCTATAAGCTATGTCTTTAGGGCAAGCATTAATGGGAAAATGAGTGCCTGATTTTGATATATCTAGAGAATGAATTAAATCTTTTGATTGCGATTTAATTACAGCCGCATCATCTCCTGATCCCACAGCAATAAGGCTATCATCTTTATAATCTTCAACTAAATGTTGAAAAGAATTGAGTATATCTGCTTCAGATATCAAGAAGGATATCTTTCAAATAATCCACTAGCCCCCATTCCTCCACCAATACACATTGTTACAACGCCGAATTGCTTATCTAAATTCTGGAGTTGGCGGGTTAAGTGACCAACTTGTCTTGAGCCAGTCATTCCAAATGGATGACCAATTGATATTGAGCCTCCATCAAGATTTAACTTATCCATAGGAATTCCAAGCTTATCTCTACAGTATACTACCTGAACTGCAAATGCTTCATTGAGCTCCCATATATCTATATCTTCCATTGATAGATTATAATTTTTAAGGAGTTTTGGAACTGAATATACTGG
>ERZ802830.3871-NODE-3871-length-12315-cov-9.89005_pt1 | contig 12315 bp, 12 predicted proteins | sample MGYA00345654_ERZ802830 | MGnify/ENA primary metagenome ERZ802830 (study PRJEB30503, sample SAMEA104212375) | marine metagenome | biome: Westerlies Biome; feature: [SRF] surface water layer (ENVO:00010504) within the epipelagic zone...; material: water... | reverse complement strand
TGTTAGAAAAACAACTCAAGAAAATATGTATAAAATTTGACATAGAAAATATCGCTGTAACTCAAGGTGATCAAGGCATTAAATTGGTTAGCTCTAGAAAAATAGACGTCATCCCCGCAACCAAATTAAAAAAGGTTTTTGATGTCTCTGGAGCTGGGGACACAGTTATTGCAACTCTTGCTGCAGGTTTAATTGGTAAATTAACCACCCATAAATCGTTAGAGTTAGCAAATATTGCAGCAGGAGTTGCAATCGGTAAAGTTGGAACAGTTGCAATTGAAGGTCATGAAATTATCAATGAAATTGATACGGAACAGACTTTACAAATTCACAAGATTATTTCCTTTAATAAATTAGACGGTTTAATAAAAAATTTAAGGGCTAAAGATTTAAAAATTGGATTCACTAATGGTTGTTTTGATATTCTTCATGCAGGGCATGTTACTTATCTTGAACAAGCAAAAAACAATATTGACTTCCTTATTCTAGGACTCAATTCTGACAGCTCTGTGAAAAAAATAAAAGGTGCTAAACGTCCTATCATAAATCAAGAGGATAGAGCGCGTGTTTTATCAAGCCTAGAGGCGGTAGATGCTGTTATTATTTTTGATGAAGAGACTCCAATCAAACTTATTCAAAGGATTAAGCCAAACTTTCTTATTAAAGGAAGCGACTACAAGCTAACTGAAGTAGTTGGGCATAAAGAAGTTACAAAATGGGGAGGAAAGGTAAAATTAGTAGAGCTTTTAGCAGGAAGAAGTTCAAGTAATATTATTAAAGATATTGATTAAACTTTTATATTCATTAATGCTTGGATGTTCTTAATGGATGATACATCGTATTCCTTGCAAATTTTCTTCCAATCTTTTAAATCTGTCCAATCACTTACAAATAAAAAATCAATATCATATTTTTTTGCAGTTTGAATATCATAGAGTGAATCACCAAGAAAAAGTGCTGGATACCAGGAAATATCTTTTAACTCTTGCTCAAAAATCTCATGTTTTGATCGAGGACTTCCATAAATTCCATCACTAAATAAATGATCAATTTTTTTATCAGCGAACAAAAATCTTACCTCTTTTTGATCGCCTCCAGAGGCAACTATCCATTTTTTATCTAAAGTAGATTCCCGTAATTTATCTAATCCTTTTGCAACATCACACGATTTAAGGAGTTTGACTACATTTTTATTTAAACTTTGAATTAATTTATTCATATTTTTTTCTGTTATTTTTTGCTTAAGAATATGATTTAAAAAATACTCAAATTTAACGTAGCGGGAAATACCAGTTAAAGCAACATGATGTTGCACCAAAGATTCTGCCTGTTCTTTACTTGCACCAAATTCCAATGCTGCATTTCGGTATGCCTCAATTTTCTGGAAATTAGAATTAAGAATAACTCCGTCACAATCAAAAATAATAGTTTGATAATGATCAAGATTTATCATAAATTTATTTAAGGCTGCTGGCTGCTTTTGCTAATTTAGATATTTCATTCCATTTTTTAGCTTTGACTAAATCATTTGGAGTAAGCCACGTTCCACCGCAAACTGGAACATTGGGTAACTTTAAAAACTCAGGAGCTGAATCAATAGTAATACCTCCTGTTGGGCAGAATTGGATATTTGAAAAAGGGCCATTAAAACCTTTAAGCAGGTTTATTCCTCCCACTGCAACAGCCGGAAAAAGCTTTAAAAAATCAAAACCGTCATTATTTGCCTGCATAACTTCACTTCCAGTTGATACACCAGGCAAAAGCGGAAGATCAATATGCTTACATATTGCTCCCATTGCATCGGTGTAACCAGGACTAACAGCAAACTGGCTTCCAGCAATTTTAGCATTAGTGGCATCTGCATCTGTTCTTAAAGTTCCAGCCCCAACAATTGCAGATGGGACTTTTGTAGCGATCTGCTCAATTGCCTCTAACGCACACTCTGATCGAAGAGTAACCTCTAAAACTTTAATACCCCCCTCAACAAGTGCCTCTGCTATAGGAACTGCCTCATCAACATTATTAATGACAATGACCGGTATAACTGGTCCATATTCTATTAATTCAATTGTTTTCATAAAATATTCTTTAATTCATCCAAGTAATTGCGCCCTCTTCGGCAGATAAAACATTTTTTCTCATGTTCCCAAAAAGCTCTCTACCAATTCCATGTCTATTAGATAGCTTTTGCTCTTTTGTCATTATTTCAACTGTTCGTTGGTTCCAAACATCTTCGTCCACCATAACATTTAATGTGCCAACAGTTGCATTCAATCTAATCATATCTCCCTCTTGAATTTTTCCTATCGCACCCCCAGCTGATGCCTCTGGGCTCATATGAATAGCAGCCGGTACTTTTCCAGATGCTCCACTCATTCTTCCATCTGTAACTATTGCTACTTTAAACCCCTTATTTTGAATAATTGATAATGGAGGCGTTAACTTGTGTAATTCAGGCATCCCATTGGATTTTGGTCCTTGAAAACGAACAACAGCTATAAAGTCACGGTCAAGTTTTCCATCGTTAAAAGCATTTAAAAGCTCCTCTTGGCTACTAAATATCATAGCTGGAGCTTCGATTAAGTGCCTATCTTCTGGAACCGCTGAGATCTTCATCACTGACCGACCAATATTTCCCTTCAAGAGTCTTAATCCACCAGATTCACTAAAAGGATTTTCTGCTTTTCTAACAATGGACTCATCCCCACTTTCATCTGGCAAATCAGACCAGGATAATTTATCTTTTTTAATTATAGGTAATTTTGTATATTCATATATTCCTTCGGAAGCAACAGTAAGGACATCGGAATGCATACATCCACTATTAAGTAATTCTCTTATAACAAAGGCAGGACCACCCGCTTTTTGAAATTCATTTACGTCTGCCTTACCATTTGGATAAACACTTGCTAATAATGGAACAACCTTGGCCAAGTCATGAAAATCAGACCAGTCAATAATAATACCCGCAGCATGGGCTATCGCAACCCAATGAATCAAATGATTTGTTGAGCCGCCTGTTGCCAATAGTGCGGCCATAGCATTGATAATAACTTTTTCATTTACCAGCTCTCCTATTGGTTGAATTTGCTCCTGATTTATATTAGCTACCAACTGTTTTACTGCTTCTTCAGTTAATGCTTTTCTTGTACCGTCATGAGGGTGAATAAATGCAGAACCAGGAATATGTAAGCCCATTGCTTCCATAAGCATTTGGTTGCTATTAGCTGTTCCATAAAAAGTACAAGTTCCTTCTCCATGGTATGCTGAGGATTCTGATTTAAGAAGCTCATCTCTGCCTACTTGACCCTGAGCATATTTTTCTCTAACTTTTGACTTGCTTGTGTTATCTATTCCAGTTGACATAGGTCCTGCAGGAACAAAAATAGTCGGTAGGTGGCCAAAATGTAGTGCTCCTATAAGAAGGCCGGGGACTATTTTATCGCAAATACCAAGCATTAATGCGCCATCAAAAACATCATGAGACAATCCAATTGCTGCTCCCATGGCAATATTATCCCTAGAAAAAAGACTTAATTCCATTCCAGGTTCGCCTTGAGTAACACCATCGCACATCGCTGGAACCCCTCCAGCAACTTGGGCAGTTGCACCGTAAGATGCTGCGACTTGACGTATGAACTTAGGATAATCTTCATATGGTTTATGCGCTGATAACATATCGTTATAAGCAGTCACAATTCCAATATTTGGAGATTTTTTTTCCACTATTTTTAACTTATCATCTTGCGGTAAAGCAGCGATAGCATGAGCTACATTTGCGCAACCTAGGCGATCTGCCCCTCTTGTTCGATTTTTCATACCATCTATTCTTGCTAGATAGGCTTCCCTAGTAGGTTTGCTTTTTTCTTCAATTCTTTGGGTAATTTCTTCAATAAGTGACTTCATAATCAATTAAATTTTATTTTCATTAAGAGCTTGCCATTATCATTTAAAGCAACACCCTAAGTCAAATTTAATAAATAAAAATTATTCCCTTGAAAATTTCATATTAATCTCCATATTATTTTTGTGTTAACTTTTATTAAATAAAAATTATGGCTAAAAAAGAAACAAAACAATCAACTAAAAAAGAAAGTAAGGTTGATGAAAAAATATTACAAGAGCTGAAAGAGCAAATTAAAGATCTGGAAGCATCTATACTTTACTCGAAAGCAGAATCGGAAAATGCAAGAAAACGTGCATTGGAAGATATAGAAAAGGCTAGAAAATTTGCAGTAGAAAAATTTTGTCAAGAAATATTATTAGTTAAAGACAGTTTAGACGCTGCACTAACAATTGAAAAAGCCTCATTAGAAAGTTACAAGGATGGAATAGATCTTACCTCAAAACAACTTCTTAATATCTTTGCTAAGTTTAATATTGAGGAAATTAATCCAGAGGAAGAGACATTCGATCCTAATTTCCATCAGGCAATGACCATGATTGAAACAGAGGGTGAGGCTAACAAAATTTTAAATGTAATGCAGAAAGGCTACAAGCTTAATGACAGAGTATTAAGACCGGCCTTAGTAACAGTTTCAAAAGCTAAATAAAATTATATGGGCTTGAAAAAAAAGAATTCGCCCCAATTTATACGTTAATAAATATTTTAAGGAAATAACCAAAATGTCAAAAATTATTGGAATTGATTTAGGAACTACAAATTCTTGTGTTTCTGTAATGGAAAATGGGAAACCAAAAGTGATTGAAAATGCAGAGGGAGCAAGAACTACTCCTTCAATCATAGCTTATCAAGATGGTGGGGAAATCTTAGTCGGTGCCCCTGCTAAAAGACAGGCAGTTACTAACCCAAAAAATACCCTGTACGCAGTCAAAAGATTGATCGGTAGAAAATTTGATGAAAAAGAAGTGCAAAAAGATATTGAATTGATGCCTTATGAAATAACCAAGGCAGATAGTGGAGATGCTTGGGTTGCGGTCAATAATGAAAAAATGGCTCCCCCGCAAATATCTGCTGAAATTCTGCGCAAAATGAAACAGACTGCTGAAGATTATCTCGGTGAATCTGTTTCAGAAGCTGTTATTACAGTTCCAGCATATTTTAATGATAGCCAACGTCAAGCAACAAAAGATGCTGGACGAATTGCTGGATTAGAGGTAAAACGAATAATTAATGAGCCAACTGCTGCAGCTCTTGCTTTTGGATTAGATAAAAAAGAAGGTGATAGAAAAATTGCCGTTTATGACTTAGGTGGAGGAACATTTGATGTTTCCATCATTGAGATTAGTAGTGTTGATGGTGAGCATCAGTTTGAAGTTTTATCTACCAATGGTGATACTTTCCTTGGTGGTGAGGACTTTGACAATAGAATTATCGATTTTTTATCTGATGAATTTAAAAAAGAAAATGGAGTAGATCTTACAAAGGATATACTCGCCAAACAAAGGCTTAAAGAGGCTGCAGAAAAGGCGAAAATAGAGCTTTCAAGCAGCGTGCAAACTGAGGTTAATTTACCCTATATCACAGCAGATTCATCAGGACCAAAACACTTGGTAGTCAAATTAACAAGGGCCAAGTTTGAATCGCTCGTCGATGACTTGATACAAAGAACAATTGCCCCTTGTGAAACAGCATTGAAAGATTCAGGTTTATCAGCGTCTGATATTGCTGACGTAATCTTGGTTGGTGGTCAAACTAGAATGCCTAAGGTGCAAGAAAAAGTAAAAGAAATATTTGGTGTTGATCCCAGGAAAGATGTTAATCCTGATGAGGCTGTTGCGGTTGGTGCTGCCGTCCAAGGTGGTGTTCTTCAAGGTGATGTGAAAGATGTCTTATTGCTTGATGTTACTCCATTAAGTTTAGGTATTGAGACGCTTGGTGGTGTGATGACAAAACTCATAAAGAAAAATACTACCGTCCCTACCAAGGCATCACAGGTATTCTCAACTGCAGAAGATAACCAAAGTGCGGTAACTATTCACGTCTTGCAGGGTGAAAGAGAAGTTGCCACTGGTAATAAAAGTTTAGGGCAATTTAATTTAACTGATATTCCATCGGCACCAAGAGGAACCCCACAAATTGAAGTTTCTTTTGATATTGATGCAAATGGAATATTACACGTTAACGCAAAAGATAAGGCTACAGGTAAAGAAAATAAAATTACCATTAAGGCCAATGGCGGTCTTTCCGAAGATGAAATTAAGAAAATGGAAGAAGATGCTGAGAAATTTGCTGAAGAGGATAAAAAGGTGAAGGAGTTAGTAGATGCTAAGAATTCGGCTGAAGCAATGATTCACTCAGTTCAAAAAACTATGAAGGAACATCAGGATAAATTATCTGATGAAGAGAAGAAAGGTATCGAAGATGCCATAAAAGGTCTAGAGGAAGCTATCAAGTCAGATAATAAAGATGAGATAGAAGCCAAAAATAAAGTTTTAGCTGAAGCCTCGCAAAAACTTGGCGAAAAAGTGTATGCTGAGGAACAAGCTAAACAACAAGCCGGTCAACAATCTGAAGCAGCTGGTGATAATCCAAAAGAAAAAACAGTGGATGCTGAGGTAGTTGACGCTGATTTTGAAGAAGTAAAGAAAGAAGATAAAAAAGAAGCAAAATCCGATAAATAAACATAAGATATAGGACCTTTAATGGTCCTATATGAATTCCTAAATGGCGCAAGAAAGAGATTACTACGAAGTTCTTGGTGTTGACCGAGGAGCATCGGATGATGATATAAAAAAAGCTTTTAAAAAGCTTGCTATGAAGCATCATCCTGACAGAAATCCTGATAACCCAAACGCTGAAGCCAGTTTTAAAGAGGCTAAAATAGCATACGATATCCTCTCAGATAATCAAAAACGTTCTGCATATGATCAATTCGGCCATGCTGGTGTAAATCAAAATATGGGTGGGGGTGGCCCTGGCGATTTTAGTGACTTTGGTGATGCCTTTGGTGATATTTTTGGTGATATTTTTGGTGGCGGTAGGTCAAACCAACGCTCTAATGTCTATCGGGGTGCAGACCTACGTTACAACATGGAGGTTAGTTTAGATCAAGCTTACAAAGGTACGGAAACTAAAATTAAAATACCTGTTATGAGTGTTTGTAAATCATGCTCTGGAACTGGAGCAAAAAAAGGAACCTCACCTTCGACATGTGGTAGATGTCAAGGCACAGGACAAATACGAATGCAACAAGGATTTTTTTCCGTTCAACAAACTTGCCCAGATTGTAATGGTACTGGTCAAATTATTAAAGATCCTTGTCCAGATTGTAATGGAACTGGGCGTGTTCAAGAGACTAAAACTTTATCAGTCAAAATTCCTTCAGGCGTTGATGATGGAGACCGTATAAGACTTAGTGGAGAGGGAGAAGCTGGCGTTAATGGTGGGCCATCCGGAGATTTATATGTTGTTATTAGTCTTAAAAAACATGAAATATTTGAACGAGATGGTGGAAATTTACATTGTGAAATGCCAATTAGCTTTTCAATTGCAGCATTAGGAGGCGAAATTGAGGTACCTACCCTAGATGGAAGTGCAAAAATTAAGATTCCTGCAGAAACACAAAGTGGAGCAGTATTTCGCCTTCGTGGGAAGGGTATCAAACCAATAAGAGAAAGCCAGTATGGTGACCTTCATTGTCATGTTGTGGTCGAGACTCCTATTCGCCTAAATGAAAATCAAAAGAAATTACTTAAAGAGCTGGAAAAATTAAACCAAGTTGACTCAGGTAAACATAGCCCCAGATCAGAAACGTGGCTTGATAAGGTAAAAGATTTTTTTGCTTGAAACCTAAAATGTACCTTTTTGAATCAATTCAATTTTGTATCCATTGGGGTCCTCTATAAATGCTATAACAGTAGCCCCATGCATCATAGGCCCAGGATCTCTTAAAATTTTACCTCCCTTTTTCTTTATTTCAGCACATGTTTCGTATGCATCATCTACCTCCAGAGCGATATGCCCAAATGCATTGCCATGTATATATTTATTGGTGTCCCAATTGTAGGTCAGCTCTAAAACAGTGCTTGATTCTTCCGCACCATAACCAATAAAAGCTAAAGAAAATTTACCCTTCGGGTAATCTTGCTTTCTTATTAACTTCATACCAAAAAAATTTTGATAAAACATAATTGATTCATCAAGATTATTAACTCTAATCATAGTATGTAAAATTCGCATAAGGTTCCTTTGGCTAAAAGATATTTAATTAATCTTTACCTAAATTAACTTAACAGACTAATTTGTAATATTTATTTAGTAACTGTTTTTTCGTTTCTTGATTATTTGGGTCTTTAACAATACAAGCCACTGGACACACCTCTATACACTGGGGAATATCAAAATGCCCGACACATTCAGTACACAACTTAGGATTAATTTCAAAAATCTCAATGCCTTGGTTAATTGCTTTGTTTGGGCACTCCGGTTCACATGCATCACAATTTACGCATTCATCAGTAATTAGTAAAGACATAGATTATTTGAGTTTGGATAAAAATTGTAAGGTCTTTGCTGAAACAAATTGAGAAATATCACCATCCAAATGATAAATTTGTTTTACAAGTGAAGATGATATAGAGCGATAGAGATCTGATGAATCCAAAAAGATAGTATCTAGTTCGGTCAGCATGACTTTATTGAGTTGAGCCATTTGAGACTCAGCAACAAAGTCACCTGAGTTTCGCAATCCTTTTATAATAAAATCTGCATCAATTTTTTTTACAAAGTCGGTAGTTAATCCTTGATAAGTTAAAACCTCAATTTTTTTGTGATTGTTATAAATAGATTTAATTAAATTGAATCTTTGTTCAGACGATAGGAAATCCGTCTTTTGGTTGTCTTGGGATACAGCAACCACTAATTTATCGCAAATCTTCACTGCTCTATTAATAATATCCTCATGTCCCAAAGTTATTGGATCAAAACTGCCTGGATAAAGACCAATCATAGTTAATAACTCTTCGATAAAAGATAAAAGTATACCTTCCCAGCTATGGAACTTTTAATAATTTTTAATATTTCACTTGAATATTTATTATCAGATTCCATATATATTAATCCATCTGGTTTAAGATGATAGATTAAACTATCTAATAATTCATAGTCATCTTTACTCATAAATGGCGGGTCAAAAAAGATAACATCGAATTTTTTTGTATTACTTTTTAAGAAAATATTTGCTGGACAATGAAGGATTAACGCTTTATCAGCATTCAAAGATTCTTTATTTTTAGTTAATTCCGTAAAACTTTCTTTATTTTTTTCTACAAATATACAAGAGCTTGCATTTCTAGATAAGGCTTCAAAACCAAGAGCCCCAGTGCCTGCGAACAAATCCAAACAAGCTTTGTTGGTTAGATCTTGGTTTAGCCAGTTAAATAGTGTTTCTCTTACTCTTCCGAGAGTTGGTCTCAGCCCCTGATTATCATGAAAAAAAATATTTTTTCGTTTCCAATTACCTCCGATTAACTTCACAACATTTTTTTTAGTCTTACTCAATCCCAACAATCACAGTTGTAAAATCATCTATATTCACGCGTTTCTTGTATGCTTCTCTAATTTGATTCACAGTCACCGCGTTTACGTTCTCAGAAAAAGTATCAAGATAATCTAGTGGGTAATCATAAAAGGCCATCATAGATATATATTCAACGATTTTTTTATTACTTTCTAATCTTAAAGGAAAGCCACCAATCAGATTACTTTTTGCCGCTTCTAACTCACTATCAGTAGGTCCATTGTCAATGAAATCTTTAACCGTAACTTTTACTAAATTTAATGCTTGATCGATTTGATCTTTTGATGTTTGGAGCCCGACCTGAAAAGGGCCATTTTCGAGGAAAGGCATAAAATAACTATAAACGCTATAAACTAAGCCTTTTTTTTCTCTTACTTCGGTTGTGAGTCTCGAAACAAATCCACCCCCACCAAGAATATAGTTACCGACATATAGAGGGAAGAAATCGGGGTCGCCTCTCTTCATAATAGGTGTTCCAAAATAAAGATGAGCTTGAGCTGATGGATGAGGAATATTTATATTTTTCTTTTCAGTTTTTTCAACCTTTGCGTAAAAAGCGCTTTTTAAATTTTTTGGGAGCCCGGTACTTATTTTTGAAGAAATATCTTTGGCAGTTTTAACATCAGTGTCACCTACAATTACAATGGCCGCCTGATTAGATAAATAGAAATTATCATAAAATTCTTTGAGTTGAGAGGATGTAATTTTTTGAATCGAATCAACCGTTCCAGACATTGGAAGGCCATACGGATGGTTTCCGTAGAGGGTTTTCATGAAAGCTTTTGAACCTATAGTTGCTGGTTCAGTTTCACCTTGACGAATTGAGGCAAGATACTTTTTCTTTTCTCGATCCATAATGGATTTATTAAAATTAGGTTTGTGTAAAACTAAATTAAAAAGCTGAATTGCTTTTTCTTGGTTTTCTTTCAGAGTTCTTAGGCTAAAAGAACTTTTATCTCTATCAAAGCCACTATCTAATTGGGCCCCAATATCAGAAAATTTATTTGCTAGATCAACTTCATTGATTCCATCAGAACCCATTAACATTAAATGATTAGTTAATGAAGCAATACCGTTATTTGAAGAATTATCACGGGCGCTGCCAGCCTTAAAGCTTACTGTAATATCAAGGATTGGAAGGTGGTCAGTCTTTACAAAATACACTTTAGATCCCTCTGAAGTTATCCAATGATTAATTTTGACTCCTGCATAAACATAATTAAAATTAATAATTAGTAATATAAAAAGTATTTGCTTAGTGAACATGTGGTTTTCCTTGTGACTTGTGATTCGGATCAATAGTTTGAGGATTTAGTGTTACAACCGTTAACCTATCATCAATTAAATATTTTGCTGCTACATTCTGTATCTGTTTTGATGTTACTTTTTTTATGTTTTTGATATATTGATCCATAAGCTTGTGTGAATAGCCCATTGTTTCCAACTGACCTATAAGCATTCCTTGAGAAAAAACAGAATCTTTTTGATAAACATCTCCGGCTATCACTCCAGTCTTTACTCTATTTAATTCGTCTTTAGTTACACCATCATTCACGATTTTAGCAATTTCTTCTTTCAAAGCAGCCTCTATTTCAGAATCGTTTATACCCTCACTAGGAGTTGCATAAAATTCGAATAAACTGAGTCCTCCTCTAGTTAACATTGCATAGCCTGCACTTGCACTTACAGCCACTCCTGAAGTATTTACTAAATTACGGTTAAGTCTTGATGTGCTTGAATTTGATAAAATACTTGCTAAAACCTCTAGGGCATAAATATCACTACTATCATTGTTTAGGTTTTTATCAAGTGCCGGGACTTTATAGCCCATTTGAATATAACCAAGCTTGCTTGGTGCCTTTAGTGAGGCTCTACGAATACCCTCTTGCCTTGCTTCAATTTGTGGCTTGCGTCCCTTAATCTCTCTCGCAGGAATTTTTCCAAAATGGCTTTTGGCCAGCTTAAAAACATCTTTATGTTTTACGTCACCAGCTACTACTAAAATTGCATTATTGGGTGCGTACCAGTCGTCATACCATTCCTGTGCATCCTTATAACTCATATTCTTTAAATCATCCATCCAACCAACAATTGGCCTTCCGTATGGATGAGATACAAAAGCAAGAGATTGCATTAATTCGTTGACTTTAGACGTAGGTCTATCGTCAGTTCTCCATAACCTCTCTTCCATAACTACTTTTATTTCTTTTTTGAATTCTTCCTCAGTAATTACAAGGTTTTGCATACGATCGGCTTCCATTTTTATCGAAAGGGGTAGTTGACTTTTTTCTAATTGTTGAAAGTAACAGGTATAATCTGCACCAGTAAATGCGTTCTCTCTTCCACCCGCAGCAGCAATTATTTCAGAAAAACGTCCTGGTTTATAACTCTTAGTTCCTTTAAACATCATATGCTCAAGTGCATGTGCAATACCTGTTTTTCCGTTTACTTCATCAATACTGCCAGCACGGTACCAAACTTGAGATACTACAACTGGTGATCGATTATCTTCTTTAACTAGGATTCTCATTCCATTACTTAATTTAGTTTCATGGACTTGTGAAAATACTGAGATTGGGAAGAAAATAAACAATAAAAGAAATTTAAATAAATGCATTGATAACCCCTTTTCATAAATAGCTTGTGTAGTAGAATTGTAATTGACACCAATCTTATCATTAAGTTCTTTATCCATATTTAAATGTTTGAATTTTTAAAAAAATTAGTTACAAAAAAACCTAAGCCAAAGAAAATAGTTGCTAAGCCAGCACCTAAACCAAAACCTAAGCCAAAGAAAATAGTTGCTAAGCCAGCACCTAAACCAAAACCTAAG
>ERZ802830.3869-NODE-3869-length-12317-cov-9.88199_pt1 | contig 12317 bp, 13 predicted proteins | sample MGYA00345654_ERZ802830 | MGnify/ENA primary metagenome ERZ802830 (study PRJEB30503, sample SAMEA104212375) | marine metagenome | biome: Westerlies Biome; feature: [SRF] surface water layer (ENVO:00010504) within the epipelagic zone...; material: water... | reverse complement strand
CTTTAATGTTTTTATTTTATCTAAATTAATCTCAACAGCTTTATTCTTTGGTAAAATTCTTGGTAGATTTTCAATAATACCGCCCCCAGTTATATTGCAGCATCCATTAATTAAACCTCTTGTATGTAGCTTTAATACTTCATTAACATAAATTTTTGTTGGAGTAAGAAATTCTTTTAAAAGATTTTTATTGTAAATTTTTTTTTTTTTTAAGATATATCTCACCAGGGAAAAACCATTGGAGTGTAATCCAGATGATGGTATTGCAATTAATAGATCTTCCGTACTAATTTTCCTACCATCTAATATTTTTTCCTTATCGACCAAACCAACAGAAAAACCCGCTAAATCAAATTTGTCTTTATGATATATACCTGGCATTTCAGCAGTTTCACCTCCAGCCAAATAGCAATTAGATAGCTTACAGCCTTTATAAATACTTTTTAATATATTTTTATATTTATTTTTTTTTACTTTACCTATCGCTATATAATCTAAAAAAAATAGAGGTTTTGCACCTTGAACAATTAAATCATTCACACACATTGCAACAAGATCAATTCCTATAGTATCAAATTTATTTAATCTATTTGCTATTTCTAATTTTGTACCAACTCCATCAGTAGCAGATACTAAAACAGGGTGTTTAAAATTGTAAGGTTTTAAGTTAAACAAAGAGCCAAAACCACCTATATTTTTAAAACCTGGTAGAGTTGATCCTTTAATTTTTGTTTTATTTGAGAGGTTTGATATATACTTAACTAAATTATTTGTATTTGATGTATCAACCCCACTTTTTTTATATGTTAATTTTTTTTTATGCATTTAATTAAAAAACCAATTATATTTTTAATTCTAATCTTATTTGCTACTAAGGCAAATGCTAGTATTTATATTGTTGATAATTATTTATTTACAACTTCAATAAAAAAAATCAAAAAAAATCGTGATACTGTAATTCAAGAAATTAAGAAAAAATCACTCAATGATTTTTTAAAGTCTATAACTATTAAAAGTGATTATGATAACTTAAGTAAGATTAAAAATTACCAGGAATATTTTAAATTATTTATAGTCAAAGACGAGTTCCAAAAAAATAATAATTATAATTTGTTATGTAAAATAGAGTTCGACAAAATTAAAATTGACACATTTTTTCAAAAAGAAAACATTAAATATATAAATTATAGAAGCAGTCCCGTTTTGACAATTATTGTAAATAAAAAAAGTGATAAACTGGATATATGGTCATCAGAAAAATTTAATAACTTTTGGGGAAAAAATTTTAATAATTTGCTAAATACGTTTCCACTTAATGGGGATCTTACAGATCTTAAGTTATTAAATGATATAAACGTAAGGTCTTACCAAATTTCCAGATTTGACAAAATTACAGCCAATTACGGAGTAAGAGATTATATATTTATTTTATTTGATTTAGATGAATTAAGTGGAAAAGAGAATGTTTTTGTTCAATCCCAGTTTAATGAATTAAAAACTTCTAATAAATTTGATTTAATTGACAATAGCCCCCAAGAATTAAATGTTTTTTTTGAAAAGTTACTGATTAATTTAAATAACTCATGGAAAGAAATACAAATTTTATCACCCAAAAAAAATACTGATATTGTATTCAATTTTAAATTAAAACAATTATCGGACTATATTTTAATGAAGAATCTTTTAAAAAAAAATAAAAATATCATTACAGTAAAAGACTCAGAAATAACAAATCAATACTATACCGGAAGAATTTTTTTTTCTGGACCAGTGGAACAATTAAAGGAATATTTTTATGACGAAGGTTTTATGTTTAAAAAAAATGGTAATAGATTTTATCTATCAAAAAAATGACTGAACAACAGATCTTTAACTTCAAATCTAGCAGTGCATATTTAGAAGATAATTTCATAAAAGATATATCGAACAAAGAAGCGCTAAATTTTTTTTCTAATTTTCCTAAATGGGATAATAAATTGATCAATTTATACGGTGAAAAAAAATCTGGTAAAACTTTTTTGTTAAATATTTTTAAAAAAAAACATAATTTTTTATACCTTGATAATATAATTGAATTCGAAAAAAATTTCGAAAATTTATTTTGTGAAGAAAAATTGATTATAGATAATATTTTAATTGATGAACATAAAATGTTCTCTTTGATTAATCACTTTAAATTACATAATAAACATCTTATTATATCGTCCAGAACACCACTTACTTCACACGATATAAATTTAAAAGATCTGAGCTCAAGATTGAAGGAGTTTTATTTACTTGAGATTAAAAATCCTAGTGATGATTTGGTATATTCCTTAATAATAAAATATTTTTCTGATAATCAAGTCATTATTAGAAAAGAATTAATTGAAAATATTGTAAAAAAAATTGATAGATCGTATTTAAGAATTAATGACTTTTTATATAAATTAAACAATTTTAGTATAATAAAAAAAAAAAAAATAGACTATAAATTGATCAATGAAGTTTTTGACTCGATGGTTTGAAATTATTCAATATAAAATTTTTCTTCCCTCTTATAATTTTTTCAAATACATCAAAATAAATTCTCTTCCTCCATTTTGATTTGCTTTTAATATTTTTATAATCTGTCAAATCATATTTTGATGCAATTAAATTTGCATCTATTGTGTATTTTTTTGAAACTAAGTATCTAAAAAACTCCAAGCATTTGATTTCAATTTCATTATTTTGCTTCTTAATCTTAATTTTAAAAATTTTTTTTAAAAGCTTAGTTAGCTTTCCCTTTTCGAGATTTGAGAAATATTTATTTTTTTTTAATATTTCTATTTTTCTTGTTTTAATCATAGTTATAATATCCTCATCTTTTAAAATCCAATTTTTTGGTAAATTTTCAATTTTACCTTTACTTTCTCTTATTGATAAAAAAATAAAAAACTCTTTAAGATTACAAATTTGAAATCCAAGTTTTTTTCTAAATTTAGAATTAATACCTTTGTTATTTTTTATATTTTTTACTAAAAAAGTGAATTCTTCATTCGCAAATTTCAATTTTTTAAATTTTTTTAAGATTTTTATTTGTAAATCGTAAATTTGTTTTAAATAAATAACATCTTTTTTTAGATAATTAATTTGAGATTTGATTATAGGTCGTTTTAACCAATTCATGTTTTGATGAGTTTTATCTATTTGTTTTTTAAAAAACTTTTTCACTAAATTGGCATATGAAATATTTTTATCTATCCCTAAAAAACCAGATGCAATTTGAGTATCAAAAAAAGGTTCGATATTAATTTTATGATTGAGAAAAATTTCAATATCCTGACTGCCACCATGCACTATTTTAAGCAACTTCTTAGATTTGAATAAATCTCTAATAATTTCTATAATTTCAGGATTTTCTAATATATCAAAAATAAAAAATTTTTTTCCATCAGATATTGTTATGATTGATAATTTTGAAAAATAAGTTTTTTTTCTCTCAAATTCAGTGTCTACACACACATATTTTTTTTTATTAAAATATTTTTTAAAAAAATCTATTTTTTTTTGACTATTTACAATCATTATATTGTCTTGTTTTTTAGTTTTTTTATATATATTAGCAATTACCTTAAATGATAACTTTTAGAACTCATACATGTGGAGAATTAAATAAATCCAATAAAGGTCAAGATGTATCCTTATCAGGCTGGGTTCATAAAAAAAGGGATCATGGAAACCTGCTTTTTATTGACTTAAGAGATAATTACGGAATTAGTCAATGCGTAATAGAAAAAGGGCATAACAATTTTTCTGAGTTAGAAAAAATACCACTCGAAACAGTGATAAAAGTAGATGGTTTAGTTTTAGAAAGGTCTCGTGATACTATAAATTCTGACTTAGAAACAGGAGACATCGAGATTTCAATATCTAATTTTACTATACTTGGTACTACCAAGGAACTTCCACTGCCAATTTTTTTGGATGAGGATTATTCCGAAGATATTAGACTAAAATATCGTTTTTTAGATTTAAGAAGAAAAAGAATACATAAAAATATAATTTTAAGATCAAATGTTATTTCTTTTATAAGAGAAGAAATGAAAAAAATGGGGTTCTTAGAATTTCAAACACCAATACTAACATCTTCTAGCCCAGAAGGTGCCAGAGATTTTCTTGTCCCTAGCAGGCTAAACCCTGGCAAGTTTTATGCCTTACCTCAAGCTCCACAACAGTTTAAACAATTAATCATGGTTGCAGGTTTTGATAAGTATTTTCAAATTGCACCTTGTTTTAGGGATGAGGATGCCCGTTCAGACAGGAGTCCCGGTGAGTTTTATCAGCTAGATGTTGAAATGTCCTTTGTTAATCAAAATCAGATTTTTGAAATTATCGAAAAATTATTCGTAAAAACTTTCGAAAAATTTTCAAATAATAAAATTCTTAGCAAAAAATTCCCACAGATATCCTATGAGGACGCTTTATTAAAATATGGTTCTGACAAACCAGATTTAAGAAATCCCTTGGTCATATCAGACGTTAGTAAAATTTTTGAAAGAGAAGACGTAAAATTTGATATTTTTAAAAAATTAATATTAAAAGGAAATATAGTTAGGGCAATTGTTACTAAAAAAACAATAGATAAACCAAGAAGTTTTTTTGATGGAATAGATAAGTGGGCGAGAACTGAGGGAGCCTCAGGTTTAGCCTACTTCTCATTTGAAGAAATTAATGGTCAAATTAATGGAAAAGGCACTGTTGGGAAATTATTTTCTGTAGAGGCAATAAAAGAAATTATGAAAATAACAAATGCACAAAGTGGAGATAGTATATTTTTTGCTTGTGGAATTAAGGGCGAAGTTGAAAGAATACTATCTTTAGCAAGATCAAAGATTGCTGAAGAATTAAATTTGATAAATGAAAATGAATTTGCTTTTTGTTGGATTGTTGATTACCCTATGTATGAAATTGATGAAAAAACGAAAAAAATAGTTTTCAGCCATAACCCTTTTTCAATGCCTCAAGGAGACATTCAAAATTTAGATTTTGCAAACCCTTTAAGCATCAAGGCATTTCAATATGACATTGTCTGTAATGGTATTGAGCTTTCTTCTGGTGCAATAAGAAACCATATGCCAGATCTAATGTATAAATTATTTTCAATTGCCGGTTACTCAAAAAAAGAAGTAGATAATCAATTCTCAGGAATGATTAATGCTTTGAGTTTTGGAGCCCCACCACATGGTGGTATCGCCCCAGGCATTGACAGGATAGTAATGTTATTAGCTAATGAGAAGAATATTAGAGAGGTAACAATGTTTCCTATGAATCAAAACGCGCAAGACTTAATGATGAATGCACCGTCAGATGTTAATGAAAGTCAACTTAAAGACTTAAGCATTAAAATTGTTAAAAAAAATTAAGCTTTTTTGCTTTTTATGTTTAACCTTACGTTAGTTAAATCAACAAGCTTTTCCTTGTACTGGTTTCTTACAAAACCTTTGCTTGTTACATTTTTGAGTACATCAAGAAACTTGGCTTCCTCTGGACTTGAAATTTCAGTTTTATCAACTTTTTTAATAGATGGCGTATGTGCTAAATCCTCGCGACCAAGATATGAGATAGCAAGTTCTCTAAATATATAATCTAAAATTGAAGTGGCGCTTAAAATTCTGTCATTTCCATTTACTTTTCCAGATGGTTCAAATTTTGTATCAATAAATGCATCAACATATTCTTCTAATGGAACTCCATATTGTAAGCCAAGTGATATAGCTATAGCGAAGTTATTCATCATAGATTTTACTAATTCACCCTCTTTATTAGTATCAATAAAAATTTCACCTATTTTTCCGTCTTCATATTCCCCAATATGTAGATAAACTTTATTTTCACCAATATTTGCTTTCTGAATATAAGCTTTACGTCTGTCAGGCATTCTTCGTCTAAAATTAAAATTTTTATCATTCGCACTTGTTTCTTTTTCTACAATTTTTGATGTTTCACTAACGCTATTTTGTATTAAATTTTTTAAGTCTTCACTTTGTGCTTTTGTAGGATTACTTTTAATCTCACCTATTGATTTAGTTTTCCTCTTGTTAAACTTGACATCAATAATTTCAAATTTTCCATCGTCTCGCTTATCTAACTCTTTAAGAGTTTCATTGCTTATTTCATTTAGTTTATGACTTATTTTAAAAAGACAGGTATAAAAACTTTCAGCTACAAATTTGTTCATAATTTTCCTTTAGAATCGTTAATATTAATTAGTTTTCTAAGTGACTCTTTGTTATAAGTCTATTTAAAAAAAAACAACTTGCAATTGTGTTAATGAATTTTTTTAAAATTATTTTTTCTTGGTGGAACGGTCAAACATTTGGAACTTTTCTACATACAATGGTTTTTGGAAACATTGTCGGCGAAGACCAATTTGGAAATAAATATTATCAAAATAAAAATGATACAAAAAGATGGGTTATTTACAATGGTACTGTTGATGCATCAACGATTCCACCCGAGTGGCATTCATGGCTTCATAAAATTATAAAAACAACTCCTGATCAAATAAAATTTCATAATTTTAATTGGCAAAAAAAACATAAAAAAAATTTAACAGGTACAAAAAAAGCTTATAAACCAGATCACAAGAGAACATTACCTTACAATAGATGGCATCCAAAATAATATTTTTTCTTTTTTTAATTTTTTATAGTTTTAAGTCTTCGTCGAATGAATTGGTAGAGATTTTAGATAAATCGAGTAATTATGTAGAATTAAAAATTATAGATAAAATCACTTCAAAACTTACAGTGGAAAAATTAAAAATCAAAACGATAAGTAAGGTAAAAGATTTTGAAATTTTTGTAGATAAATGTGTAATAGATAAAAGAAAAGGTTTTTTAGAAACTGCTGCTCTAATACAAATTAAAGATAATAAAGATAAGTCAAAGGATAGTGTTTTTTTATTCAATAATTGGATGTTTGTCTCAAACTCAACAGTAAATGAGATTGAGCATTCAAATTACGACATATGGCTTAAAGGGTGTAAATAATTATTTTAAAATATCAGATTTTGCTAACCAGTTAACATCATAATTATATGTTAAAAAATCTTTATGCTTTAATATTTCTTGTTGTAAATTTATTGTTGTATCTATTCCTGAAATAACGAATTCATCTAAGGCTCTAAGTGACCTTGATATAGCTGACTTCCTATCTCTTCCATGAGAAATAAGCTTGGCTATCATGCTGTCGTAAAATGGTTGCACAGTATATCCTTGATATATGGCAGAATCTACTCTGGTCCCAGGACCCGATGGAATATGGCACGATGAAATTTTACCAGCACTTGGCTGAAAATTTTTTTTAAAGTTTTCAGCATTTATTCTGCATTCTATAGCATGGCCATTAAATGTTATGTTTGATTGCTCTAAATCTAAATTATTTGATGAGGCAATTTCAATTTGCCTCTTAACAAGGTCTATTCCTGAAACTGCTTCTGTAACTGGATGTTCGACTTGTAATCTAGTATTCATTTCCAAGAAATAAAATTCACCGTTTTCATAAATAAACTCCAACGTTCCAGCGCCTTTATATTCAAGTTTTGATAAACTATTCACCGAGGTTTCCAAAAGCCTTGTTCTAACATCTTCTGATAGAACTGGGCTTGGGCTTTCTTCAATTAATTTTTGGTATCTTCTTTGTACAGTGCAATCTCTTTCACCAAGATGAATTACTTTTTTTCCATCGGATAGTATTTGTACTTCTATGTGTCTTGGGTTTTGAAAAAATTTTTCAATAAATACTTCATCATTACTAAAAAACTTTTTAGCTTCACTTTTTGCATCAATAATATTTTTTTCCAAATCTTTACTCTCAAAAACAATCTTCATACCCTTTCCACCACCGCCACCTGCTGCTTTAATTAATACGGGATAACCAACTTTTTCCGCTATAATCTTTGCCTCCTCAATGTCTTTCACACCTTTATCTGAACCTTTAATAGTAGGAAGACCAAGATCTTTGGCGATTTTTTTTGCCTCAATTTTATCACCCATTTTTTTTATTAAATTTGATGACGGCCCAATAAAATTAATTTTATGATCTTCTAAAATTTTTACGAATTCATAATTTTCTGATAAAAATCCATATCCAGGGTGAATCGAGTCTGCACCAGTTAATTCAAAAGCAGACAATAAACTCGGTATATTAAGGTAACTGTCTGTTGCTTTAGCTGGTCCGATACAGACGCTCTCATCAGCAAGCTGAACATGCATTGCGTCTTTATCGACAGAAGAGTAAACAGCAACACTTTTTATATTTAGTTCTTTGCAAGCTCTGATAATTCGAACTGCGATTTCACCACGATTTGCGATGAGTATCTTTTTTATCATTTAATTTTGATTAATTCTTGATCAAATTCTACAGACTCTCCATCTTTAATAAGTATTTCTTCAATTTTACCGTCTTGAGTTGATGGGATATGATTCATTGTTTTCATTGCTTCAATAATTAATACGGTATCCCCCTTTTTTACATTTGATCCAATTTTAACAAAAGGTTTCGCACCGGGCTCTGGTGCTAGGTAAGCCGTACCAACCATTGGACTCTTGACACCAATAAATTTTGCTGATTGTTTAATTGTTGCGGGTGGCGATGAAATATTTTGTTCAATCATACCTGAAGGAATTGATAAACTTTTTCCAACCTTAATACTTGTTTTACCATCAGAATAACTAAGCTCAGTTAATTTTAATTCATCTAATATTTTAACTAATTCTTTAATTTTGTCTTTTTTAATTTCCATCTAAAATATTTTTAATTCCCTTCATAGCTAGTTTATAACTGTTAGCACCTAAACCACAAATTATACCATCAACTACATTGCTAATTAACGACTTATGCCTGAACTCTTCACGTTTGTAAATATTGGATATATGAACTTCAATTTTAGGTAAATCCAAACTTTTTAAAGCATCATGAATTGCTACAGAAGTGTGCGTAAACGCAGCAGCATTAATAATAATACCATCACTTTTATCAGATGCCTGAATTTTATTAACAATTTCACCTTCAATGTTTGATTGAAAAAAAAATGTTTCTAAATTTAGCTCTTCTCCATAATTAGTAATTTCTTTGTTAATGCTTTCCAAGGTTAAATCGCCATAGATATTAGGCTCTCTTTTGCCTAAAAGGTTAATATTTGGCCCATTTATAATTTCTATTTTTTTTGACATTTTATTAATTGAAAAATATTAAGTCTTATTAATGTATATTGTTTTAAATGGCAAAAAGTTTGAAGTTAAAAAAAAAGATACGATTACCCAGCTTTTGAAGAAAATTGATATTAAGTCATCAAAAGTTGCTGTTGAGGTGAATAAAATCGTTATACCAAAAGAAAAATATAGATTTTTTAAGTTTAATAATAAAGATAGAGTTGAAATTGTAACATTTATAGGTGGCGGTTAATGAGAGATATTTTTAAAATCGGAAAATATAAATTTAAATCAAGGCTTATTGTAGGTACAGGAAAATATAAAAATTTTAATGAGACAGCAAAGGCAGTTAAAGCATCCGGCGCAGATATTGTAACTGTCGCTGTAAGAAGAGTAAATATTATGAATAGAAAGGAACCTTTATTAATGGATTATATTAATCCAAAAAAAATTAAATATTTACCAAACACAGCAGGTTGCTTTAATTCTGAAGACGCTTTAAGAGTTTTAAGACTAGCCAGGGATAGTGGGGGATGGAATTTAGTTAAACTTGAGGTTTTAGGTGATAAAGAAACATTATATCCGAATATGGAAGAAACATTAAAATGTACAGAAGTTTTGGTTCGTGAAAAATTTGATGTTATGGTTTATTGCTCAGATGACCCTATAGCTTGCAGGCAATTAGAGGAACTTGGTGCAGTGGCTGTAATGCCACTAGGCTCTTTAATTGGTTCCGGTCATGGAATACAAAATAAAAATAATATTAAACTTATTAAAAAAAGATCAAATGTTCCTGTAATAGTAGATGCAGGTATAGGATGTGCATCAGATGCTAGTATTGCAATGGAATTGGGATGCGATGGCGTTTTAGTCAATACTGCAATAGCCAAAGCTAAAGAGCCAGTATTAATGGCCGAAGCAATGAAATTATCTGTTCAGGCTGGCAGGAAGTCTTATTTATCTGGCATAATGCAAAAATCTGATCTAGCAAATAACTCCACGACACATCAAAGAAAAATTAAATAAGTAACGTTATTTTTTTTGAACTTTCTTTCTCTTAAAATTTTTTCGGACTTTTTTCTTTATACTGGGTTTCACTTTTTTATCTTTCTTCACATCCTCAATTACTACTGAAATTTCCGAATATGTATCTAATATTTTGCTTTTGTTATTTAAGAAATTAATTTTAAACTCACTTGATAGTAAATTTTCATTTTTAGAAAATGTTGACTTAAATTTAAATTTTTTTTCAAAAAAATTTATCTCTTCTTTCATGTTTTCTTTCATATATAAAATTGTTTTCGGAGAAATTTCAATATTTACCTTTTTTACTTTTGGTATATCAAATATCTTTTCTTCTACTTTTCTTAAAATTTTTTCACAAAAGGACTCTTTTGACAGTACAGTCTCCCATTTTACGTAACTTTCCCTTAATCTTTGCCTTGTCATTTCAAGCAAACCAAAATGGCTTATTCTTCCAACTTGAGTTCTAGCTTTGTCCGGTCTTAAAGATTCTTTCATTTTTCTTTCAACCAATCTTCTGTTAGAAAAGTTTTCCATATCAATGAAATCTATAACAATTAATCCCGCAAGATCTCTAAGCTTGGCCTGTCTTGCTATTTCCTCTGCAGCTTCGATATTAGTAGCAAGAGCAGTTTTTTCAATATTTCTTTCCTTTGTAGCTTTGCCAGAATTAACATCGATAGCAACTAGAGCTTCTGTTGGATTAATAATAAGATAACCCCCTGATTTAAGTGTAATTTTGGAGTCAAAGATTTTATTTAAATATTTTTCAATTCCAGAGGAATGAAAAAGTGGTATTTTATTTTTATATCTTTTAATTTTCTTAACATAATCATTGGCAATTGTTTCAGCATAATTTAAAGCTTTATTGTAGGATTCCTTTCCATCAATAATTATTTCTTGAATATCATTTGTTAAAAAATCTCTAATTGCTCTGTAAATCAAATCTCCTTCTTCATGGATTAAGCTGGGGGCATTTGAATTTAATGTATTACGTTTTATTTTTTCCCACATACCGATCAATACATCCAAGTCGTTTTTAATGTCATTTTGCGCTTTTTTGGCACCAGCAGTTCTCACTATAAGACCCATCGTACCCGGAATGTTTAAGTTATTTATGATCTCCCTTATGTGACGTCTGTCTTGAGAATTAAATATTTTTCTTGAAATACCACCTCCTTTGGCAGTATTTGGCATTAGAACAATGTACTTGCCTGCTAAGGAAATATATGTTGTTAAAGCAGCTCCCTTTTTTCCTCGCTCTTCTTTGACAATTTGAATTAAAATAACCTGTCCAGGCTTTATTACCTCTTGAATTCTATACTTTTTTTTTCTTTTTCCCCTAATTTTTTCAATTTTTTTATCCAAATGCTCATCATTGTTATTTAGGTTTTCCTGGGTATTATCAATATTGCTCTCTTCAGTGGTCGAGGAGTCTATTGCTTCGTTGCTTTCTTGGTTTACATTCTCGTCGATATTTTCTGTTGCTTTATTCAGCTCTTCTCTGATTTCCTCTTCTTCTTGTCTTAAGGCGTCTTTATCAGATTTCGGTAATTGGTAATACTCAGATTGGATATCGTTGAATGCCAAAAATCCATGTCGCTCGTTTCCAAAATCAACAAAAGCGGCCTGCAAGGATGGCTCTACACGACTTACTTTACCTAAATATATATTACCTTTTAGTTGCTTTTTATTGATGTTCTCAAATTCATACCCATCAACATTGCCATTATTTGTGACTGCGACCCTAGTTTGTTTAGCTTGTGAAGCGTCAATAAGAATTTTCTTTTCCATAGTAAATCTTTCTCAATGTAATAATTTGTTTTAATTTTCTTGATTTTAAAATAAAATTTATTCGTAGACATAATTGCCATATTTATATTATTTAGAGTATATTTAAAGATAATTTATGATCAAAAGCTTTAACAAATTATTCACTTTAATATTAATAATGTCCTTTTTTGCATTATTTTTACTATTTTCGCTTTTTTGGTATTTTTCCAGTGATTTGCCAGATTTTGAGTTTTTAAAAACATATAAACCATCAGTATCAACTAAAGTATATGACATAAATGGCGATGTTATAGCTGATTTTTCTAGAGACAGGAGGTCATT
>ERZ802830.3868-NODE-3868-length-12318-cov-5.6717_pt1 | contig 12318 bp, 6 predicted proteins | sample MGYA00345654_ERZ802830 | MGnify/ENA primary metagenome ERZ802830 (study PRJEB30503, sample SAMEA104212375) | marine metagenome | biome: Westerlies Biome; feature: [SRF] surface water layer (ENVO:00010504) within the epipelagic zone...; material: water... | reverse complement strand
TTGAAGACCTCGAAGTTGCGCTTGGTGGTGTGGTGGCGTTTGGAGCGGTAGATGACGGTTTTGGTGCTGGCGTTCCAAGTGATTTTTTGGAGGGAGAAAGGATGGCGGAGCAAATATTCCGCCAAACGCTTGCGACCGGCGTCGTCGTGGGCGGGGACGAATTCTTTGCCGCCGTGGTAGATGCTGAAGCCGGAGTGTTTCCAGGAAAGTAGATTGGCCAGCTTTTTGGGGCTGATGAGTTTGGCGTCACGAAGAGCGTGGAGGAAGCGGTGGCGGAAGAGTTCGATGGTGGGCGCGAGATCTTCGGCGGGCATGCAGTGGAAGCGACCGTCGGGGGTGAAGAGTCCGTCGGCGGCAAGGATGTGAAGATGGGGGTGAAAGATGAGGTAGTCACCAAAGGTGTGTAGGGCGGCGATGGCTCCGATGCGGCCTTGAGGGAGGTCGAGTCGGGTGCGGAAGGCGTCTTGGAGGGTGTCGATGGTGGTGTGAAAGAGAATGGTGAGGAGCTTGCGGCGTTTGCGAAAGATGCCGCGCAGGACGCGTGGAATGGTGAAGACGAACTGGCGGTGGGGGACTTCGTGGCAGACGGAGGTGGCGATCCAGTCACTGGTGGAGCGGACGCGGCGCTGGTGGCAGGAGGGGCAGAAGTGGCGACCCTTGCAGGTGAAGGCGAGGAGTCGTTCGTGGCCGCAATCCGGGCATTGGAGCCGGGTGAAGCCGGAGGCGAGGTCGCCGCAGCGGAGGAAGGACTGAACGGTAGCGGTTGTGGCGGGGCGGAGCGGTCCGAGGGATTTGCGGTAGTGTTTTTCGTAACGAGCGAGGAAGTCGTCCCAGCCGTGGTGAACGAGTTGCCAGAGGGGGGAGGCGCGGGGACGGCGGGGTTGGTAGACGGAAGACATAAAAAGTGTTCATAAGAACACTTTTTATGGATTTCAAGAATTTGAGCTGTGCTTAGGAGATGCGGAAGGTTTTGGGAGCCGGATAATACGGTCGAGGGTAGCTAGGCGAGGACGTCTTGGATGACGTGGCCGTGGACGTTTGTGAGCCTGCGCTCGAGGCCGTTGTGGTAGTAGGTGAGGCGTTCGTGGTCGAGGCCCATGAGGTGAAGAATGGTCGCGTTGAAGTCGTAGACGCTGGTGGGGTCTTTTTCGGCTTTGGCGCCGAAGTTGTCACTGGTGCCGTGGCTATGGCCTTTTTTGACGCCGGCTCCGGCGAGGAAGCAGGTAAAGGCATCGGGGTTGTGGTCGCGGCCGGTGCCGTTGCCTTGCAAGAAAGGCATACGACCGAATTCGGTAGCCCAGACCACTAGGGTGTCGTCGAGCATACCGCGTTGTTTGAGATCGGCGATAAGGGCCGCGGTGGGTTGGTCCATGATCTCAGCCTGCATGGCGTGGGTGTCTTTGATGTTAGAGTGGCTGTCCCAGTTTGTGATGCCGTTTCCACCAGAAGGATCAGAGCCATTGAAGAGTTGGACGACGCGGACGCCCTTTTCGAGGAGGCGGCGGGCGAGGATGCAGTTCTTGGCGTATTCTTTTTTGAGGTTGGAGCCGGTATCAGTACCGTATTGTTTGTGGATGGAAGTGGGCTCGTTGGCGAGGTCCATCATTTCGGGAACGGAGACCTGCATTTTGCCTGCGAGTTCGTAGCTGGCGATGCGGGCCGCGAGGTCGGCGTCACCGGGGTATTTTTCGAGATGGCTTCCGTTGAGGCGCTTCAGAACTTCGGCAGTGAGTTTGTCGTCTGTGGCATTATAGCCGTCGGGTCGACGTAGGTTAGCGGGAGGATTTTTTGCGTTAAAGTCGGTGCCTTGGAAGGCGGCGGGGAGGAAGCCGTTGCCGAAGTTGTTTTTTCCGGAGCGGGCCATGCCGCGGGGGTCGTTGATGGCGACGAAGGCAGGGAGATCTTCATTGTCGGAACCAAGAGCGTAGGTGACCCAGGCTCCGAAGGAGGGAAAGCCTTCCATGGTGAAGCCAGTGTTCATGAAGTTTTCGCCCTGGGGGTGGGCGGAGGTCATGGTGTGGAGGGAGTGGAGAAAGCAGAAGTCGTCGGCGTGGGATCCGAGGTGGGGGAGGAGGTCGGAGATCATTTTGCCGGACCTACCGCGGGGCTTAAAATCCCAGAAAGGTTTGGCGATGTTACCGGTGGGCCCTTCGAAGGTGACGGCGGGGATGCCTGGTGGCTTTTCGCCGTGGTATTTATAGAGGTCTGGCTTGTAGTCGAAGGTGTCGACGTGGGAGACGGCACCGGGGCAGTAGATGACAAGAACGCGCTTGGCGGCGGCGTCGTAGTGGGAGGGGCGGGTGAGGTAGGGGCTGTCTGGATCGATGTTGGGGCGGATGGGCGCTTTTCCTGTGAAGTTGGTGGGATCCTCTTTGGCGTCGGCTGCGAGGAGATGGGCGAGGCCCAGACTGCCGAGGGAAAAGGCGGTCTTGGACATGAAGCCGCGCCGGCTGAGGAGGCTGCGGCCGAAGGGGGAGAGGTGTTCTGGAGTCATGGGCTGACGAGGAGGTTCCGTGTTGAGGCACCAAAGTGAATCGGATGAGGATATTTTAATCCGCTGCGTATTCGCGCGATAATTTTCTAGGGCAGGAAGGCGAATTCGTTGGAGTTGATGAGGGAGCGGGAAAGGATGTTGAGAGGGATGGTTTTGACTGCCTCCTTTTCTTCCGGGGTGGGTGGGCGTTTTAAGATAAGTCGGAAGGTTCTGGTGATGGGATCGTTGGGGGACTCTTTCTGGGCTCTTTCTGCGATGAGTTTGGATTGCTCGACTACAAACGGAGAGTTGAGGAGGTTGAGAGCCTGAAGTGGGGTGGTCGAGACGGGACGCTTGGCGCGGACTTGTCCGCAGTCTGGAAAGTCGAAGGCCGTAAAGATCTGGTCGTCGACGCGCCGCATTCGCTCTTGGTAGATCATTCTCCGCCACGTGTCGGGACCGTAGTTGTCGGTGACCTCCCACTGGGCATAGGTTTTTTTAACGTTGTGAATGCGGAAGCTCCGGCCGCCAATTTTAGGGTCGAGTTTTCCTGAAGCTTGCAGGATTCCGTCGCGGATGACTTCGGCCTCGACCCGGCGGGGTGGAAATCGCCAGAGCAAACTTGAATTAGCGTCTTTTTGCATCCCATTACTTTCAGGAAGGCTGGAGCGTCGAAAAGCCTGAGTTAGCATGATTTGTTTGATCATGGCTTTGGTGGACCAACCATTATCGATGTATTCGGAAGCAAGCCAGTCGAGGAGTTCGGGGTGAGTAGGCTTAGCTCCCGCGATGCCGAAGTCTGCCGTAGTGGGGACAATTCCGGTGCCGAAGAGGTGGTGCCAGATGCGGTTCACCATGACGCGGGCAGTGAGAGGGTGTTTGGGGTTGGTGAGCCAATCCGCGAATTTTTTTCGACGTACGGGATCTTTCGTACTGGAGTTGAGTCCAAGGTCACCTTCCATGATGGCAAAGGCAGCGGGTGGCACTTCATCACGGGGATTTTCAGGGCTACCGCGGTGGAGGACTTTGGGTGGGCCAGGTTGAGTAAAGTGACCAATAAAAGAGTGATGAGGGCCTTCTTCGCGAAGCGTTGCAATATGGGCTTGGAGACGTTTGGCAGCTCCATTAGCTTGAGGGTCTTTCTTAAGTGATTGCCGGGCGAGTTGGGTAGCGGCGAGAGTTTTCCAAGTGCCATCGTCTTGCAATGCAAGGACCCGGAAGCCGGGGTAGTAAGAGCCAGGCATTTTCTCGAGGTAGTCGGTCTCGAGATGATACTCACGGTTGCTGGAGAAACGGAATCGGTTGACTTCGATGGGTTTGGGAAAGTTGATTTCGACCCACGGCTTCTCTTTGGAGTTCTTTCGGGCGGCGGCTCTCCAGACCATCGTGCCATATTTGCCATCGTTGGCTTTTTCAACAGTAGAGCCTTTTTGAAGCATTTCAGAAGACTCGACGAGGGTCGTTCCGGTGTTTTGATGAGCGAGATTTTTACGGAAGTTAGCGGGGCCGAAGACTTCGAGTTCATCGATAAATATTTTTGGTGAGCCGAACTCGATACGGAGCTTTTTAGTAGTGGTGTTTGGGAAAGCCATGTCACTGTGAGCCCCCCAATTTTCTTCCCAGAATCCGATGCTCTCGCGAAGGGATTTTCGTTCAGCATTGAGCTGTGGGTAAATTTCGGCAGCCCGTTTTTTTCGAGGGTGGTCTTTCTTAAGTTCAGGGATGCGTCCTCCAAATTCCACACCTTGGAAGATCGCGGTGAGAGAATAGTAATCTTGGATCGAGATGGGATCGAACTTGTGATTATGGCAGCGGGCGCAGCCCACGGTGACGCCCATCATGGAGGCACCAATTGTTTGCATGATTTCATCAACCCGGTCAGCACGCGCTTGCCGGATGGCGGTTGGTTCGCGTCCGACAGTAGCGGCTGGGACGTGTGGGCCAGCGACTAGAAACCCGGTCGCTTCGCCGACTCCGAGTTGATCTCCGGCGAGTTGCTCGGTGATGAATTGATTGTAAGGGGTGTCGTTGTTAAAGGCACGAATCACGTAGTCGCGGTAAAACCAGGCATTTTTGCGGTAGAGGTTGGATTCGGAGCCGTTTGTTTCGGCCCAGCGGATGACGTCGAGCCAATGCTGCGCCCAGCGTTCTCCGAAGTGACTCGATTCGAGTTGGGCGTCAATGAGATCGGAGTAGGCTTTTTCGGGGTCGGCTTGGTAGGCTTGTTCGAACTTGGTCACTTCTTCGGGAGTTGGCGGAAGACCGGTGATGGTGATGTGGACGCGTTGGATAAGTGAACGGGCGTCGGCTGGTTTGTTGGCAGCGAGGCCAGATTCTTTGAGCTTACGTTCTAGGAAGGCGTCGAGGGGATTATCGGATCCGGATGGGAGGCTAGGGCGGACGAGAGGTTGGAAAGACCAGTGGTCAGTTTTTAGTTCAAGCTTCTTGTCCATCTGGCCGGGCCAGTCGGCGCCTTCCGTGATCCAGTTGCTTAGAGTCGTGATGTGCTCTTTGGTGAGACGATCGCCCTTTGGGGGCATGGCAATCTCGTGATCAGGATCAGAGACAACCTCCAGCAAAAAGCTCTTTTCGGGTTTTTTAGGAACGACGGCGGGAAGCCCGGAATCCCCTCCTTTGAGCATGAGGGGGCGTTGGTCGAGACGAAGGCCCGACTTTTGCTTTTCTTCTCCGTGGCACTTCACACAGTGATTCTCCAAGATGGGGGCAACGTCGTTTTGGTAGGAGACTTGAGCTTGAGTAGCGTGGCTAAAAAGGAGGCATGCCGAGACCTGCAGGAACGCGGAACAAAGGCGGTTTCTGAGGGAGAACGTCATACAAACCATCTGAGGCTAAGTGTCATAGGGTGCGGTGATTACGCAACCGAGATCTTAATTTTTTCAGGGTGGGATAGAATTAGTGAATGGCAACAGGGTGAGAATAATTTCTCGGCACCTTTTTACCGCACCATACGGACACGTAGGAATTTTTTGGGCTCTTGATTCACTGAATTGGAAAGACGCCGTGTGACCTTCTTTGTCTGGGTGGTCGGATCAACTTTTTCCTCAACTAGGATGGGTGCAGGGATGGTTTTCCAGTTTTCGAGGTCAGATGATTCTTGAATTTCAAAGAGGATGTCACTTATGTTAAGGCCTTGCTGGTAGGTGATTGAAAAGAAATCATTGGCTCCGGCCGTGACGAGCCCGAGGGTGATGACAGGAGCGGGATTGGCAATGTTTGGGTTGTTGCCCGTGGCATATTCGGCGAGCGCGCTGAGGCCATCGCGATCCGAGTCACTGAGATCATCGGTGATTCCATTCACGGTTTTCCAGTCTTCATAACCACTGGAGAGGGCAGTGTCAGGCATGCCGGGGGCTCCTCCGATAGCAGCATGGGCAGACCACGAAGTTGCCTGTGCCTGAACGTTGCCGGTGAAGATCATGGAGTTTCCATTTCCGTCAGCTTCAATGGGCCACGGAGCTTGGTCGTTGTAGGTGAGATTGATAAGCTCGATCGCGCCTGACTTGCTCAAGATGAGCTGCTCGCCATCGTTGCTGAGTCGGCCGCCAAATTCACCGGCAATCTTACCTTGAGTAAGATTGCCGTAGCGGGCTGTGAAGGCTTCGAGATCTCTAACCAGAACAAGGCGGCGATTTGGTTCTAGGATCGTATTGTCAGCAAAGAAAAAGCTAATCCCCTCATTGAAGTAGACTCCGCTTAGATCGATAGGCTGGGAGGATGTGTTGAGAAGTTCGATGAATTCAAAATCGTCGCGGTCGGAAGAGACCGCGAGTTCCTTTGCCGAGGTCGGGTCGGCCGGGCGGTAATGGATTTCTGAAATAACGAGGTTGGTGGCAGCGGCAGGCACCGTATCTAGACTGAAGAAGGTCGAGGTCAGGGGGCTCCATTCGTTGGAAGTTCTGTCGAAGCTTCTTGCTTTGAATTCAGTTGGGCCGTCGAACATGACAGACTCGGTGATGTTGCTGCCATTTGTGAGGTCAATTTCACCACGGAGCGTAAGGTCAAATCGAATATCGGAACTTCCGGCTGATTGGTTGTGGATTTCGACCGCAATCGTATTTTCTCCGTCAATAAATCGAGACGAAGGTACGGGATACTCAAAATAGGTATTTTCATCTGGAGTGCGCCCGGTCGCGAAGGTGTCAAACTTGGCATCTACCGGGAGAGTCGCGGTGCGAGCGACTTCTATCCCATTCACGTAAATGGCGGCTCCGTCGTCGTAGCGCAGACCGATCGCGAAGTTTGAAAAATCAGCGGGCTTTTCAATCGCCACCTTTTTGCGGAAGTAGGTGGTCGCGTTCTTTTGATTCCCGCGGGTGTCCGGGTCAGTGTCGATAAAGCCAATGGTAGTGAGGACACTTGTTTCGCCATATCCGAGTTGGGAGGGGCCGCTCGCCCAAGCGCTATCATCGTAAGTGACACTTCTCCAAGTCGTGCCTTGGTCACTCCCGTCATCGAGATATTTCCAAGTTTCTCCGGTGATGACAAAGTCCTCGGGTTCGCGGGTGTCGTTGGCGAAGGTGGCATTAATGGCGGTGGGGCTGATGCCACCTCCAGAAAGGCGGGGGTCAGATCCATCCGTGGTGTAGTAAATGGCCGTGGTGTTTGTGGTCATGGTGACACCACCTCCTGCTGGAATTGATCCTCCATGCTGGGAGAGAGCAGGCGCAAGAACGTCGGGATACATGCCGGCTTGTCGGAGCTGTTGCATCGTGCTGGCGCTGCGTCGTGGTAACTGGGTGTTTAACCAGCTATTGACGTAGGATTCCCAGCTTCTGACGGTTAGGAAGTTCCACCTTCGGGCTTCGGCGGCGAAACCAGGGCGCATTTCCTCGAAGCGCTTGCGAAGACGTTCGGTGCTTGCCTCAGCGGTCATTGCGCCGTTGTTGAAGTAGTGTTTGTGAATGCGGTCTGCTAGAAGAATATTGTAGTCTGGATTACCGCCGGTTCGTAGTTCGGTCATCGCTCTGAGTGGTCCATTATGGGTGACGGGGTGGGGGCTACTCCAGCCGCCTCTTGGCAGAAACACGTCGGGAGCTCTGATCATAAATTTGAATGGCACTTCCTGGGATCGAGAACCAAACGAGCGAAACTCGCTTTCGCATTCCCCGCTAGTCCATAGCAACATGAAGTCGATGACATTGGCGATATCGATGTGCTTGGAAGCGTTAAGGAAAGGATCGGGTCCACTCAGCAAGCTACGTGTCTCATTCCAAAAGTCCGCGGTGCCGTCATAAGAAGAGCCGTTTTGGAATTCCGAGCCGTTGTTGTTGGAGCTGATGGCATCGTAGTCTTCTTTTTTCCCACCGAAGTAGTTTGATGCCATCTCGGCGTCCCAACGTTCACGTAGGTGATATTGCCCCCAATATTGACCATTGAGATAGACATGAACGAAGCGTCCGTGCGGCGCAATTTGACCCATATCGAGCATCGTATCATCGACAAAACGGGAGGCCATGTAGCCTCCCCTTCTTGACATGTCGTGCGAACCGCTGCGTAGATTGATGGCATCGAATTCATCTGTTGGCGGTATATTGTTATATTCAAAGCCGTCGAAAATGGGGTGTTTAAGCTTGGCCGTGCCATACTTTTTACGGAAATAGAGACGGAAACTTTTTTTGGTGAAGTTTGTATAGCCGCCCCCGAAATTTGTCATTCCGGCGTCTTCCTGGAATCCGGGTTTTCCGTCGGGGTAGATCATTTCGATCGAACTCTTGTGCTCGATGTAGTCGTTATTACTGTCTTCAAGGAAGGGGGTGCGGGGAGTGTGTCCTGAAATGGCGATGGCTTTATCAATAATCTCTCGTTGGGTTTCCGGAGAGATGGCGGCGGTGTCCGGAAAAGGAGCTTGATTCAGCAAATTTTGGAGGTCGGTTTTTTCCACCCCATTCGTCAGCTGGCTTTCTGATTTATCAATCACGGTCTGATATTCCAACCGGTTTGTTTCCTGGCTTCTTCGAATGTGAACATTGATGATTCGCACATGAATATTACCACTCACCAAGGCCACGATAACTTGAGAACTCTCTGGCCGTTCGTTGGTTCGCGAGGGAAGTTCGCTTGTCGATGCTACGGACATCAAGCGAAGGTCGTAATTGGCTTGGGTGACCAATGCCATGGTTGGGACAGCGGTCAGTGCCTCTGAGAATTGGGCGCCATAAACATCGTCTGGAAAAATGTAACTATGAGTGTCGACATTCGTTGACTGAAATCCGGGCTTGTGCGCGAGGGCTCGGACTACAGTTGTGCCCGTGATTGAGATGGGACTGGTATAGATCTTGCCCGAATTTTCGTTGGGGGGAGTGCCGTCGGTGGTGTAGCGAATCTCTGCACCTTCCGTTTTCGTGGTGATTATGAGATCGAATGCGGTGTCATAAACCCCGCGGTCAACGCTGAAACTTGTGTCGCTTACAAGTCCTTCGTAGCGGATACCATTGGCCCCTCCCGGAGATGGGCTAGCGAAAAACCCTTCCTTCAGATTGGTGGTGTCTTTGAAGACTCCCGTTAGTTCGGGAACAAAGATGGCATCTGAACTCCCGGCGCTACTGTTGAGTCCTTGGATTGCGAGGATGTTGGTTCCGGTGACTAATCCTCCTTGGGCGACTGGATAATTGAAGAAGCTTGTCGCGTTGTCTTCGTTGCGACCGCCTTCTGTGGACCTAGAGTTCCATGCGGGAAGTCCTGGCGCAGATTCCTTATAGAATTCTTTGCCATTTAAGTGGGCGACGAATCCATCCTCCCATTTCAGGCGTAAGTTGAGGTTGCTGATACCTGTTGGATCTGCGACTTCGAAGGGGATGCGAATATAGACTGTGGCATTTTTGGATCGCATCTCGTCACCGGCATCGCCTCCGGCGCCAATCAGGGGTTGATAGCGGCCACCGGGGCTGTCAAACCCAATGCCTGTTTCTCCGCTGTTCCAGCCTGAATCATCAAAATCAGGATTTGTCCAATCATCCACTGGGCCCGCAGGGACATGCCATTTTGCCTGTGTTCCGGCGGAGAAAAAAGTGATAGGCGCTTCCCCTTCGATCCCCACTCCGAAGGCGACGTCTTTGGTCTGCCGGGGGTAGTCACGAAATTCGCTAGAGATCGTGATACCATCGGGCTTTACCAAAGCGAGATATCCGCCTGCCTCACGCTGTAGGCCAAAGCTTGTGTGGAGCTCACTCCCTGCCGTTGCCCGGTCTTTTCCGGAAGCAAAAATCACCAAATATCCACCGCTTGCCATCTCGATGGCTGGCAGTTGCCATTTGGTGAGATCGTTTGGGTCATCAGTGAGATGCCAACCGCTGAGATCTCCGGCTTCACCTGAGGTGTTCCAGATCTCGATCCAATCTTCGCGATCACCATCTTCATCAACGATGCCGTCGTTGTTGTCGGCTACGAATTCGCTGATGATCGCATCATCCAATGTCTCTGCGTTTGCAATCTGCGTATCCCAAAATGAGATGACAGTAATTGTGACTGTGAAGAAAAAAGGAGAAATGAAAGGCTTTGTGATCATTGTTGTTGATTGAAACGGCGCTTCCTAGGTTTTTAATTGATTTAGATCGGCAAAGCAATGAAGCAGAATACAAGAATCTGGATGACACAATTGCGATGAAATTGCTTGAACAATTCTATGGGTCGACGGCACCCTGAACTAGAATGCTCTTTCGTTGGCAATGTTTGAAATTGAATGCGCTCTCGGTAAATGTTACATTTATCGCCACTTCTGTGCTGCTCATTCTCAGTCACTCGGGGGTCTTGGCGGGAGGAGTTTTTGTTGATGTCACAGATGAAGCTGAAATTGGTTACCTTCAGTGGACGCCGCCAAAGGAGTGGATTAAGCATGTGCCAGAGGTCATGACTGGTGGTGCGGCAGTCGCGGATTTTGATAATGATGGGTGGACAGATTTACTTGTGACTCGCTATGATAATACCGACACCCTCTTTCGTAATCTTGGTGACGGAACCTTCGAGAGTGTTAGCGAAATCGCCGGGATTAATGTGATCGCTCCGAGTAACGGGGCAGCGTGGGGAGATGTCGACAATGATGGTGACGCCGATTTATATCTTAGTGTCGCGGGTGAGTCAGGTGAGCCTCTCCGCAATTTACTTTATGTGAATCAGGGAGATGGAACTTTTTCCGAGGAAGGTCGACTTTGGGGCGCGGACCTAGAAACACCGAATTGGCAGTCTGGTTTTAGCGTGGCTTTCGGTGACTACAATCTTGACGGGAAGCTTGATATCCATACTTGCCAGTGGGCGGTTACTGGTCCGGGAAATCGTTCTGTCCTTCTTAAAAATCAAGGGTTTTTGAGAGGGTTTGTCGACGTTACGGTTGGCGCTGGGGTAGAGATGTGGAAAGACCCAGAAGTGCAAGGAGGGCTAGAGTTTACAACCCAAGCGTTCACTTCGAGATTAACTGATTTAGATTGTGACGGCTGGCCCGATCTGGTCGTGGCTGGGGACTACGGGACCAGTCGACTTTTCTGGAATAATGGAGATGGGACGTTTTTCGATGGAACCGAGCAGGCTAAAATTGGCGATGAGGAAAATGGGATGGGATTAGCCGTGGGTGACTACGATGGTGATGGCTTGCCGGATTTATTTTTCACTTCGATCTATGATTCGCGAAGCCCTCAGGTGCCAAATTCTGGATGGGGTGTGACTGGCAACCGACTTTACCGAAATCTTGGCAACCGGGTCTTCGAAGATACCACTGACGTGGGTGGGGTGCGTGATGGTGGATGGGGTTGGGGCGCAGTTTTCTTCGATTACGATAATGATGGAGATCTTGATCTAGCAATGACCAATGGATTTGAAACCGACCGTTTGGAAACCGAAACACCCTTCAAGACAGATCCCACGAAGTTGTGGCGAAATGATGGAGGGACCTTCACTGATGTCTCTGATTTAGTGGGGATCGATGATGATGGGACGGGCAAGGGCTTGCTGGTTTTCGATTACGACCAGGATGGCGATCTTGACTTGTTCATTGTTAATAATGCGAGCGGCCCAGTTCTTTATCGGAATGATATGGATAATGGCAATCACTGGCTGCGGGTTAAGCCGCGCGGCCGCTATTCCAATCGTGATGGCATCGGATCGGTTGTGACAATCGTTTCGGATGATGGTGCTTCCGTTCAGCACCGGGAGATTAGTGGTGGGAGTCATTACCTGACGCAGAGCGAGAAGGTGGCTCACTTTGGTTTGGGTGTCTCCGCCGATCCTATCCAGCGGCTTAAAGTGCGTTGGCCGAGTGGAATCGAGCAGGAGTTTTTTGACGTTGCGGTTGACCAAGTTCTTGAAGTGATCGAGCCAGAGAGTCCTTTTCAAGCGTGGCTTGTAGAGCATTTTTCGAAAGCTGAACTTTTCGCCGGTGTGGTCGTAGATCGGCAGGCGGATCCGGATGGAGATGGCCTCAATAATTCCTTAGAATTTGGGCTAGGGCTCGATCCAAAAAAGGCTGACAGTAGCCAGCCGATTGAGGTGCTTTCTGGATCTGCCAAGGGGGAGAAAATTCTGAGATATCAAGCGAGGTCGTTACCAAGAGGACTTGGGATTAGAATCGAGAAATCGGAGGATCTTCAGGATTGGAAAGCCTGTGATTCTAGCGACTTAGAAGTCTTCAGCGCGGAAGAAACAGATGACTGGGGAGTTAAGATTTTTGCTGCTCGGCTACTTGGGAATTTACCAGTGAAATATCTTCGCTTGAGGGTAATCCTTGAAGATTGATTTCAATGGACACGCTGTAGATCATTGCGCCGACAACATCGCTCGACGTAGAGAGCGAAAAGATTATATTTAGGTATCGATGAGAGGAGTCTGGGTCAGTTTAG
>ERZ802830.3867-NODE-3867-length-12320-cov-5.53282_pt1 | contig 12320 bp, 14 predicted proteins | sample MGYA00345654_ERZ802830 | MGnify/ENA primary metagenome ERZ802830 (study PRJEB30503, sample SAMEA104212375) | marine metagenome | biome: Westerlies Biome; feature: [SRF] surface water layer (ENVO:00010504) within the epipelagic zone...; material: water... | reverse complement strand
GCATATCACCGCGCCTAAGTGGGGGTATCAGCGTGCCCATCGCTGGCGCTATGCCAAGGTGATAAAGCCAGCGGGGGCAGATGCGCCTTTCATGGAAAGCCAGACAGCAAGCCTGCTCGCCACTGCAGGGGACTGGCATCCGGTAGCCGCATCACCCACACGGCCAGCCAGCGGCGCACGTGCCGAAGAGGCGGTGCTTTCTGGACATCGCGCCGCGCGTGAAATGCTACAAAAAATGCCAGCTTAAATTAACGCAAAGAAGCTGAAGTAATAAATGCAGAGAACGCCTCACACCAGATGATAACGGCATCATAATCAGAGATATCCAGACCGTCCGGCACGTCAATAGAGAAGTTTTTATAGGCCTTGATTGGCGCCACTTGGAGGGCATCAGACTTACCAGACAGAAAAGCTTCTTTTGTGGTATATTGGCCTTTGGTTAAATAGAGTCGGTAATCTGGCCCTGGGGCAATCGAGCCATCGTGCCAGATACGCGCATCACTGACATAAATTGTACCCTCTCCCCAATGAAACTTATCAGACCCTTCTAGATCGCGCACAAAAGTGCCTCGCCGAAGCTGGTCTTCTGCTTGTGCGCTACTCATTAAATCCGCTAGCTCTGTTTCAGACAAACCTTTCTCTGCTGTAAGAATAGGCAGAAAATAAACACCCAGACCAAAACCAATAACTATCCCCGCCAGAAACTTTGCGCCCAAAGCCAGAATGATATGATCTCGTGCAAATTGCAGTAATCTCCGCATTGTCTTGCGCTCCCTTTTTCGTTAAGTTTTGATTAATATTTTTTCAAAGGTAACGCGATTAACCTTTACATCAAAATCAACAAAACCCTAAACAGGGATTATATCGCTTAAGATCGGGATGAATATCCTGCGCTGCCAATCAAATTGACAAAAAATTATTGGGAAGATTTTGGATTGTAGCTGCCGCAAATATTCAGTTTGCTGCGGCTTGCGCCGAACGTTCTAATAGCAGAGATGATAGATAATATGACGGGCTTTCATGCGCGCTTGCTGAATAATCCTATTCAGGTTGAGGAGGGGTATGTGCATGTGCCGACCCAAGCCGGGTTGGGCATTACGCTAAATGAAGAGGTTGCGCGTGCCCATCCTTATGATGGCGATAAATTGCATTTGGAAATGGAAGCAAACCCTTATGATAACGCCCATAGTGGAGAATTTGCCGGGGACTAGGCAAAAACCCGATAATGGCTTGACAATTCTAGGCTAATCAGTATATTCCGAGCGCTCATGGCTTTTGCTATGTGATCGGTCGCTCAGACTGCAATCGCAACGCGGTAGCTGTAAAATCAATTAAAGTTATACATACTTAGTTAGGATGTCGCCATGTATGCTGTGGTGAAAACAGGCGGAAAACAATACCGCGTTTCAAAAGATGACACGATTCTGGTCGAAAAGCTGGAAGCCCAAGAAGGCGAAACCATAACCTTGTCAGAGGTTATCATGCTGGGCGATGGCGATAAAATCACTATCGGCAAGCCTCAGGTAGCCGATGCTGCGGTTGAAGCTAAGGTAGTGAGCCAAACCAGAGGGCCAAAAATTATCATTTTCCGCAGAAAGCGCCGGAAAAATCATCGCCGGACGCAAGGTCATAAACAAGACCTGACCCTATTGAAGGTAACCGATATCCTAACATCTGCGAAAGCGCCAGCCGCTAAAAAGGCCGCGCCCACTGCTAAGAATGCAGACGATAAGCCAGCAGAGAAAAAGGCAGCTAAAAAAGCACCCGCAGCTAAGAAGGCACCGGCCGCTAAAAAAGCAGCGCCTAAAAAAGCTGCAACAAAGAAAGCATAAGGAGAGAGACCGATGGCACATAAAAAAGCAGGTGGTAGTTCCAGAAATGGTCGCGACTCAGCTGGTCGTCGCCTCGGCGTAAAAAAGTTCGGCGGTGAAAACGTGCTCGCTGGTAACATTATTGTTCGTCAGCGCGGCACAAAGTTTCATCCAGGGGACAATGTCGGCATTGGCAAGGATCATACCCTTTTTGCGTTGCGTCCGGGAAATGTTGCATTTCGGGAAAAAGCTGGCGGCAGAATGTTTGTATCTGTTGTGGAACAAGCGAAAGCCGCAGAATAATTTAGATTTTAAGGATGTGCGCATACAAAGCGCCGCAAGTTAAAATCAGCGCAAAATATTGTTACAGGGGATGACCCGCTATTTGCGGTTTCATCCCCTTCTTATTTTTAAGGCCAATTTATATTGACCTGCTTACTTCCCAGATAGGCACACAGAAATGAAGTTTCTTGATCAAGCCAAAATATTTGTGCGCTCTGGCAATGGCGGGCCGGGAGCGGTCAGCTTTCGGCGGGAAGCTAATGTGCCTATGGGCGGGCCAGATGGCGGCGATGGTGGACGCGGCGGTGATGTAATTGCGCGTTGTGTCGGCGGGCTAAATACGCTGATAGATTACCGCTATCAACAGCATTTCAAGGCTGAGGCAGGTATTCCGGGGGCTGGGCGCGACCGGTCAGGTGCTAGAGGCAAGGATATCATCCTAAAGCTGCCTGTTGGCACGCAGGTGATATCTGATGATGGTGGGGCGGTACTGGCTGACCTTACGCGCGAAGGCCAAGAAGTTATCCTCGCTTCAGGTGGGATCGGCGGCAAAGGGAATGCGTTTTTCAAATCCTCTACTAACCGTGCGCCCAGAAAAGCTCAGCGCGGGGAAACGGGTACAGAGATGTGGGTTTGGCTTCGCTTGAAGCTTATAGCCGATGTAGGTCTCGTTGGCCTGCCAAATGCAGGCAAATCTACCTTGTTATCTGTGGTCTCGGCTGCCAAACCTAAAATTGCTGATTATCCATTTACCACCTTGCATCCCAATCTAGGCGTCGTTGGCGTAGATAACCATGAGTTTGTTATGGCAGATATTCCCGGCCTTATTGAGGGGGCGCATAATGGCGCAGGTATCGGGCATCGTTTCCTTGGTCATGTAGAACGGTGCCGTGTCCTGTTGCATCTGGTAGATGCCACAGCAAGTGACCCTATTAAAGACTGGAAAATTGTCCGTGCTGAGCTAGAGGCCTATGCGGAAATTCTAGCCAAAAAACGGGAAATTATCGCCCTAACTAAAGCAGACGCGGCGCCGCCAGATTATCTGGAAGAGCTGAAAAAGGCCTTTATTGATGCAGGAGCGGGAACAGATATCCACGCCCTTTCTTCTGTAACGGGTCTTAATGTAACCCCTGTTTTGCGCCATATTTACAGCGCAATCGAAGATGGAAAAGCAGAAGAAGAGCGTGCAAACCAAGAAGGTGATGGAGCGGCAGAAAGCTGGAGCCCGCTAATAACATGAGTACAAGCAACATGAGTACAATTGAAAAATTGCTAAAAGATACAAAATTAGTGGTTATAAAAATTGGATCTGCTCTGATAGTTGACCCCGCTACTGGCAAGGCACGCTCTAGCTGGATGCAGGAGCTTGGCGCAGATGTAGCGCGTCTTCGGGCAGCGGGTACACAAGTTGTGCTGATATCTTCTGGCTCTATTGCGCTAGGGCGCCAGCATCTGCAGCTGCCCGCAGGAGCCATAAAATTACCAGAGAAACAAGCCGCTGCCGCCATTGGTCAGGTAGAGCTGGCCCAGCTTTGGTCAAATGCTATGCGCGACCATGATATCCGCACAGCGCAAATTCTGTTGGCCCCTGAAGATACCGAAACACGTCGACGTCATATCAATGCCCGTACCACAATCCAGACCCTATTAGGACTGGGCTTTGTGCCTGTAGTAAATGAAAATGACACCGTTACAACTTACGAAATCCGATTCGGGGATAATGATCGGCTAGCGGCCCGTTTGGCTGGCATGATTTCAGCTGACCTGCTGATTCTGCTATCCGATGTAGACGGGCTTTACACCAAAAACCCGCATCAAACGCAGGATGCCGAACATATTCCAGAGATTAAGCAAATCGATGATGAAATATTAGCCCTTGGCGGGGCGGCAAATGCCGAATTTGCCTCTGGCGGCATGGCAACCAAACTGGCTGCAGCGCGTATTGCCACGCAAGCAGGTGCCGATATGATAATCTGTGAAGGAAGCGCTGCACGGCCTGTATCTGCGCTACTAACAGGGGCTAAATACAGCCTTTTCCACCGCCGCACTTCACCCAAGAAAGCGCGCAAAAACTGGATTGCAGGCGCGTTAGATCCAAAGGGCCAAATTATTGTGGATGAAGGTGCGCAAACAGCGCTGCTGAAAGGAAAATCGCTATTGCCAGTAGGTATTAGAGCTATTTCTGGACAGTTTGAAAGAGGCGATCTTGTACAAATCACAGATGAAGGCGGCCAAGAGCTAGGCCATGGGCTAGCAGGTTATAGCGCCGCAGAGGCTGAGAAAATTAAAGGCCAGAAAAGCCAGATTATAGAAACCATTTTAGGATATGAAGGGCGTGCAGAACTTATTCATGCAGATGACCTTGTCCTGCGCGGCGATCTTGCAGATAATCAATTAACAGAGTGAAGCCTATAAATTTTGCCCATACCTCCACAAGGATAGGGCCCATACTTCCACAAGGATAGGATATGACCGCATTAACAACAGAATCGCTGCCCCTAAATGCAGATGATGCGTGCCAGCTTATCACAGATATGGCCATTGCGGCACGTGCCAGCCAACAGCAACTTGGTCAGACAGATGCAGATAGGCGTGCTCATGCCCTGCGCGAGGCAGCGAGTAGAATTCGGAAGGCAGAAGCAGATATTATCGCGGCTAACCAGCGCGATATTGCCAGAGGGCGCGCTGCTGGGCTAAGCGAGGCCTTTATCGATCGGCTGACCTTGAATGAAGAGCGTATTGAGGCCATGGCAAGCGGTGCAGAAGCTATCGCCATGCTAGATGACCCGCTAGGGGTAGAACTGGCCAGATGGACACAGCCCAATGGGCTGGATATTACCCGCATTTCGACGGCGTTAGGCGTTATTGGTATTATTTACGAATCGCGCCCAAACGTTACCGTGGATGCTGCTAGCCTATGCATTAAGTCAGGCAATGCGTGTATTCTGCGCGGTGGCAGCGATTCGCAAGATACCAGCTATTTGCTAGCTGGGCTGATGCGTGATGGGCTAAAAGCCGCTGGGCTAGATGTTGATGCCGTGCAAATGATCCCGACCCCAGATAGGCAGGCAGTAGGTGCCTTGCTCGCCGCTAGCGGCCAAATAGATGTTATCATTCCGCGAGGCGGCAAAGGGCTAGTGGGGCGTGTTCAAGAAGAGGCGCGGGTGCCTGTATTCTCGCATCTTGAGGGGATTTGCCATATTTATATCTCACAAGCTGCCGACCCACAAAAAGCCGTACAAGTTGCCGTAAACGCCAAAATGCGCCGCGTTGGAATCTGCGGGGCAGCGGAAACCATCCTGCTCCATAAAGATGTGGTGGACACCATCGGCCGCGATATAACCACCGCCCTTATCGAAGCTGGGTGTGAGGTGCGCGGCACAACAGAAATTAGCGCCCTGCATCCAGATGTTAAGCTTGCAAGTGATGCAGATTGGGGATGTGAGTTTCTAGCCCCTATCATCGCCATAAAACCCGTAGCAAATCTGGAGGAAGCTGCCAGCCATATCCAGAAATTCGGCTCTGGCCACACGGAAAGTATTCTCACCGAAGACAAAACCGAGCAGGAAGCTTTTTTCGCATCTGTTGATAGCGCCATTGTGATGGCCAATGCCTCTACCCAATTTGCAGATGGTGGTGAGTTTGGCATGGGCGCAGAAATAGGTATCGCTACCGGCAGATTGCATGCCAGAGGCCCGGTTGGCGCAAACCAGTTGACCAGCTTTAAATATATTGTGCGTGGGCATGGCCAAACACGCCCTTAAATCCTCCTCGCCAGCAGGGCCAGATAGACGCCACCTTATGGCGACATGCCCTTGTTTTAGCTATCGGCGACGCATTGGTATTATGGGCGGCTCTTTCAATCCGGCACATGCAGGGCACCTTTATATTGCTCAAGAAGCAAAAAGGCTTGCACAGCTAGATGAGGTATGGTGGCTGGTTAGCCCGCAAAACCCGCTAAAATCTGCACAAGGCATGGAGGATTTTTCTGCACGACTGGCAAGCGCACGCACCCTTGCTGGCAGAAAGTGCTGGCTGCGTTGCCTAGATTTAGAAGAACAGCTAGGTCTTGGTAATACCTTCGCCAGCCTCAGACGATTAAAGCAGATTTGCCGCCATGCAGAGCTTATATGGATAATGGGTGCGGATAATTTAAACCAGTTTCCGCAGTGGAAACGGGCAACAGATATTGCTAAAACCACCTCCATTCTGGTTATGAACAGGCCAGATTATGGCTGGCAGGCATTGGCAAGCCGAGGCGCATCCTTACTTGGTCGCCAGCATCGCCGCAAAGAAGCACGCCAGCTTGGCCGGTCATATATAAAGAATAAAGGCCGGGGTTGGGCGTTTCACTTGCATAGCCGCAATGCCCTTTCCGCGACCCTGTTGCGCAGCACAAGGGCTGTCTGACTTGCCCAGAAGGCAATTTCACGATAAACTATGGGCAAGTTTTATGTTAATGTTAAAAATTAAGACTGGCGAAATACAAGGAGATAGACCATCAGCGACGCGTTAGCAGGATTGACCCCTGAACAGGTCAAAGATCTCGTGCGGCAATCGCTTGACGATGACAAGGGCATGGATATAGTCACGATCCCCCTCGCCGGTAAATCCACCATTGCAGATTACATGATTATTGCGACAGGCGCTTCTAGCCGTCAGGTTGCAGCGATGGCGGATCACATTGAATTTAAACTGAAAAAAGCTGGCATTGCCATCATGGGTAAAGAAGGCATCCAACAGGCAGATTGGGTGCTTTTGGATACTGCTGAAGTGATTGTCCATATTTTCCGGCCAGAGGTCAGGGACTTTTATGCGTTGGAGCGCATGTGGACACAAACTGCATCCACAGATGAAGTTGTGCATGTCAGCTAGCCTGACAGGGCTAGGTATGTTGATTATATGAAGCTGAACATCCTAGCTATTGGCCGCACAAAACCCGCACCTGAGACAGAATTAGTCACAAGTTGGATGACCCGCCTACCGCATGGCGGGAATGTATCAGCATTTGAGTCTAGCTTGCCATCTGGCGCGAAAAGGCAAGCAGACGAATCGGGGAAAATAACCGATTGGCTAGACAGAAACGCGCCCTCTCATCACCGGCTCGTCTGCCTAGACCCACAAGGACAGGACACGTCTTCGGAAGCACTAGCCAAACTTATCGGCAGTTGGCGTGATGAAGGGGTCGGCGCCTGTTATTTTGCCATAGGCGGGGCGGATGGCCATCACCAAAACCTGCGGAAACGCGCGAATAAAATGATGGCCTTTGGCCGGGCTACATGGCCGCATATGCTGTGCCGAGCGATGCTGGCAGAGCAACTCTATCGTGCTGAAATGATTTTAAAAAACCACCCCTACCATCGCGGCAATTAACGCGCTGCACATAGGGGCTTACTTGCCCCTGTCAGGGGTTAAAGCTATAAAGGGTAGACCCGCCCTTTTTTTATGATTGTTACACATAAAGGCAGATGAAAAATGACCCCAAATAGACCAGTAGTCTTATGTATTATGGATGGCTGGGGGCTATCAGATGCGGGGGAGCATAATGCAGTAGCACAAGCGAGCACGCCCATTTTTGACCGGATGATGACAGAATATCCAACCAGCCGCCTTGCCGCCTCCGAGCTGGCTGTAGGATTGCCTGAAGGTCAGCCTGGGAACTCAGAAGTAGGGCATATGACCATTGGTGCGGGGCGCGTTATCTTGCAGGACTTGCCGCGCTTGTCGCGCGCTTGTGAAAGCGGGGAACTTGCAGAGGCCGCCGCCTTGCAGGATTTCGCTAGCCAGCTGAAAAAGACAGGGGGACGTGCGCATCTTATTGCCCTGACCTCGAAAGGGGGGGTGCATAGCCATAGCGATCATGTCCTTGCCCTTACAAAGATATTGTGTGCTAAGGGCATTTCTGTTGTTTTACATATTCTGACAGATGGCCGCGACACGCCCCCAAAAGGGGCAGCAGATAGCCTGCCTGATTTCATCTGTGATGTTCCGCAGGAATGTCAGATAGCCAGTCTTTGCGGTCGTTATTTTGCAATGGATAGAGATAATCGTTGGGAGCGCACACAAAGCTTTCTAGACTTGGTTATTACGGGCGCCGCAGCCTATCATTATCCAGATGTGATGGCAGGCGTTACAGCTGGCTATGCGCGCGGCGAGAGTGATGAGTTTTTGGCGCCAACCTTACTTGGTGATTATCAAGGAATGGCAGATGGCGACGGGATTTTCATCGCTAATTTTCGTGTCGACAGGGTTCGCCAGATTGCCAATGCGCTGATGATGCCTGAAAATACCAGCTATAGGCTATCAGATGCGGCCAAGATTAGCCTGCCCTTTACCGGGCCTATATTATCTGTCACGCCAATTGCCGAGAATTTAAAAGAGGCTATTCCAGCGTTACTGAGCCCGCCTGACTTAAGTCATGGATTAGGGGAAGTGGTTGCTGCTTCTGGAAGGCGGCAATTGCGGCTTGCTGAAACGGAAAAATACCCGCATGTAACGTTCTTCTTTAATGGGGGACAAGATGCCGCTTTTCAGCAAGAAGACAGACAATTGGTAAATTCGCCCAAGGTAGCAACCTATGACCTGCAACCTGAAATGTCCGCTAAAGGGGTATGCAACAACGCTGAAAAAGCGATTCTGGAAGGCACGCATGATTTGATCATTATCAATTTTGCCAATCCAGATATGGTTGGCCATACAGGCGATATTGCCGCTGCTATTCAGGCTGTTGAGACCGTCGATAAAGCGGTTGGCACCCTAGAAAAAGCGATAACGAAAGCTGGCGGCGTTATGGTTGTTACGGCTGATCATGGAAATTGTGAGGTGATGTGGGATACGCAGATGGGATGTGCCCATACCGCCCATACCACCAATCTTGTGCCCTGCATTTTAGTGCATGATAAAAATTGGGCCCATGCTGTTTCATTAGCAGATGGCAGTTTGGCAGATTTGGCACCTACTTTGCTAGAGTTAATGGGTTTGGAAATACCTGAAATTATGGAAGGAAGCTCGCTTATTCAGCCAGCTTAACCCTTGGGTAGTGGCCGTAAACCAGATTGAGCACAAGAAGGCCAAATGCGCACAAGAAGGCTTGATCTCAACTAATCAGGCTGACACACTGGAAAATAGTCTGTCTGTCCGCTATATCAGACATGATAAACCTTGAGGCACCGAGATGTTGTTTAAATCATTTAAAAATGGGGCTGTTACGAGCCTAGCTATCATCGCTGTTATTGCGGGCATTGCTACCTTTGGCGACCTTAGGCTTACGACAGCGCGCGCAAATGATAGTGATGATACCTATCGGCAATTAACCCTGTTTGGGGATGTTTTTCAACGTGTACGCGCCAATTATGTGGAAAGCGTTACAGATGAGGATCTGATTGAGGCAGCGATTAATGGCATGCTCACCTCGCTTGACCCGCATTCTACTTATCTGCCTGACGATAATTTCAAAAAAGTACAGCAACAAACAACTGGAAAGTTTGGCGGGCTGGGCATTGAAGTCACGATGGAAAATGGCTTTTTGAAAGTTGTCTCCCCTATTGATGATACGCCTGCCTTTGATGCTGGCTTGCAGCCTGAAGACCTCATTCTTACTGTTGATGATGAGAGCATTGTCGGCATTACTTTGTCCGAAGCGGTAGAGAAATTACGTGGGCCTATTGGCTCCGAGGTAAATATTACGGTTCAACGCGCAGACGATGAGCCCTTTGATGTCGCCATTATTCGGGATGAGATTAAAATTCGGTCGGTGCGTTCACGTTTATATGACGATATCGGCTATATTCGCATCACCACCTTTTCTGAGCAAACATCGCCGGGATTGAAAAAGTCGGTTGAAGAGCTCACCAAAGAAGCAGAAAACGGTTTGGCAGGCATTGTGCTTGATCTGCGTAATAATCCGGGCGGTTTACTTTCCGAGGCGATTAAGGTGACCGATGCTTTCCTTGAGCGAGGTGAGATTGTTTCCACCCGAGGGCGCGATAATAGCGACATGCAGCATGCCTATGCACGCCCCGGTGATATCACGAACGGCCTGCCTGTAGTGGTGTTGATAAATTCTGGCTCAGCTTCGGCGTCTGAAATTGTGGCAGGCGCGTTAAAAGACCATCGCCGCGCCATTTTGATGGGCACCCGCTCTTTTGGCAAAGGGTCCGTTCAAACCATAATGCCTATGCCAGGTCACGGCGCGATACGCCTCACCACAGCCCGCTATTACACCCCGTCTGGTGTCTCTATTCAGGCCAAAGGTATTGCCCCGGATATTGAAGTTGCGCTTGCACGAATTGAGAAGCTCAATCAAGGCCCTATCCGCGAGGAAGATTTACGGGGCGCACTTGATGGCAGCGAGAAAGAAGCTGATGAGAATGCTAGCAAGGATGGTGAGCAGGCAGAAGACCCTGTTGATCCGTCCGAAATAGATTTCCAGCTTGCGCGAGCACTAGACCTGCTTCGCGGCCTCACCATCTTTAAAGACCTTAACCTTAATAGCTGAAAGACCGGTACCAATGGCTGATGCGCGTCATCCCTTAAAATATTCTGAACGCCCTTACCGTCCTTGTGTGGGGATTATGCTGATCAATCAAGAAGGTCATATTTTTGGAGGCCAGCGGATCGATAACCGTGCGGAAGCATGGCAAATGCCGCAAGGCGGCATTGATGAAGGAGAGGATGTTGAAACTGCCTGCTTTCGTGAAATGCGAGAGGAAATAGGTACGGACAAAGCCGATATTCTGTCTATACATCCTGATTGGCTTAATTATGACATTCCGCTTCCCCTAGCCGATCGGCTTTGGGGGGGAAGTTATCGCGGCCAAAGCCAGAAATGGGTAGCGTTGCGCTATACTGGGACAGATAGGGATATTACGATTGAAACCGAAGAACCGGAATTTTTCAATTGGCGGTGGATGGCGCCCGACGAGCTGATAAAACTCGCTGTGCCTTTTAAACGCCCTGTCTATGAAGATATCATGGCGAGCTTTGCTGAACATTTAAGTCATAATGTGTAAGCGCCCAAGAAGGGGCTTTAAGATAAACTAGCAAAATAAAACGCCAGCTGGATAGCTGGCGTCTTTTTTATCTTTTTGGAGAGGAGGAGCTTAAAGCGCTTCAGCAGCCAAATTCAAAAATTCTGCCTCTGCCTCACCAGCGTTTTGGGCACGCTCTTTTAATTCTTGTGATGAGGTGACGGATAAATCAACTGCGCGTTCTGCAAGGATGGTAACCCCTTCAGGCGTTACATCTGCTAATCCGCCATCGATCATGATCCGGTCAATAACTTTGCCCGCTTCATATACCTCAACAACCCCGCGTTGCAAGCTAGCGAGAAGTGCAGAGTGGCGTGGTAGCACACCAAACAGGCCCTCAGTGCCCGGAATGACAACCATTTCAGCAGCCTTGCTGACCATAACCCGTGCCGGTGTCACCAGTTCAAGTTGTGTGGTTTCTGCCATGATTGTCTTCCCTTATTTGTTGGTCACAAGAAATGAGCAAAGCAGCTTTATGCTGCTTCTGCTGCCAGTTTCTTGCCTTTTTCAATTGCTTCTTCGATGGTGCCTACCATGTAGAAAGCCGCCTCAGGCAGATGATCATATTCGCCAGAAACGATGCCTCTAAAGCCCTTAATATTATCTTCAAGGCTTACAAATACACCCGGTGTGCCTGTAAAGACTTCAGCTACATGGAAAGGCTGAGACAAGAAACGCTGCATTTTACGCGCACGTGCCACGGTTAGCTTATCTTCTTCAGAAAGCTCATCCATACCCAAAATAGCAATGATGTCCTGCAATGACTTATATTGCTGTAACACTTCTTGAACCTCACGGGCAGTATTGTAATGCTCATCACCAACCACGCGCGGATCAAGTACCCGTGATGTTGAATCAAGCGGGTCAACTGCCGGATAGATACCAAGCTCAGCAATCTGACGCGAAAGAACCGTTGTCGCATCAAGGTGTGCAAAAGAAGTCGCTGGGGCCGGGTCAGTCAAATCATCCGCTGGCACGTAAATCGCCTGAACAGAGGTAATAGACCCTTTATTGGTTGAGGTAATACGTTCCTGCAAAGCACCCATATCTGTTGCCAATGTTGGCTGATAACCCACCGCAGACGGGATACGGCCTAGCAGCGCAGACACTTCAGAGCCTGCTTGCGTAAAGCGGAAAATATTATCCACAAAGAACAACACGTCCTGACCTTCTTCATCACGGAACGTCGGGTAGCCCT
>ERZ802830.3866-NODE-3866-length-12320-cov-7.60962_pt1 | contig 12320 bp, 10 predicted proteins | sample MGYA00345654_ERZ802830 | MGnify/ENA primary metagenome ERZ802830 (study PRJEB30503, sample SAMEA104212375) | marine metagenome | biome: Westerlies Biome; feature: [SRF] surface water layer (ENVO:00010504) within the epipelagic zone...; material: water... | reverse complement strand
AGACTGACCGGGACATTGGCGGCCGGGGCTTGAATCAGCCCGCCTTGAGCATTCATCGGTGCTGACGCTTGCGCTGTAAACGACTGAGATTGACTCTGCTGGGATAATCCGTCCTGAGCACCGCCCGCCAGTGACAGCGCCGGTTTCTCAGAGTCGATATCTACCGAGGTCATGTGAGCGGCGATGGACGCCGACTTGACCTCCAATTGCCCTTCACTTAACGATTTCTTGACTGAGAGCCCCGCATGAGCCGAAGGGTCGAGCTGTACGTCTGACGTGACGCTCTGCAGATTGGCCCCCTTGGCAGCCGCACTATTCAGGTCAGCAATCGACTGCGGGGTTGGTGATGCATTCACCGATTTATTCAGCGGCAAACCCACCGCTGGAAGCACATTTCGTGAGTTGGCCAAATCGACGTGGGAAATCTCCGTTCGCTGGACAAATGGGAGCCGGTTATCCAACGCTGCCTTAGGGTTGAGCGACGGCTTCGCTGCCAATACGTCCGGCCCCATGCCTACTGGAGTTGTCGGTGACTGCCCGGAGGAACTCGATAGCCCACCCATCAGCCCATGCAAAATATTCTGAGTATTGGGTGTTTGTGGCATGGGGGGCGTCGTTTCATCAGACGCCACTGCCATAAGACCGGGGACGTCAGCGCCCTGGCTGCGGGCGAATTGACTCAGGCTTGCTTCGCTGACTTTGGGGTTCGCCGTGGTCAAAATCACTCGACCCACTTTGAGGGACGCAGAATGAATAGACAGTTCGGGCAATGGATTGCCGCTTGCCGCGCCAATAGGCAATGTAACCGGCGCATCCGGGTTGATCGGCAACTGTAAGATCTCGTCAACATTGGTCAATTTCACCACTGGTTCAGCATCTTGGCCGGCCATCTCATCGGCACGCTTCGCGCCTTGGGTCTTGGCCTGCTCTTTCTCTAAAATACTCGTAAATTCAGCGCCTTGAGCGACCTTCTGCGATGGATTGGCGTTCGCTAGAGCACTGGCATCCGTCGGTTTTGCGTCGACTTTGCTGATAAATGACAGAAAATTGTCGGACATCGTATTGTCTGCTGGGTTAACTACTTAACGAGTGATTAGCAATTACTGTGCCACTGACAGCGTTTAGCGTGAATGACGCGTTTTTTGCTGTGCGGTAAAGCGCTGGGTATTGAGTAAATCCGATTCCTTTTGTTCCTTTTTTTGCGTCATCTGTTTGAGCTGTTCTTTGGCTCGACCCGCCAATGTTTCGAACTTGATCCGCTCGCTGTTGAGTTCGCGAAAACGGGCTGCGATCGCTTGCTGTTGGCGCTGAAGTTCCGCCATTTGATCGGTAATCGCTCGAGTCGTGAGGTCCAGCTGACCCATAAAACGCCGCAACTGTGTGGACTGCTGCAAGTCCTCTTGACTGTTTTCTGCCACCTTTAACTGCGAGATATACTCCTGCTTCATGTAGCGGATTTTTTCCTGCTCGGCACATAAATCACTGTGCTGGGTGCGCACTTGCACGAGAGCACGCTGAACTTCGCCGGCTTCCTTGCCCACGCCATCCGCCATAGATTTCCATCGCTGGATGGATGCCTTTAATACACTAGACACGAATACTCTCCCGAAGTTGGGCAACTGCGGCCTCAAAGGTCACCAGTTCGTCCATGGGTTGACGCAAAAATTCCTCCATCACACCCCGCAGCGCGATCGCTCGATCGAGATCCGGATTGGTCCCCATTTCGTATGCCCCCACCTGTATCAGATCAATGTTCTGCTGGTACAGGGTCCAAAGCCTGCGAAACATATTCGCCGAGTTCAGGTCATCGGTATCGGCCAAGGCGGGCATCAGGCGCGAGATTGAACCCGCTAAATCAATGGCGGGGTAGTGGGCCGCATCTGCAAGCGCACGACTCAAGACCACCTGACCATCCAAGGAGGCTCTTGCCAGGTCCACTACGGGATCCTGAAGATCGTCCCCTTCAGCCAGCAATGTGTAGAGGGCTGTAATGCTGCCCTCACCGGGCCTGCCGGTGCCCGTTCGTTCGATTAGGTTCGGCAACAAGCTAAAGACTGACGGCGGATAGCCCTTTGATGTCGGGGGCTCCCCAATGGCTAGACCGATCTCTCGCTGGGCATGGGCCACTCGAGACATACTGTCTACTAAAAGCAGGACATCCTTGCCCTTGGCACGAAAATGTTCGGCATACAGATGTGCCAGATTCGTGGCGCGGATTCGCAATAGCGGCGAGTTATCTGCAGGTGCCGCCACGACAACCGCATGCCCCATACCCTCTTCGCCCAAGATCTGTTCAATGAATTCTTTGACTTCCCGCCCGCGCTCGCCGATCAGACCGATCACGACCACATCCGCTGACGTAAACTTGGTGAGCATGCCCAGCAAAACGCTTTTGCCCACTCCGGACCCCGCAATGAGGCCCAGTCGTTGTCCGCAACCGACCGTCAGCATGGCGTTAATCGCCTTCACACCAACATCAAGCACACGATCAATTGGCTGACGCTGCATCGGGTTGATCGGGCTTCCCTGCAGGCCTTGGCTTTCGCTGCATTTGATCCGTGCTAAACCGTCCAAGGGTTCGCCTAAGGCATCAACAACTCGGCCGAGCAGGCTATCGCCAACCATGGCGCTGTCGGAGTCCGAGAGCAAAAACACCTTGGCACCCGCATGCAGGCCGGACGCGTCCCACAGCGGCATCATAAAAATCGTGCCGCTTTGAAAGCCAACAACTTGGGCATCGACATAGGAAGCTCTGTCGTTCTGGGTCGGTCCCGCCGCAGAACTTTTGAGGATGCGGCATATCGCGCCCACGGTTGCCGTGATGCCACGGGCTTCGATCGTGAGCCCCACAATCCGGGTCAGCACCCCATAGCGCCGCGGCTTAGGCGCCTGTAGCTGCTCAACGGTGTGTGTCACATGTGTGCGGAAGTCCGCCACCTGACTGACTAGGGTGGCCATTATTCGTCTTCTGGCCGCTGAAAAAAGATATCGTCCACGTCCGAATATTCGCCTTGAATGATCGCGCCCTGTTCATCGATTTCGCGAACAACGGCTTCTTCGTCTGCAACGTCGTCTTCTGTCCCAGCAAGAGCCAGTTCACCCGAAGGCTCCGGCACTGGTGTGGTATTGGAAAACACTTGCTGTCCAAGCTCTGCCAGCCGATGTTCAATGAGATCATCAATACTGGAGTCTTGAATCGCCAACCGCACTGAGCCGGGCTGCAATGAGTCATCCCGACGCAAGGTGTAGTCAGCGGTTACCTGAGCCAGTTCTGGGCGCTGCAGCCGCTCGTACCAATCGTTGGATACGTGGATCACCAATTCACCAACCTGTAGGGGATCAATTTCCATCAATGATCGCTCAATGAACGCCGATAACGATGCGTCACTCAGACTCAACTCGGTGCGGGCTATTTGCTCGGCCAGCGCCAAGGCCAACGTTTTGAGCGGATCGAATAAATCTTGGTGAGCAATCAAATGGCGTTGAGCGTCACTGATCAGTTCTCCGAGCGTGTCTCGTAGTTCTATCGAAAGCTGGGCACCGGCGCTTTCGCCTTCCATTTCCAGCATTTGCTTCGCTTCTTGCTGACCCTGAGCCTGTCCTTCAGCGAAAGCTTGGGCCTTGGCGCGCTCAATCTCTGCGTCTTTTTCACTCAATTGCGTTGCGAGTCTGCTTTCCAGCTCAGCCATGCGCTCTAGATCTGCTTCCTTAGAGGGTTGCTCGGCACGGTGTTCGACCGGTGCTTCCCGTTCAGGTTCGATTTCGGCATCAGCCTCGGGCTGCCCCAGAACCTGGCCAGATTCCGGGTCGAGCCCGACGCCGAACGCTTTCGCGCCGTTGACGCCAGTAAATCCGTCGTCACGTCCGTATTTGGGGTTCGCCAGCAGTCGAGCATCTAGAAAATTTTGCCGCTCGCGCGCCGCCTTAAGTACGGGATCCGCGACAAAGTGTTTTGGCTGCATTGTGCTAGACAAAACCACCACCATCCGCAGAAGCGAGAATAATTTCGCCTGCATCCTGCAGTTTACGCGCCTGGCGTATGATGTTGCGCTGGGCGTCTTCCGCATCGGTCACTCGAACCATGCCCATCATTTCCATTTCGTCCATGAACATGGCGCCCGCGCGCTGAGACATATTGGACAGGAATTTCTCGACCACTGGGTCTGGGGCTGCTTTCAGCGCGTAAGCCATTTGTTCTTGTTCCAGGGTGCGCATCAATACTTGGATGCTGCGGTTGTCCAAGTCCACCAAGTTATCAAAGTCAAACATGTTGTCTGCAATGCGCATCGCCAAGTCTTCGTCGTCGCCGCTGATATCGGACATAACGGTGGTTTCGATTTCTAGCTTGGTCTTGCCCATAATGTTCGCAGCCGCCTTCACGCCACCAACGGCAGCAGAAGACGTGGTTGTGGATTGCGCAAACTGTTTGGCCATAACCGATTCCAGTTCCGCCATCGCGTTAGGCTGCACCGTATCCAGCAGGGCCACCCGCCGGATGACTTCCGGTCGAATCGCTGGCGGCAAGAAGGTCAGCACATCTGCTGCGGTCTCATCTTCTAGCACGGATAGGATAATTGCGATGACCTGGGGATGCTCGTCGCCGACCATGTCGCAGATGGAGCGTGGCGTCATCCAGGACAGTATTTCTAGTCCCTTACTGGATGAGCTTGGCAAAATACGGCTCAGTACCGAAGAGGCCCGTTCTGGCCCTAAGGCTCTGTTCAGTACGCCTTCAATGTAGTCCGGTGACCCCAAGCCGAGGTTTGTTTGTTTTTTCAGTTCGGAAATAAACTCGTCTAACACCAAGTCCACTGCCTCTTGGCTGACGTCAGTGACCCCAACCATGGCCGATCCTAGCGACTGCACTTCTTTCGGGTTCAGATACCCCACGATATCCGAGGCTTGTTGCTCACCCAACAACAGCATCAACAGTGCTGCCCGTTCGGTGGTCTTCAGTGACTCCATCTCAAGCGCCAATTCTGGCGACATGGGGAGACCGGTATTCTGCTCTGCAGCGACTTCAGCCATGTTCTTTATCCGTTAACGGCGCGTTACGCCTTGATCATTCGTTTAATGCTGTTTGCTACCCGGCCAGGATCATCCGCGGCCAACATACGTAACACGGCAACTTTGTCATCGTAGCTGTTCGCCGTGTCGAGCATATCCAATGGGATAGAGGATTTCTTGGGCTTCAGCTTTGCTTTAATTTCTTCAAGGGTCTCTCCCTCTCCAAGCTTGATCATTTGCAAGTCTTGATCCGACAGCTCTCCGTCCGCTGAGGCGAGTGGTATATCAAGATCATCATCTACCGGCATGTTGGCTCGAATGATCGGGCGTGCCACAAAGACAAGGATCAGCAAAATCAGCACCAGACTCGATCCATATTTGATCAGGTCCACAATGCTACCGTCTTCCCACCACGGGATACTCGGCACAACGTCGACCGGCACGGCGAAACTGGAGGGTACAACGGCCACGGTATCGCCTCGGCTCTCGCTGAAACCCACCACGCCTTTGACCACTTCAGTCAGACGCGCAAGCTCTTCGGGACTGATCCCCGACACACCGTCTTCCGTTGGCGAAACGTAGGCGTCCTGATTGATGACCACGGCCACGGATACTCGGTCGATACTACCTACCTGTTGTTTGACGTAGCGGATCTCACGATCGATCTCATAGTTACGCGTGGTTGATGAACTGGAGACACCACTGCTACTGGATGTGGATCCTTCGGGTAAATTGCCTGTTTGGGCGAAATCCGGGGCTGCAGGCGGCTGATTGGAAAAACTCCCCGGCAAACCCGATGCACCAATGGCCGCTTCTTGTTCGTAGTCCAATGACTCAGAGCGAGTGCGCGGACCCAGCCCGGCCTTATCAAATTCTTCGTAGGTGGTTTCGACTTCGGTGAAATCCAGGGTCACGTCGACTTCGGATCGCACATTACCCATACCCACAATCGAGGCCAAAATTTGTTCAATACGCCGGTTGTAAGACATCTCCAACGACCGCTTGTGTTCCGACTGTGCGGTGGTCAATGTCATCGCATTCTCACCTTCCGTATCCGTTAACAGCGCCCCGGTATTGTCTACGACAGACACATTTTCCGAAGGCAAATACGGCACGCTCGAGGACACCAAATGAACGATGGCGCGAATCTGTGATTGCGTTACGACGCGACCCGGGTGAGGAACGACCACTACCGACGCCTTAGCCGGTGTTTGATTTCGCACAAAAACACTCTGCTGGGGTTCGGCCAAGTGCACCCGAGCACCTCGAATCGTTGAAATTTCTGTAATGGATTTCGCGAGCTCTGTTTCCATGGCCGCCCGATAGCTTACCTGCTCCATAAACCGACTGGTGGTCATGGAGCCTTGCTCTAATAAATTTTCAAAGCCGCCAGCGGTTGCGCTACGCGGAATATCTTGAGAAGCGAGCAAAATGCGCGCCTCGTGATAGCGCTCGTCAGCTATCTGCAGTGCTCCCGTATTCACGTCGATACGCGGTGCAAAACCAGCGGCATCCAGGGCGTCTTTCGCTTGCTGGCGATCGGACTCAGACATGCCTGGATACACCGACCGATACGTTGGCGCGGAAACCCAGAGGTAAAATAAGATGCATATCGCCAGGGCAAGGGTGCCAATAACAAAGGGCAGAATTCTCTGGACGTCCGGGTTATTCAAAAAGCTCAGAGGACCGGCATCAATTGCTCCGTTGTCCTCAGAGTCCGGGCCGAAGTTATCCATTAAACCTGCGGGGCTCCCTGTCGGTGCCGCAGGCACATTGGCCGTAGCAGCCAAGGGGCCATCACCGGTGGGTGCCAAAGCCTGTTGGTTCGAATCTAGTGTTGCTTCTGCCATGGAATTCTCTTTAGTCCGCTTTCACAGTGTCAACAGCGATCGTTAGACCGGCATGTTCATAATGTCTTCGTATGCACGAATGAGCTTGTTTCGTACCTGGAGTGTTGCTTCAAAACCAATGGATGCCTTTTGCATGGAGAGCACGACATCGGTGAGAGGCACGTCTTCACCGCGCTCATAAGCGTTCTTTAACGCCGCGCTGGCTTGCTGAGTGTCGTTCACATCATTGATCGCGTCGGTCATATAGGTCGCAAAGTTTCCCTTACTTGGTTCATTGACCTGACCGATACCGCCAACGCCCGGGTTATCGCTGCGAATCAAGTCCGCCCGACTGCTCGGTTCCCCTTGATGGGCACGTATCTGACCTAACAAATCAGCGACCTGATTTTGATAGTGGGTGTTTACACTGCTCATGGTTTACGCCGAGCGCCGCTTAGGGATCTGGATGCCACGTTCGCGCATCCGCGCAATCTTGTACCGCAGCGTGCGCTGACTGATGCCCAGCATATCGGCTGCTTCCTGACGTGTACGCGTGTTCTTGATGGTGTCGACAATGATGCGAAATTCGTTAGCATCCATTGCGCCCTGCAGACCTGAGGCGCTATCGCCCCCTTCATCTGCGGGTTCGTCAAAGGCATTTGGCGCGCCCAAGTGAGCGCTGAATGGATTCGTTGGCACACCTTGGGCATCGCGCCACCGCTCACGTTGCACGCTGGCCGGCTCAAAGGCATGAACGTTGTCCATGGGAACCGGCTCCCGAGCGTAAAGCTCGTGATCTGCGGGTTCATCGAAGACCAAGTGACTGCCTGCAATCACACCGTCGTTGCTCAGCACGATGGCGCGCTGAACCACGTTTTCAAGTTCTCGAACATTGCCCGGCCAGGAGTAAGCCAGAAGCTTCGCCGCCGCCTCAGGCGATAACTGGAGCATGCGGTCTTCGCGACCGTGCTTGACCAAAAAATAATTCGCCAACGGCAAGATATCATCCAATCGCGCAGATAAACCCGGCACGTTGATCCGAAAGGTACTTACCCTGAAATACAGGTCTTCGCGGAAATAGCCGGCACGAATGCCTGCCCGCAAATCTCGATTCGTGGCCGCGACAATACGCACATCGACCCGTTGGGTTTCAGCACTTCCGACTGGCAGCACTTCTTTTTCCTGAATGGCGCGAAGCAGTTTAGCCTGCAGGGGCAACGTGAGTTCGCCAATTTCGTCAAGAAACAGCGTGCCGCCTTGGGCTTGAGTAAAGAATCCTTCGGTACTGCGAGTTGCCCCAGTAAAGGCGCCCTTGGCGTGTCCGAACAGCAGGCTTTCGGCCAAGGCCTCGGGTAACGCTGCACAGTTCACCGGCACAAAGGGGCCATCTCGTCGCGGTGAAAAGTCATGCGTTAACCGGGCCAAGACCTCCTTGCCCGAACCCGTGGGTCCGTACATCAGCGCGGTGACCTCCGCCGCTCCGACTCGCTCGACCAATGCCAACAGATGCTGGCTGGTTTCATCAACAAAGACATAAGAATCGTTCTTGAGTAAGCGCAGCTTTGCCAGACCAGCAATTTTTTCCCATTTGGCTTGCTGATCGGATCCGTCTGCGATGACATCATCGACCCCGCACTTGATGGCTTCGACAGTGCTTTCTAAGTCCGATGGATCAACCCGAAGCACCAAGTAAATCTTCGCACCGTAGTGCTGCTTGAGGGTTCGAATCATTTGAATGTCTGGTAACTCACGCCGGTGCATACACAGCACACACGGCCCGAAGCCATTACTTTCGACGTATTGAGCCACCGCTGCAGCCCCCATTGACCGAGGGCTAAATCCTGCTCGGGTCAAAATCCCCATCACATTGGCGTCCATTGGCGAGGATTCATCCCAAATCAGGTCTATCGGGTGTTCTTGATACATAGTCTTCACATCGCAGTAGTTCTTGATGCAGACTAGAAAGCAAAAGGTGTGCCAGCTTTTATTGCTAGCGAAATCAGTGAGTTAGAGGGCGGTGGCGGTTTCTTGCCACCCCAGCGCCCAAGGGTTGCCGGTACGGCGGCTAGGATTGTCGTCTTTTTGACAGTCTGGATTCGGCGCAACAGCGGCACGCCTAGCGACCAGGGTTGTCAGAAAGAGACGTTCGTTGGCCCCGAGCTAGGCCGCGTGCATATTCAGATTGTATTTCTTAATCCGTTCAATCAGCGTTGTTCGCTGCATACGCAGTAGCTTGGCACACCGGGAGACGTTGCCGTCAGACTCTTGCAAGGCGCGCTCAATAAGGTCTTGTTCGATATCGCTGAGCATGCCCTTTAACGATTGCCCGCGCTGGCGGAAATCCTCAAAACCCTGAGCATGCATGACAATAGACTCCACATCGCTCTCCGGCTCTACTGCCATACCATCACTGCCAGCCTCTGAATCGTCCTGCATCATCAGGTCAAACAGCGAGCCTTGGTCGCTGTCTGGCGTTTCTGTGATCAACTCAGCCATACCCGCAGGCAACATCGAGGGTGCCACATGATTCATATGTAAGGTTTGGCCCGGGTAAAGCACCGACAGTCGGTGGATCATATTGGATAATTCACGGACATTGCCGGGCCAGTCGTAGCGCTGCATCACTTCTAGAAAGCCATCAGTGAAAGCAATCGACGGGTTGTCTTCACTGGCAAAGTGCTTGGCGAAGTGCCGAATGAGTGCCGGTACTTCGTCACGCCGACTGCGCAGAGGTTGCACCTGCAACGGTACGACGTTGAGCCGGTAATACAGGTCGGCACGAAACCTTTCGGCCTTAATTTCATCTTCCAGCACCCGGTGCGTTGCGGCGACCACCCGAATATCGACGCTTTGGGGCTGATTCGACCCCACGGGCAAAACCATCTTTTCCTGTAAAACCCGCAACAGTTTGACCTGCATGCTCATGGGCATGTCGCCGATCTCGTCGAGAAACAGCGTACCGCCATCTGCCGCGGCCACCTTGCCTGTGTGGTCGGCAATCGCGCCGGTGAAAGCTCCCTTTTTATGACCGAAGAGTTCGCTCTCCATGAGCTCTGCGGGAATCGCGCCACAATTCACGGCAATGAAGGGCTGACCGGATCGATCGGACTGGTCATGAATCGCTTGAGCGACCAGTTCCTTACCCGCGCCACTTTCGCCATTGATCAACACACTTGCCACTGTCGGGGCAATGGAACGGATCAGCTGTAACAGCTGTCGCGTGTGTGCGCTTTCTCCAACAATGGACTGTGTCACTTAGAAGGACCGTATAACTCGGTCCGTCAACTTTAGCGCAACGAATTTCGCTTGGCGACATTAGCGTCGCTGGGGCAATGCGCTGCCACTGAGGTCTTTGATCGGCACATTGATGCCGCCTCACCGCAACGCGCTCGAGATCTCAGACCCCAATTGGTCGACAACAACGCTCCGAAACCCAAGAAAACGACGGTATTTGCCTGAAACTCGTCAAATATCGGCTTGGCACGTAAATTGCTTCTCAAATTGAGGGGTAAATCGGTCAGCAGTCCACAACCCGGATTTGACTAATTGCTCAGGCGGCGCAAGATAAGCGCAGTAAACTTTTAACAAACTTTTGTCATCAAGAGCTCAAGATTTTCTCGGCACGACCGATTGGCTCGATAAGACGAAAAATTTTTCTACACAAGATAGTGCTTTATGGCCAGCATTGACTACGTTCAAGCCCTCGGCGCCGGAGCCGGTTTCGACACGAAAAAAATCGTGGAAGCGCTGGTGAACGCAGAAAGAGCACCGACCGAAGCGAGAATTAACTCCAAGATCGCCGAGTCAGAAGCGACTATTAGCGGCCTAGGCCAAGCCGTATCGATTCTCAATGTCGTACAAGACGCGGCGTTACGGCTTAACGACGCCAAGGACTTCCAAACCTTTTCCGTGAGCAACTCTCAGAATTCAGCGTTTTCGGCTACGTCTACGAGCTCCGCTCGAGCCGGTTCGAACAACATAACCGTCAGCCAAATAGCTCAAGAGCAGCGCAGCGTTTCCAACGCCTTCGCCTCTGACACGAACCAGTTCAGTTCCGACGCGGTGACGCTATCGCTTACTGTGGGCAGCGCCGACGCAACAACCATCAATGTTGCCGACGCCACCTTGCAAGGCACGGTTAGCGCCATCAACGCCGCTGACCTAGGCGTGACGGCAGAAATCGTCGATACGGGCGTGGCTGGCGATCGATATCGAATCCAGCTCATCGGCGAAACCGGAGCAGACCAATCGTTCGAGCTCTCGTCCAGCGATGAGTCAATCAGCTTTTCATCGGTGCAGACTGCTACGGACGCCCAGCTCAACGTCAATGGCATCGACTTCACCCGCTCAACAAATGTCATCGACGATGTGCTCACCGGTGTGTCAATTTCGCTCAATACCGTCACGGATGGTGCTGCAAGTCTGACAATAAGCCAGGACAACAATCAGGCACGTGCCAATATCGTTGATTTTGTCACCATCTATAATGAAGCACAGCGCCAGCTGAAGGAGCTCAGCAACTCAACGGCTGACGGTGCCTTGGCGGGCGACAGTATCTTCCGCGGGCTGACATCTTCCTTGCGAAATATCGTTCTGGGAACGTCTTCCTCCGCCGGGACAAACATCCAAAACCTATCCGACATGGGCATCGCAGTCGCTCGCTCCGGCGAACTGGTGGTCGACGACGCAAAACTTGACAGCGCATTGGCCAATAATTACGCCGACGTCGTGCAGATCTTTAGTGCAAATACCGACGATCAGGCCGCTTCCAGCGACGCGGCTGCAGGATTGGCCGGTGACATCAATAAACTCATCACCAACGCTACCGATACCGACAGCTATTTGGTGACGCAACAGGAAACGCTGGCCACCGCCAATAGCACCCGCGAAGAAGAATTGAGCGACCTAGCAGACCGCATGGAACGCGTGGAAGAACGCTACAATCGCCAGTTCCTTGCCATGCAGCAGATCATCGACCAGATGAACAGCACCAAGGAAAGCATGGAAAGTAGCTTCGCGAACCTACCATTCTCTAATAGAGACTAATAAGCTCCCATTCTCCACAGCCGGTTGAGAACGATATGAGCCAATCCCAAAAGCCCGTTTGCGCCGTCTGCGTACGCATTCGTTGGTTTATTGCCATCGCTGTGCCACTGGTGCTTCTTATGGGCATTCAAACCGATATGCAGCCGCCTGCTGTACCGCTGCATGAATGGGTAGCAGAGGGCATCATGATCGCACTGGCTGTCGTTCTGGCCTGGCGTATCTTTGAATACCGCCAAGAAAAGAAGGCCGTGTCTCGTCTCATCGAACGAAGACGCCAGCGCCACGCCGAGAGTGAATCAGAAGACTAAAGCCCGGGGCTTCTTGGACTCTGACCTTTACCGCCTACGGGCACGCTACCTCCCGCTTTAGGACCTAGTGGTCCGCCACAACCAAACCACCCATCCGTCGGTCCCCGTCTGCGTCCCGACTACTCCCCCT
>ERZ802830.3865-NODE-3865-length-12320-cov-47.2928_pt1 | contig 12320 bp, 12 predicted proteins | sample MGYA00345654_ERZ802830 | MGnify/ENA primary metagenome ERZ802830 (study PRJEB30503, sample SAMEA104212375) | marine metagenome | biome: Westerlies Biome; feature: [SRF] surface water layer (ENVO:00010504) within the epipelagic zone...; material: water... | reverse complement strand
CCTATTATGATGCCACGATGGGGCATAATGTGATTTCGACCAGCGAAGAAGATGCTACCATTTTGTGGATAACCTCTTTGGCTTGATAACAGCCCGTCAAGGCGTTTAGCGCGTGTCATTTCTCGACCCACCAAACATCGGGAAGAAAACCAATACGATCGCCATAAAGGGGTAGGTGGTCGGGGTATTTCAAATTGGCTTTATGCGCAATGCGACTGACACCATCATGATAAATTGGAATGACATAGCGGCCGGCCATTAACACCCGATCCATTGCTCTGGTGATGGTTTGAACATCATCGTGCGATTTGGCATGCACCAATCCTTCAATAAGGCCGTCCAATGCTGCCGATTTCACCCCCATAAGATTTCGCGTTCCATCGACATTGGCCATCTCTGAACTCCAATATAGTTTTTGTTCATTGCCCGGGCTTAAAGACAGATCGCGCCGATAGGGCGTCATGTCAAAATCTAAAGCGCGGATACGTTCTGCATATTGCGCCCCATCAACAAGCGAAATCTCGACTTCAATCCCAAGCCGCTGCAAGGCTTGACTGTAAATATCAAGGATAGATTTATATTCCTGGGCGCCCTGACGCAGCAATATTTCAAACCTGACTGGGGCAGCTTCAGGGTTCATTAAGACCCCATCGCGCACTTTATAACCCGCTTGCGCCAGCAGCGATTGCGCTTTGCGCATGTTCTTGCGGTTGCCCAAAGAGCCATCGCTTTTGGGAAGCACCATGCCTTCAAGTGTTCCTGGCAACAATTGTTTTGAATACGGGGCTAGTATGTTAGCCACCTCTTCGGGGGCCACCCCGGGTTGCAGTGCTAGTGATGAATTGGAAAAATACGAACTGATGCGCGCTTGCCGGTTCGCATTTTGTGCCTCGTTTATATATTCAAAATTGAACGCGTGGATAAACGCATCGCGCACCCGCCAATCAGCAAATAGAGCACGGCGGCTGTTCATCACCAAACCGCGCATGCCGCTTGGACGCGCATGCGGAATTTCCGATTTGACCACGCGTCCCGATGCAATGGCGGGAAACTCAAACTGTGTAGCCCATTTTTCTGCGTTACCTTCGCGAAAAATATCCACCTCGCCGGCCTTGAAGGCTTCAAAAAGCGCGGTTGCATCGCCAAAATAATCAATTCTAAGCCGTTCAAAGTTCTGAGTGCCTTTTCGAAACGGCAAGTGAGCGCCCCAATAGTCAGGATTGCGCGTCAATTCTATGAATTTTCCAGCCTCAAGCGCACTGATTTGATAAGGTGCGGTTGTGATCGGAATAATATCGAGGCCAGAGGCCGAAAAATCCAGATCCTGCCATTGGGCTTTTTTCAAAATAGGCCGCATGCCGGCCAACAACGCCAATTCGGGATTGGGGTCGGAAAACGTGAATGTAACCGAGCGCGGGCCCGTGGCGACAGCGCTGGATATTTTGGACCATAAACCTCGGTAGCGCCAATGCCCTTCAACGCCCAAAGTCTTATATGACCAGATCACATCTTCAACCGTGACCGGACTTCCATCGCTGAACCTTGCCTCTGGCCGTAAGGTAAATCTGACCCATTCGCGATTCGTGCCAACCTCGATTGATTCGGCCAAAAGCCCGTATAAAGTGAAAGGTTCATCCCAGCTGCGGCCCATCAAGCTCTCATAATTCCAAAATCTTAATTGCCATGGGCTGCGGCCTTTTAGGATATGCGGGTTGACGGAATCAAACCCACCGACGGCTCCGATTTTCAATTCTCCGCCTTGAGGAGCCTCTGGGTTGGCGTAGGGTAGGGACACAAAATCCGGTGGTAGAGCCGGTTGCCCATACATAGAGATAGCAGGTCTGGCCTCTGCCCAAAGGATTGGTGCAGGCATCAACAACATACAAACTAAAGGGCTGAGGAAGACGCGAAACAAGAACATAGCGATACTTTCTATTTAGGCGAGAGGCAGGTGGCCAGTCCAGCTTATGCTGCCTGAGAGTGGTTTTCAAATTTTTAGCTTGGAGCGGGTTCAACAACGCTTTATAAAGAAAGAACTGCTCGATAGGTTTCTTGCCTGTATGAAACCTGCCTCAATGACTTAGCGCCTGCTTTATGCAGGCGTTTTTTTTGGGCGCTCTATAATCTTTCTGCGGTGCAGAAATACGCGTTGCGCATAATCTGACTGTGTGGCATTTTTTAACGACAGCAGAGGGTGAAAGAGCAGGGCATGAACCTATCGGGAAAAACCGCAGTAATCACCGGATCAACCTCGGGAATAGGGTTGGGAATTGCGCGTAAACTGGCAGAGGCCGGCGCAGATATTCTTCTGAATTCATTTACGAACAAACCCGAAGATCATCAGTTGGCGAATTCTTTGGCCAGCGAGTTTTCAGTTCAGGCCCGGTATTGCTCAGCTGATATGCGCGACCCCAAAAGCTGCCGAGCTTTGATCGAAAACCTGCAATCTTGTGATATTTTGATCAATAATGCCGGTATCCAGCATGTGGCTCCGATCGACACATTTCCCATTGAAAAATGGGATGAGATTATTGCGATCAATCTCAGTGCGGCATTCCACACATCGGCTGTTGCCCTTGGCTTGATGCGCAAGGCGGGCTGGGGAAGAATCATAAATATTTCATCGGCGCATGGGCTGACAGCCTCACCGTATAAATCAGCCTATATTGCGGCAAAACACGGGGTGATTGGGTTAACAAAAACAACAGCTTTGGAAACCGCCGAAGAAAATATCACCGCCAATGCAATTTGCCCCGGATATGTGCTCACGCCGTTGGTTGAGGCGCAAATCCCTGATACGATGAGAAAATACGATATGAGCCGCGAAGAGGTGATTAAAAAAGTGATGTTGGAGCGCCAACCGTCACGGCAATTTGCAAGCGTTGAACAATTGGGCGGTACATGCGTATTTTTTTGTTCTGATGCTGCGGATCAAATCACCGGCACGACCTTAAGCGTTGATGGCGGCTGGACAGCGTTGTAACGCGGTTCAGTTCCTCCATCTCATGCAACGCTCAAAAAGTGGGTTATCATCAGAGCACGACATTCAAGCGCGCTTAACGCGACGGTTCTTAGGAATGCGATATCCTTGCTGAATTTCCCTTAAGGCTTCGCATTTGGTTTTTCCGATATCTGAAAGCTGTTCATCTGAAAGGCCCTTCAAAGCGTTTCGTTCGCGCTTTACTTGCTGCATAAGCTTTATCGATTGCCCGTAATATGACAGATTTTGTAGTCTTAATATAGTTTTTAAAAATGACACTTTGTTCGCTCCTTATGTCTTAGAAGCGCACCACCGTAGGCGTTTTAAGTGAGACAGGTCTTAATTTACCCAAGGCCCCACTATTTGTCGGGGGCGCTTTGGGTTTATTTCTTATAAATCAAAAATAAAACGCAAAGATCCCCGCAAAGCGACTACGTTGTTTATTATTATTTCGGATATATAAAAAATTACTTTTGGATATGCCGAGGGTTTGGGAAGGTCAAGTCAGCCTAAATGTAATTATCTTCATAAAAACAATGAATTTCAAACATCAAAACAAAGCGCTCAACGCGCTGAATTCGCTTTAGGCTTTGATTTCTTTAACCGGCAGATCCTCAGGATAGACAAGCCCGGCTGAGATAACCAATTTGGCCGCGTCCTCAACGCTCATATCCAATTCGATCACATCCTCAGCGGGAAAGAATAACAAAAAGCCTGAAGTAGGGTTGGGCGTTGTTGGAACAAAAATCGATTGCATTTTCTGCCCAGATCCTGCGCGTTTTGAAACCTCACCTTTCGCTGCGGTGGAAATGAAACCGATGGCCCAAATTCCGCGCCGTGGATATTCGATCAAACATGCTTTTTCGAAAGATCTATCGGCTTGCGCAAACACGGTTTCCGCAATTTGTTTCACGCCCGAATACACCGAGCGGACAACCGGCATGCGGTTCACGAGGTTTTCTGCGGATCGAATGAAGGTACGGCCAAGCAGTCCTTTGGCAATCCAGCCGATGAAGGTGGTGAAGACCAAAAAGAACACAACGCCAAGACCACGGATATTGACCCGCACATCTTCGCCCAAAATAGCCTTTAGAAGTTCTTCAGGTTGATATTGCGAGGGAACAAAAGGCAAAACGAAGCCATCCACCCAACCAATCACCGTCCAAACCAGCCACACGGTCAAGCCTACGGGCGCAATGACAACAACCCCCGTTAGAAAGCTATTTCTGAACCCTGAGATAAACCTTTTTAACAAGGTCGGTGGTTTTACAAGATCACTCACGACTACAACCCTTTATCTGAGCCAACACATATCACACTTAGACGCGCGTACAAGATTCATACCCATCAATCCAAAACAGTACCGGCTATGTCATAAATTTTGTGCAATCTGAGCCGCCAAGCGCGCATTGTTCAGCACCAGAGCAATATTAGCGGTCAAAGATCGGCCTTGCGTCATATCAAAAACGCGTGAAAGCAAAAAAGGTGTCACTGCTTTTGCGGTGATTTCTTGGTGCGCCGCCTCTGTCAGCGCTTCTGCAATCACCGGATCAATTTCGCTTTGAGGAATTTGATCGCCCAATGGTATCGGATTGGCCACCAATTGCCCGCCAGACAGACCTAATTCTGCGCGCATTTTATGCGCCAAGGCTATTTGTTTCGCCTCATCCATGCGCAAAGGCGCAGGATAGGGCGACCCCGCAGACCAAAAGGCAGGGAATACATCGCTACGATAACAAATGACCGGAACGCCATAGGTTTCCAATACCTCCAACGTTTTGGGAATGTCCAATATTGCCTTTGCCCCCGCAGCGACAACCGTTACGGGCGTAAGCGCCAATTCCCGAAGATCGGCCGAGATATCAAAACTATTTTCGGCGCCGCGATGGACGCCGCCAATTCCACCCGTTGCAAATACCGAAATGCCTGCAAAATTCGCTGCAATCATCGTGGCGGCAACAGTGGTTGCTCCAGTCTTTTTTTGCGCCATACAAAGCGCCAAATCGGCCCGTGATAATTTGGCGGCATTTTTTGTTTGCGCCAAGTGTGTCAGATCCGTTGCGCTTAAACCGATTTTCAAAACACCATCGATCACGGCAATTGTCGCGGGCGTGGCCCCAGCCTCGCGCACACATGATTCCACTGATTTTGCCATATCCAGATTTTGTGGCCAGGGCATCCCATGCGTGATGATTGTGCTTTCCAACGCAACGATGGGGGCTTTTTTTGCCAAGGCATCGGCAACGATGGCTGCAATCTGACAATTCAGCATTTCATATTTTTCCTGCAACAAAATTCTGCGCTTCACTTGTGGCGCTCTGAAGGGCCGCCTCACGCGGCGCGCCGTCTAACTCAGCCAAAATATGCTGCGCCATGAACACATCGCCAGCACCGGTTATTTGTTTGATCTGCACCTTGGCAGGGCGCGCAACCAGCAAAGGCATCCCATGCTGCAAATCCGCAGCCGCCTTGGCGCCATCCGTTACAATGGCGCGCCAGGCGCCAGCCGCCGTCATCGCCTGTGCAGCATCTGCAGCGGTTGCAAATTCTGAAGCGCAGATAAATTCGGCCTCGTGCTTATTACAATAAATCGTGGCCCGTGCACCCCCTAAAAAGCACCTTAATCGGGTGGCTTTTCCAGGGGAAGCCGAGCATATCCTAAGATCACCTTGTTGGAGTAAAGAATCCTGCGCAATGTGCGCCAAAAGGGTTTCGGTTAGATTGCCATCAATGACCATTGTTCCTTTGAAAGGAGCGATTGGGGAACCCAAGCGCCCATCACTTAAAGGGCGCAAAATTGCATCTCCAGCCGCCTCTAGAGAATTTGCATCTGCTAGCGCTGCAATTAATCCCGTGGCATCTTCAATTGCCATATATCGATCCGTGGGAAGATTTGCGCTGCGATAGGCAAATTGTCCCTCTATGCCCAGCCCCGCCATCACCTCCAATAACGAGCAACCGGCCGGATCCTGGCCGATATGCGACAGCATAACGGTGTCGCACCCCTTGCGGCTGAAAAGTTTGGCGATATTAAATGCGACGCCCCCAGCTTGCTCTTTTATCGACCCGGCAACATCACCGCCCAATCCGGAATGCGTTTGCGTACGTCCGATCACATCCCAAAGGACACTGCCAATACAAACAATAGGCGGTTCCATCGAATTCTATCCTTCGGGTACAGCAAAGGTGACCGCTGCCCAGAGGCTTTCCCAATGGGCTAGGGACCCGTTGGCGGCATTGGGTTCTGGCACTCTTAGCAAAACAGCATCCAACAAATAAGTGTGCCCAGACTTAATATCTATAACCGCCACCCCCTCGGCATTGCTGCGCATCAAAGACACCTCGACAGTCCCGTCAGGGGCTCTTTCAAATATTTCGATTTGAGCATCCGCGCGTGGTGCATCTCGATACAGAATTTGAACTGCAAGCCCCTGCGCCGGGTCATCCCGATAGGGATTGCCTAGCAGCACAAACTCAGTTTCCAGCCCAAAGCGTTGATCAGCGCCTTGCGCCGCGCCGATGCCAATCAATGCCTTACTATAGCGATGATACGCTTCTTTCACATTGGTTTTCAACAACCCGCGCGCTTCGTGCATTTCTTCGATGGGTCCAAGATCTTTATGCTGAATAAACGCATCAAATTTCGCCCAGTCACGATAGGTGAGGCTGCTGGGCGTGGATTCATACACAACCACCATCAGCCCATCTTCGGCAGGAGTTGCCGAAAAAGCTGGAATATCCCCCATACGCGCTTCAACCTGATAAGTTTTTTGGTTCAAAGACCAATAAAACGATTTGACCCGGGCCTTAAAATAAGCTTGCGCAGACCCTTTAAAGTTCTGACCGTTGCGCAAGTCTAAGCGAATGGTTTCGTCAGATTGACCTTGAAAGTTTTTACCATCAATCCATAATTCATGTGCCAAAGATGGCTGAGCAGCAAAAAACGCTAGAAAGATAAGAAGAGGCACGATGACAAAGATACCCCTGCACCTATTCAAAACTCTTATCGCTGTATTATTGTTAAACCTTTTGAGCATATTCTCGGCCTCTGCACATGAAGTCTCTCCTTCGATAGCTGACATTACCGTTACGGACAACCAGATTGAGATCGAAATACGCCTTATGGCAGAAGCTGTTTTGGCTGAGATAGATCTTTCTGAAACAACAGATACCAATGAGTCAGCGCGGGTGGCGGAATATGACCGTTTTCGGGCCTTGGAGGCGCAGGCCTTGGCGGAAGCTGTGCGCTTATTTTGGCCCTCTATTCAAACCCGCCTGCATCTTTGGGCCGCGCCCGCACGTCAGGATTTAGCGTTGAGGCTTGCCGAGGTGAGGGTGATTGGTGAAGAAAATCAGGAACTGCCGCGGTTCAGTGTTCTTCGTATAACCGGATCGCTGGCTTTGCCAAGCGCCGTCAGCTTTGCTTGGGATTCTGAGCTGGGCAATCTGGTTTTACGCCAGCAGGGCGTTGAAAATGGTCTTACAGAATATCTAAGCGATGGACAACGCAGCAGCGCGATGAACGGGCAGGGCGCATTGGAAAAGCGCTCTGCATGGGGCGAGCTGGTCTCTTATGTGCCGGTCGGTTTCGATCATATTATACCCAAAGGGCTGGATCATATTCTTTTTGTCTTGGGTTTATTCTTTCTCACCCTGCGGATCTCAGCGCTCTTATGGCAGATTTCAGCCTTTACTTTGGCTCACACGGTTACGCTTGCCGCGGGTGCGATGGGTTTGGTTACCATTCCCGGCAGCATAGTTGAGCCTTTGATAGCCGCCTCAATCGTTTTTGTGGCGGTTGAGAATATTTTTTCTCAAAAGCTTAACCGTTGGCGGCCGGCTTTAATCTTTGGGTTTGGATTATTACACGGGCTCGGTTTTGCCAGCGTTTTGCAAGAATTTGGACTGCCAGATGGACAATTCATTGCGGCTTTGATCGGCTTTAACATTGGCGTTGAAATAGGGCAACTGACTGTAATAGCTTGTGCTTTTCTGTTGTTGGGGGTTTGGTTCGGTAAGAAATCTTGGTATCGAGCCTATATTTCAATCCCGTCCTCTTGCCTAATTGCTTTGATCGGGGCCTATTGGGTGATTGAACGTACCATCTTAGCATAAGATAACGCCTTGTATTTTAGGCTTGCGCCCAGAGATAAGCTGTTTTAAACGAATTTTTATCGAAATCCGCAGACGGAGTTCGGGCATTTAAGGGATACATCCTTAAAGTCCACCGGTTGGAGCATCCGCTCTTACAGCTCTGTCAAGGCGAAAACCGGAAAGGAAAAATCATGGCTCTTCCAGAGTTTACTTTGCGTCAATTGCTTGAAGCTGGCGTACATTTTGGCCACCAAACACAACGTTGGAACCCACGTATGGGTGAGTTCATTTATGGCGCCCGCAATGGCATCCATATTATGGATTTGACGCAAACCGTGCCGATGCTGGACGCAGCACTAAATGCAATTCGCGAAACCGTCGCGCGCGGCGGGCGTATCTTGTTTGTGGGCACAAAGCGCCAGGCAGCAGCACCGATATCCGAAGCGGCTGAGAAATGTGCACAATATTACATGAACCACCGTTGGTTGGGCGGCACGCTGACAAATTGGCAAACGGTTTCACAATCGATCAAGCGGCTTGCCAATATTGACGAGCAGCTCACCGCGGGTATGGACGGTCTTACCAAGAAAGAGCGTCTGGGACTTGAGCGCGAGCAAAACAAATTGCAAGCGTCATTGGGCGGCATTCGCGAAATGGGCGGTGTGCCGGATTTATTGTTCGTGATCGACGTAAAAAAAGAAGCTTTAGCGATTGCTGAAGCTAACAAGCTGGGGATCCCGGTGGTTGGCATTGTCGACACTAATTGTTCTCCCGATGGCGTTGATTACATCATTCCAGGAAATGATGATGCATCGCGCGCAATTGCTCTGTATTGCGATTTAGCGTCTCGGGCCGCGCTTGATGGAATGTCTGCCCAATTGGGTGCCGCCGGGGTTGATCTGGGTGAAATGGAAGAGGCGTTGCAGGAAGAGGTTGTGGTTGAAGCCGAGCCTGCTGCTGAAGCGCCCGCTGCAGAGACGGCTACAGAAGCAGCTACGCCAGAGGCGTAAGCGCTGATCTAAAAGCCAAGGGCAGGGGGATGACATCCTGCCTTTTTCTTATGACGCTAAATGAGGAGAGCCAAATGGCCATCACAGCATCAATGGTAAAAGAGCTGCGCGACGCAACAGGCGCAGGTATGATGGACGCAAAGAAAGCCCTGACAGAAACCGATGGCGATTTTGAAGCAGCGGTCGATTGGCTGCGTACCAAAGGTCTTGCCAAAGCCGCAAAAAAATCGGGCCGCGTGGCCGCAGAGGGCTTGGTAGCAGTTTCTGTTCAGAGCGGTACGGGCGTTGCTGTTGAAGTGAACTCTGAAACCGACTTTGTTGGTAAAAACGCTGAATTCCAAACAATGGTTGGCTCGTTCGCCCAAAAAGCGCTTGATGTGGCAGATGTTGATGCGTTGGCGCAAGCCGATATTGGCGGAAAAACCGTGACCGAGGTGTTGACAGATAAGATTGCGACGATTGGCGAAAATATGTCATTGCGCCGGATGTCTAAAATCTCTGGCGACAGCGTGCAATCTTATGTCCATAGCAGCGCCGCCGAAGGTATGGGGCGTATTGGCGTTCTTGTTGCTACGAAAGGTGTAAACGAATCCTTTGCCAAGCAGGTTGCCATGCATGTTGCAGCCGCAAACCCGCAATCGCTTGGAGCTGAAGATCTAGATCCGGTTTTGCTAGAACGTGAGAAAAACGTTTTAACCGAACAAGCGCGCGAATCTGGAAAGCCCGAAGCAGTGATTGAAAAAATGATCGCGGGTCGCATCAAAAAATTTCTCTCCGAAGTGACGCTTTTGGGTCAAGCTTTTGTGATCAACCCTGATTTGACCGTTGAGCAAGCTGCTAAAGAGGCAGGCGTTGAAATCACCGGCTATGTGCGGATGGAAGTTGGCGAAGGTATCGAGAAAAAAGAAGAGGATTTCGCCGCCGAAGTTGCCAAGGTTGTGCAAGGTTAAATTGTGACATTCACGGTTTCGGGCGTGTGAACGCGCCCGGAGCCTTCAAGTAACCTCCAAGGCCGCTCCACGCGGCCTTTTTTATTGCTACGATCTTTTGGTAATATGGATTTGATTTTGCCGCACAGTCTTCATTATGGCCTGTGCGGTGGTTTCAACGCCCAAACCTTGGCGGGCAAGCCGCAAATGTTTTTCGACTGTGGCGGGTGATATATTCAACAAAATGCTAACATCCTGTAACGTTTTCCCATCACTGACCCATTGAAGAACCTGTATTTGGCGCTTTGTAAGGTTTAAAGCGGCGGGCGTTTCCAAAGGTAGCGCAATAATTTTCAAGTGAACAACGTTATTGATCAGCAAAATCTCATCACCAAATTCTTTCCAGTTCTCATCGACTTCCTGTTGCGACATATCTTTTGGTGCCGTCAGTCCGATCGCGCCTTTGGAACGCAATGAAGGCGCTTTAAAGCTGATCGTATAGCCGGCTTTGACATCGTGCTTTTGGTTAAAGGCGATGGTGGCTAATTCACCCGGGCTTAATGTCGCGTTTTGCATCCGTTTTGCAATATGCGTCCAACTACAGGCGCCGTTATTGGCCTGTGCCCAATTGGTCATCGGCGCATCTTTGAAAAGCCCATCATTAATGAACCCGTTTATGTAATCTGTGCTGTGGTTGGTAAGAAACGTAAAATCGTTGGGATCGCCCAATCCGTTATCCGTGGAAAAATGCGTGAAGCCGTAGACCAAGCGATCAAAGTTATACTCGCGCATTTTCGAGACGTGAAGTTCCCAAACATCGCGTATCAAGTCTGCTTGTATAATCTCGCTCAGAAATCTTTCTGTTTTCACGTCCTTTAAGTCCTTTCGTTTGTCAGCTTGGTTCAGGCGGATATAGGAGCCCTAATTATTCAACGTTTGTAACAACAGCGCAGCGTTCTTAAAACACCATCCTTAATTTAACATAATATATATTATACGACTTGTTGACATAATTTATGGAGATCCAACTCAGTTAGTCTATAGTCCTTGTCTTACTATCCCCCTCTTACGCAGCCCAATTACGCTCCCAACGCGTTTTATTTGCCAATACCTCCATTCAAAACACTATATAACGAAACAAATACAGTCACCGGATCTATTGCGTCTAAACACAGGTTAATCCCAAGGCTATATTTAGAGCGTCCTCAGATCTTAATAAGGCAAAGGATTTTATGGTCTTAAAACTGCTTGTCGATGGTTCACGAAAAGCTGTTTAGCAAATAGTATAAAATCCTTTACAACCTATCATAGTTATAGGATACGTTATTTTTCATTGCTCCTAAAAGGTAACGCAGCCTTACGTCTTTTAAGAAGACCCAAAAGCACTTCTGCCTCATGTACCATGGTCTTTTGAAACATATCCGAACTATAATCTGCATAACCGACGACTAACGCGCATAATTCATCAGAAGCCTGATAATATTGCCTTTTATCCTTTTTTTCGCAGATTACCCAACCTGCAGAAACAGTTTCTTTGCATAGATTACTGATCGTCTGCCGGCTTATTGAAAGCTCCTTTGCCATCTCATCTACGGTGTAACCCTGCTTTACCACAGCAGCAATATACATCACACGACTAAAGACAGCCTTTTCTGGTGTGCTTTGAAAATAATTCGTTAAAGCACAGTCAGAGCGCCATCGCTTTCGTTCCTTAAAAATTTCTATTTCCGTTTTCGCAAGGTGGAATGAAAACTCGTGTAAAGCCTGATTTATTATATTATCCATCGACTTTCTCCACCTCATTTCTGCTGTTTAGTTGATTGCAAGAAGCGTTTTTTGTGCATTTTACTATGATTAAGTTTTTATACCCTCTCAAGGTTTTTGAAAGAAATGGAAGAAATTATTTACAGCAGACACTCAACATCGTTTACCCCATAAACTTCAACTTAATATATGCCGCGCAACGTTAACAGAGCGCTTGTTTTATCAAGTGAATGTGAGCGCTGATATAAATTCTTAGTCTCCCTAAGTTTTACGAAATTTCCGATACTGAATTTGCAAATACCAATACGATACCCAATTAACCCATACAAACAGCAACCTGAAACGCTACAGATATGCAAAAACCACTTAATCGTAACGTCAACACATACAGATTCTACTAAAATTTTGCTACATACAAAAAAGGGCTGCGAAATACGCAACCCTTTGTTTTATAAATAAATTATGTCGTTGGCTGTTAGCGCTTTGAGAACTGAAAGCTCCGACGCGCTTTGCGTTTACCGTATTTTTTACGTTCAACAACGC
>ERZ802830.3864-NODE-3864-length-12323-cov-5.69539_pt1 | contig 12323 bp, 14 predicted proteins | sample MGYA00345654_ERZ802830 | MGnify/ENA primary metagenome ERZ802830 (study PRJEB30503, sample SAMEA104212375) | marine metagenome | biome: Westerlies Biome; feature: [SRF] surface water layer (ENVO:00010504) within the epipelagic zone...; material: water... | reverse complement strand
GCCAGAGCCACCTTGCTCATGGCGTTCTTCGATCTCCTCGAGCTGGGGTGGGGTGTCTTCGTCCCAGAGTTTCAGGGCCTCAAGAGAGGATTCGAGATGGGCTTTCTGCCCGTAACGCCAGCGGGTGACATCACCCAGCAGCTTGACCAGTTCCGGAGAGGCTGCCTCCCGTTCGCGGCGTAGAGCCTTGAGCGGCGTCACACGCACAGCTGGAGGGAGTTCAGACGCCTTGACCGCGAGTCCCCCCGGCAGGATTGGGATGCGGTAAAGGGTCGTCGGATGGCTGAGGTTGGCACTGCCGGTTGCGTAGGCAATGGCACCCACCACAGTCAATACACCACCGCCAATGGTGACGAGGCTGCCCGGGGAGAGGAAATCCTTCATGTGGCCCGATTCATGTCCGCCATTGTGACGTCCGGCCTATCAGGATGGGGCGACCTGCTGCAAAGCCATGCCGGAGATTTCATCAAGGGAGATGAAGGAACTCCTGCTGCAGCTCGATCAAGACCGCAGCTGGTTGTTGCAGCAGATCGACAGCGGACGTTGGCCAGATCTACGACTTGATTTGGCCGCGCTGGAACGAGAGCTCGGCCAGTTGATTACCCGTGCCTCGGATCTGGAGGACGAAGCAGCAGGCTGAGGTCAGAACGGAATGTCGTCGGTGTCTGGCACCAAGGGGGCTGCATTCCAGCTGGCCGGTTCCGGCTCTTTCGCCACTTTCGTTGGCGCAGCTGCGGGAGCCTGGCGTGCAGCAGCAGGGGCTGAGGAGTTGCCAGCGGGGGGTGCACCTGTGGCAGCAGCGCCGATTGGATGAAGCCGAGCCAGGGTGAATTCGGCGCGTTTTTCTTTCATGCCATCGCCGCGAGGCACGGTGTTCATCCGCAGACGCCCCTCAATCAACAAGCGCTGACCTGTCTGCACCTTGTTTTGAAGGTCTTGCGCCAGGTTTCCCCAGCCCACCACTTTCAGTTCCCCGGGTGGATCCCCATCGCGCAGTGCGTCAAACCGCACGCTCATTTCCGCAATGGGAGTCTGGTTGTCCTGGGTGTATCGAACCGTCGGTGCGTCGATCACCTCCACTTCGAGCACGCAATGGTTCATGGCTCAAACCTGTTTCGGGGCTCATCCTGATGCAAGGCCCTGCGAATGACCAGCGACGCATTTGGCTGCTGGCGGGGACCGGTGATGGCCCTCGGCTGGCTCGGTCCTTACTGAATCGGGGGTGGGCGGTGACCGTCAGCGTGGTGACCCCTGCGGCGACTGCCGCATACAAAGGGCTGCCGCTGGATGCGATGCGTGTTGGTCCCCTCGCGGGCCCAAGCGGTATCCATGAGGAACTGCTTCGCATGGGGCCATTCCGATGGGTTGTAGACGCGACCCATCCTTTTGCAACGCGCATCAGCCAGGACCTGTGGGATGCATGCCAATGCCATGCACAACCGATGCTGCGCTTCGATCGCAGGACTGAACCCCTGGGCACTGCTGCGCTGTTGGCGAGTGTTGAAGCTTTGGCTTCACAGGGCCTTTCCGGTCATCGCCTTCTTTTGGCTGTAGGGGGCCGGCATTTGTCCTGTTTGGCTGATGCTGTTCGCCAAGCAGGGGCCGTGCCCTATGCCCGTGCCCTGCCCTCCACTGAAGGATTGCGAGCAGCGTTGTCAGCAGGATTGGCCTCGGATCATCTGGCGGTGTTGCGTCCCCTTCAGGGTGATCCACCCGGCGCGATTGAACGGGCTCTGTGTCGCCGATGGCAGATCAGCGCTGTGCTGTGTCGGCAATCCGGGGGTGTGACAGAGCAGCTCTGGCATCGCCTTGCTTCCGAACTGGGTCTGCGCCTGTTGTTGCTGAAACGTCCGCCTCTGCCAGACGGGGTGGATCCCATCGAGGATGAGCAGATGTTGCTGCATCGGCTTGAACAGGATTGACCCCGCCCGGCTGGTCTTGGCGCTCACGACGGAAGCCGATGCTCAGCGGGCCGAACAGCTGGCAACAGCCTTGCTGAATCGCAGGCTCGTGGCCTGTGTTTCCCTCATGCCGCTCTGCTCCCTCTACCGGTGGGAGGGACAGCTTCAGCGTGAACAGGAAGTGCAGTTGTTGATGAAAACCTCACCCAACCAGCTGGAGCACCTCCAGGAGGCTGTGATGGAACTGCACAGCTATGAAACGCCGGAGTGGTTGAGCTGGCCAGCGTCAGCGTCACCCGCCTATGGCGCCTGGGCGCTGGACCATGTCAGCTCAGATGGGTCGCCACCAGCTCCTTGAAGGACACCGTTGATCGGGCGCCCAGTTGGGTGACGATTTGGCCAGCACAGAGGGCACCGAGCTGCCCGCAGCGTTCCAGGGAGTCCCCCTGGGTGTAGGCGTGAAGGAATCCCCCGGCGTAGAGATCGCCAGCACCGGTGGTGTCGACCAGGTCGCCGAGGTCGAAGACGCCGATCTCAAATCGCTCATCTCCATGCAGCACCACGGAGCCGTCGCCGCCGCGGGTGATGGCGATCACCGAACAACAGCCTTTGACCTGCTCCAGGGCATGGCCGAAATCATCGGTCTGATACAGGGATTTGATCTCCACTTCATTGGCGAACAGCACATCGACGTGTCCTTGTACGAGCTCGAGAAAACTGTCCCGGTGTCGATCCACGCAGAATCCATCGGAGAGGGATAAGGCCACCTGTCCGCCGGATTCACGGCAGGCTTGAGCGGCGGCAATGAAAGCCCTTTTTGCTGCAGGGCTATCCCAGAGGTAACCCTCGAGATACAGCACCTTCGTCTGCTTCACCATCGAGAGGTCAAGATCCTCGGGCTCGAGCTGAGTGGATGCCCCAAGAAAGGTGCACATGGTGCGTTCGGCATCAGGGGTGACATAGATCAGGCAGCGGGCCGTGGTCGCTCCGCTGGTGGCGGCAGGGGTGTCGAATCGTGCACCGACAGCACGGATGTCGTGGCTGAAGATCGTTCCGAGCTGATCGTTGCGCACCCGGCCGATGAAGCCGGCGCGCCCCCCCAATTGGGCAATGCCCACCATGGTGTTGGCAACGGATCCACCCGATGTCTCCAGGCCAGCTCCACTGGCCTCATAGAGAGCCTCAGCTTGTTGCTCGTCAATCAGCGCCATTCCACCCTTCTGCAGACCGTGGTCGCTGAGAAAGCTGTCGTCGGTTTGCACCAGAACATCAACAATGGCGTTGCCGATGCCCACCACATCCAGACTGCAACCACTGGGAAAGCGGGTATCGGAGCTCATGTCGATATCAACGGAGGGCCTGCAGTATGCCCTCTGGAGGATCAGGCGCTGAGCAGGGCCCGCTTGGGACCATGAATCGGATCTTCAACAACGATCGTCTGGTCGCGGCTGGCGCCGAGCGAAACGATCGCGATTGGAACTTCCATCAGATCGGCAAGGAACCGCAGATAATCCATCGCCGCTTTGGGAAGGTCCTCCAAGGCGCGGCAGTCTTCCGTTGAACACTGCCATCCAGGCAGGGTTTCAAAGATGGGTTGGCAGCGGGCGAAATCGTCAGAGCTACTGGGGAAGTGCTCGATCCGTTCACCATCCAGCTCATAGGCCACACAAACCTGGATTTCATCCAGTTCGTCCAGCACATCCAGCTTGGTCACAGCCAGGCAATCCAGGCCGTTCACTTGCACGGCATAGCGGCCGATTACACCGTCGAACCAGCCGCAACGGCGGCGGCGGCCTGTTGTTGTGCCGAATTCGCCGCCCCGTTCGGTGAGCTGATCGTTCAGGCTGCCGCTCAGTTCCGTCGGGAAGGGGCCCTCTCCCACTCGCGTGGTGTAAGCCTTGGCAACCCCGATCACCCGGTCAATCAGTGTTGGCCCAACGCCGGCTCCGATGCATGCCCCTCCGGAAACCGGGTTGGATGAAGTGACATAGGGATACGTGCCGTGGTCCAGGTCGAGCAGCGTGCCCTGGGCTCCTTCGAACAGAATGTTCTTGCGATCTCTAGCGGCCTGATGGATGGCTCGGATGCACTCCACCACGTGTGGGGCCAGTCGTTTGCCGTAGCTGAGGTACTCCTGAATCACCGCCTCACCATCAAGGGGTTCAACCCCGTAGATGGTTTCGAGTAACTCATTTTTTTCCTTCAGAGGCCCTTCAAGTCGCTCACGCAAGCGCTGCTCGTCGAGCAGGTCGATCACCCTGATTCCGCTGCGTTGGGATTTGTCGGCGTAGGTCGGGCCGATCCCGCGTCCGGTGGTTCCAATGCGGCGAGCTCCGCGCTGCTTTTCCATCGCCTGGTCCAGGAGGCGGTGGTACGGCATCGTCACGTGGGCTGTTGATGCCAGCTGAAGCCCTGAAATATCAATGTCGTTAGCGATGAGCATGTCGAGCTCACCCAACATCACTTTTGGATCCACCACGGTTCCCGACCCGATCAGGCAGATGGTGTCGGGGTAGAGGATCCCGGATGGGATCAAGTGCAGCTTGAGCACACGATCGTCCACAACGATTGTGTGCCCGGCATTCACGCCACCCTGGTAGCGCACCACCACATCGGCGGAGCGGCTGAGGAGGTCAGTGATCTTTCCTTTTCCTTCGTCACCCCACTGAGCTCCGATGACGACAACGTTGGCCAAGAACACGGCGGCCCGAAGCCGCAGATCTGCACAATCCGGGAGTATCTCAGATCTTGTGGCGTTCAGTCAAAGTTTGAAGCGCGCCTAGAGGCATCAGCTGCCACGCACCACTGCCTTTTCGGCCTTGGTCAGTTCCTTGGCCAGGCGGTCATGCAGCGCTTCAGGCAACGGCCGATTGGCATAACTGGCGTAGTGGCCTGCCAGTGAATTCAACGCCGTTTGCATGGTGGTGAACGAACTCAAGCCATTCACGCGGGGCTGAGGCCGGTAGCGCGAGGTGTAATCGCTGATCAGAGCACGAGCTTCTTTCTCTGCTTCAGCATGGCTGGGATCATCCTGAGGTAGATCGATCACCTCCCGCAGGCTGCGCGACACCGCCACCGTGTCTTCGACGTAATTGCCCGTCAGGCGTGCGTCAGCGTCACCACTGCAGGACGTCAACAACAGGCAGAGTCCAAGCCCAAGAGCAACGGCTGCCCTGGTTGTCGAACGGAACAGGCGGGCCAAACCGTTGAGCATGGATCGAGAGAGGTTGTTCGAACTTTAAGGGCGAAGTGTTCTGAGCAGGTTGGCGAGAGCTTCAGCGTGGGGGAGCTTTTCGAGGCTTTTGTCCTGACGTCGCACCAGCTCGACGGTTCCGTTTGCAGCATCACGACCCACCACAATCCTCCAAGGGATTCCGATCAAATCAGCGTCCTTGAATTTCACGCCAGCGCGTTCTTTGCGGTCGTCGAGCAACGCCTCGATTCCTGCTTCGATCAGGGCGGCGTAGAGCTTCTCGCCGAGCTGGGATTGCGTGTCGTCTTGAATGTTGGCGACCACCACGATCACCTCAAAGGGTGCAATGGCGGCTGGCCAGCAGATCCCGCTGTCGTCGTGATGTTGTTCCACCGCGGCCTGGGCGAGCCGCGACACCCCGATTCCGTAGCAACCCATCCAGAACGCCTCGGTTTTGCCGTTCTCATTGGTGAACCGGCTCTCCATCGCCTCCGAGTATTTGCGCCCCAGTTGGAAGATGTGCCCCACTTCGATGCCTCGCTTTTCTTGCAGCGTTGCCTCGGTGTTGTGGATGCAGCTCTCTCCGGCTCGGGCATTGCGGAGATCCATCGTCTCGGGACAACCTCCAAGCTGCTCCCAGCTCAAATGGCAGCGATGCCGGTCCGGTTGGTTGGCTCCGCAAATGAACTGGTCCAGTTCGGCGGCGGTGTGATCCGCGAAGCGGAGAAACGATGGCTTCCATTGCGAGGCTTTGCTGAGCAACGCGTCGGGTAAGTCAGGGCCCACAAAACCGAAGGGGATGGGGCCAATCCCTTGACGCTCCTGCTCGTCTTCGCTGATGGGGCGGCAGTCGAGAACGCCTTGGTTCAGGTGCTTGCTGATGCCATTCACGAGTTTCACCGGGTTGAGCTCTTGGTCACCCCGCAGCGTCACCAGAACCGGCTGCATGGAGTTGTCCTCCAGCCTGGCCACCATCAGCAGCACCTTGGCGAGCTGGCTGGGGTGCCAGCCTTGGGCCCCACAGAGCGAGTCGATTGTCTTTTCCCCCGGGGTGGCAACAATCGCTTCATCCCCCGGAGGTAAGGGGATCGCTGCTGAAGGAATCGAGACGGCTTTTTCCTGATTGGCGGCATAGCTCCCGTCTTCGCTGATCAGGATCAGGTCTTCACCAGCATCGGCAGTGACCATGAATTCCTGGGAGGCGGCGCCGCCGATGGCGCCACTATCCGCGTCGACCGGAACAGCCTCAAGGCCGCATCTCGCGAAGATGCGGCGGTAGGCCTGATCCATGTCTGCATAGGTGCACTGCAGATCGGCTTCCGAGGCGTGGAAGGAGTAAGCGTCTTTCATGATGAATTCACGCCCACGCATCAGCCCGAAGCGGGGTCTGATTTCATCCCGGAATTTCGTCTGAATCTGGTAGAGGTTGATCGGCAGCTGTCGATACGACTGCAGCAGCTCCCCGGCCAGGCTTGTGATCACCTCTTCATGGGTGGGCCCCAAGCCCAGTTCTCGACCCTGACGATCCTCGAGGTGAAACATGATCCCCTCACCAGCGGTGTAGCCCTGCCACCGGCCGCTTCGCTGCCACAGTTCAGCGGGGTGGAGCTGAGGGAGAAGCGTTTCGTGTGCCCCCGCACGATTGAGTGCGTCGCGGACGATCGCCGCGAGTCGCTCCAAGACCTCCCACATCAGCGGCAGGTAGGCATAGATCCCAGAACCAACCCGACGGATATACCCGGCTCGGAGCAGTAATTGATGAGAGGTGATCTCCGCTTCGGCGGGAACATCCCGAAGCGTCACCAGCAACAGGCGGGAGACGCGCATCGGTCGAATCAAAAGGAGATTCGGAAGCTATCACCGATCCAGATGGGTGCCGATCAGGGAAGTGTCTTCTCCTCTCGGAGTCCTCTGTCCATCATGAGTCTCGGCTGCTACCGTCCGTGCAATCCAGACTGTCCTAGTCCCGTCTCATGTTTCCTCGGTCCGTTGAATCTGTGGTGTCGCAAGTTCAACAAAGCGGGGACATGTCTGTCGATCCGGTGATGTCTTCCCCCGATGCTGATTCATTGGTGGGGATTGATGACGTTCAAAAGTCTTTGAATCGTTCAAGGGCATCTGTTTATCGTTACACCAACACTGATCCCCGAAATCTCAACCCTCCGTTTAACCCCCGCAAGCTCAATCCGGAATACCGCAGCGACCAAAAGGATCCGTTGATGTTCCACCCCAATGAGGTGGCTCGGTTTGCAAAGGATGTTCTGCGGATTAAGGAGGTGACGGTTGAGGTTCTCAATTCTCCGTCGACGGCAACCCAGCAAATGTTGGGAGCAATCCTCGATGAACTCCGGGGAATCAGAGCCCACCTCGCTGGTCTTGAGCAAGCGCCTTCCGATCTCCATTCACTCCGTGAACGTCAGGATCGTCCGGCTGCATGATGCGTTGGTCGGTGACAGAATAAGAAAACAGTATCTAGGTGAAATGCGGGGACGGTTGTCCGGCCCCCCTCTCCATGGCCACAGACTCATCCTTCTCGACCACTGATGAATCCGTCGGATCATCAGAGGTTGATGAACCATTCAGTACCCGAGCGCCTCTGACGGCGCTGTCCGGTCTGTTGATTGCCCTGATCAGCTTCGGTGCGCCCCTGGTTGCCGTGATCACCGATCGAGCGATCTCTTCACCGCAATCGACTCTCACCGCTAAGGATCGGCATGGACCTTCAGAGTCTCCCTCCGTCACCCTCGCCAGGGCTGGTCAACTTGATCGTGGAGATTCCGGCAGGGAGCCGTAACAAATACGAATATGTCGCTGAGGCCGGGGTGATGGTTCTCGATCGGGTCTTGCACTCGTCGGTCCAGTACCCCTTCGACTACGGCTTTGTTCCGAACACCTGTGCGGAGGATGGCTCCCCTTTGGATGCCATGGTGATCATGGCTGAGCCAACGTTTGCCGGATGCCTGATCCAGGCTCGGCCGATTGGTTTGCTGGATCTTCATGACGGCGGTGTTTACGACGGGAAGCTGCTCTGTGTGCCTGTTGCGGACCCGCGTCAGGTTGAAATCCAGAGCATCCGTCAGATCGCCTCATCCCAGCTCGAGGATGTTGCCGAATTTTTTCGCACGTACCGCCATCTCCAGGGTTCTGCTGTGACGATCGGGGGCTGGCGGGATGTGGATGCAGTACAGCCACTGCTTGATTCCTGTATCAGGGCAGCCAAGGGATCCAGCTGAGAAACGCTCCTCTCGGCCGGATGCTTGTAAGTTGGTGCGCACAAGAGATTCAGCGGAACCCGTGCCCACCATCCGATTCGAGCAGGAAGGCCAGCAGGTTGGGTGCATTGAGGGTGCGAATTTGCGCAAAGCCGCTCTTGATGCAGGTATCAATCCTTACAAAAGCCTCAACAATCTGAACAACTGCAGTGGCGTGGGTCAGTGCGGAACCTGCGTGATGGAGGTTCTCGAAGGCCAGGCCAATCTCTCCCCTCGCAGCGATGTGGAAGAGGTTTATCTCGCCGATCGTCCTGCCAATTTCCGTTTGAGCTGCCGCACCACCGTGAATGGTGATGTCACCGTGCGCACTCGCCCTGCTGAAGGGGTTGGCCGTGGTTCCAACAGCCTTGTCGGCGCCATCAAATCTTTGTTTGGCCGCTGACGTTGGCCCCGTCTGTTCGTGTCTACAGCTACTCCCGTTGTTCAACCTGCCGCAAAGCCCTTGCTTGGTTGGTGGATCACGGGATTGAGCATGAGGTGTTGGACATCACGCTGACGCCCCCTTCCAAAGAAATTTTGGTTGAGGCCTTCGGTGTTCTTGAAGATCGAAAACGTCTTTTCAACACCAGTGGCCAGAGTTACAGGGCTTTGGGTGCTGCCGCGGTGAAAGCAATGTCTGATGAGGCGGCTCTCGATGCGCTTGCTGCCGATGGAAAGTTGATCAAACGGCCTTTCGTGGTGATCAACGATGCTTCTTTCCTGGTTGGTTTTAAGCCTGAGCTCTGGGAGGCTGCTTTGTTGAGCTGAAGTTCAGGCCGTCCAGCTCACTGATCAGGGCGTCAACGTCTCCCTGATCCCGGAGTTGCTGGAAGCTTGAGCGTTTCAAATCTTCGAGAAAAGCGACCAGCAGATCCTGGCTTCGTTCCAGCACAGGCCCCTGTTCCAGCATGTGGGCTAACTCTTCCCAAAGCCGATCCAGTGCATCTGTGCCAAGGGATTCCATCACAGGATCTTTGCGGCTGATCCGATCTCCAGCTCCTCTGGAGAGGCCGAGAACTGAATCCAGCATGCTCACGGCCAATTGCCGACTGAACTCGGTTTCAGCGTTGTGAAGACCGGGCAGTCTTCGTAATGGCTCTGGCACCAGATTTTTGTCCAGGCTTTGCTGAATGAGATGGCTGGTGAGGGCGAGCAGCTGCGGGCGCATGGCGGGCCCCACCCGTGTCAGGAGCAGTGGTAGCCAAAGCCGGAGCAGTTCGATGAGCTCCCGTTCTTCATTCAGATTGCTCCCCTGGTAGGTGCACAGACCTCGAATCCGTTGCGGGAGCTGGGGTGAGCGAATCAACTGTTGCAATGCATCCACCACTCGGATGGTGATCACTTCGAACAGCTCCATGGCCAACAGAGCCACGACGCCACGGCTAATCACCGCTCGCAGCGGCTCGAGTTGCAGAAGCCCTGCGCTGCACAGCCGTTCGGTCACTGGAACGACCCTGAGCCAGCGCGCGAATGGGAGCAGCAGCGGCAGATCAAGCCAGCGACGCAGCAGCGCATCCCGCCAACGAATGGCGGCGTAGCGGCGTTTCAGGCGCCAGGCGCGCAGGAGAATATCGAGAACAAACAGCAGTTGAAAGGGGGTGTCGACCCGCCAGCTGAGATCTGTCGGACGCCCGTTCTCATCAAGGCTGCGCCAGTAATTGGCCTCCACGAGCGGAAGGATTTGTTCGTTCCAGAACAGCCGCTCGCTGCTCCAGGTTGTGGTTTGCAGGTGCTGCGCACTCAAAAGAAGTGCTGCGCCTTCCAGTGCTGACTCAAGACCGGTACGCCGACGGATGCTGTTTTTCAGTTTCTCGAGCGTGCCAGCGTTACCCGAACTCACAAATGGGTTGGATTGGATCAGCTGCTCCGTCAGATCAGCCTGTCGGCTCAGCAGCTCCAGCGTTGTTGCCGTGAGGGCTCCTCCTTTCTCCTTAAGCAAGGCTTGATCAAGCTCGCGATAGCCATTGCGAAAGGTTTTGGTATCGCTGTGCGGCTCGATCCCTTTGAGGGGATCCAACAGTGGTGTGATGTCGGGTAGCCAAGGAAGCGGAACCACCAGGGGCAGGGATGGCACCGGATAAAGGTTGCGCTGCAGCCAGAAATTGCGCAGGGGGATGTAGGTGAGATCAACCGCAACCCAGGCAAGATTCACCGCTGCAAGCAGAGCGACGGCTTGATCCCATCGCCGCCAGCTCAAGATGCCTTGACTGGGCTTCAGCCCTTGCCAACGAGGTCGGATCATGGGGGCCGCAGACTGCTCCTATCGTGGACCGGAAGATTGAGACTGCCCACGTTGAACGCCGAGAAGCAACCTTCGGGGGTGAAGGGCAGAGTTAGTGCGATCTGGGATTTCTGGGCCCCTTTTCTCTTCACCGTTTCCCTTTATCTACTGCTGCGGCAGTTTGCGTTCGAGGCGCGCTACATCCCATCCGGGTCGATGTTGCCCGGCCTTCAAATCGGCGACAAGCTCGTTGTTGAAAAACTCACCTACCGCTCGCGTTCCCCGAAGCGGGGGGAGATCGTTGTCTTCAATTCCCCCAGTGCCTTTGATCCGGTTTGGAGCCTTGAGGCTGGCAGGCCAGGACCTTTGAAATGTGGAATTGTCACATTCCCTGGTATCAGCTGGTTTGTTGATCGTGTTCTGCTGCAGCGTTACCCCGAGTGCGAGGCCTGGATCAAACGCGTTGTCGGTGTGCCTGGGGATGTGATCGAGGTCAACAGTCGTGGAGCGGTATCGATCAACGGCAAGGCCTTCAATGAGCCCTACGTCACCAATTTCTGTTCCGACAGCAACGGCATGGTGGGGTGTAAGGGCCTCTATGCCGTTGTGCCCGACGGAAAGGTTGTGGTCTTGGGAGACAACCGGCGCAACAGTCAGGATGCGCGGCGCTGGCCGGGGGGGCCTTTCCTCCCTGATGATCAGATCATCGGCAGGGCCGTGTTTCGTTTCTGGCCTCCGGGCCGGATCGGTCCCCTCAGCGACTGAGTCCGCAGGCGATCACAGCCCCTGTGATCGTGCGACCCACCCAGGGGATGTTGGCCGCATGGGGCGAATGAGCACCACCCCGCTGCACGATCCAGTCGTGATCTGGATCGAAGAGAAGCCAGCGGCGGCTTCCCAGTTCGAGTTGTTCGGGCGGTTGATCGATCAAGGCGGAGGGGCCGAAGCTCAGCGCCCTCCACAAGTCTTCGATGCTCCAGTTCCCGCATCGCACTTGGCTATTCCAGAGACTGGGGAGCACCAAGTGATGTCCGCTGAGCCCTGGTGGGCGCTGGTCTGCCGGGAGCAGCATGTCTTCGGCATCGAGAGGGATCGCATGGACAGCGATTGCGGTGATGCTTTGGTTTTGAACGCCATCGCTTAATCGCTTCCGATCCGCGGGGCCTCCGAGCGACGGGCAGACACGCCATCCGGGGTCTCCGCTTGGAAGCATGCTGCGGTCGGCCACCAGGTGCCACCAGCTCACACTGCAGAGGGGCCGGTCAGAGACCGCTTGGAGTTGATCGACTGCAGCCGCTGTTGAGAGATTCATGAGCCGCAGCTGGCGCTCGGGATGGCGCTGATGCAGGGTCAAAAGCTGGCTCATGGGCAGCGTTTCGCTGCTCACAGGATCCGCCGGCCATCCAGCCCGCAGGGTTTCAACGCCTTCCCGCACAAGCCCCTCTCCCTGCAGACTCGGATCTCGGGGCGCGACGAGCACCGGACAACTCCCCATCTCCCCAAGAAGAAGGCCCCTTTCCAGCAGGGCGGAAGGCACCATCGCCGTGTCATCCGCGAGGCCGATGGCACCATGCTCGAGCAGGTCGCCGTGAGGGCTCAGCTCCTTTCCCTCGCCGTTTTGGCTGAAGCTTCCCCAGAGGTGAAACCGAACGATGCCGGCTTCATCCTGATGCGTTTGAAACCCCTGCAAACGGTCTGGCTGGTCACGCCTTGTGTCGCTGCGGGGCAGCAGTGCGATCTGGCCATAACCGGCAGCG
>ERZ802830.3863-NODE-3863-length-12323-cov-13.2922_pt1 | contig 12323 bp, 12 predicted proteins | sample MGYA00345654_ERZ802830 | MGnify/ENA primary metagenome ERZ802830 (study PRJEB30503, sample SAMEA104212375) | marine metagenome | biome: Westerlies Biome; feature: [SRF] surface water layer (ENVO:00010504) within the epipelagic zone...; material: water... | reverse complement strand
ATTTATTTATTAATGTCTCGTATGCCTTTTGAACTTCTCTAAACTTTTCTTCTGCGCCCTTAATCATCGCAGTATTGTCACTCCTAATCTTATCTGGATGATATTTTTTTACCATATTTCTATAGGCGGTTTTGATTTCGTCTTGGCTGGCGTTAGGTTCAACCTCGAGAATTTTATAGGCGTTATCTGTATTTTTAACAAACATCGCCTTAATACTCTCAAAGTCTGGTAAGTTTAAACTTAAACCAGAAGCTATTTGAGAAAGCTTTTGTAATTCTGAATCTGACACACTACCATCAGCATTGGCAATTCCAAACAAGAAATGAAGAATTTGAAGTCGGGTTTCATAACGTGTTTGTTGGACAAAAACTCGGGTTATTTCATCTAGTCGCTGAACTTCTTTTTTAATCTCTTTGTTGAAGGTTTTAAAAATTGAATCAGCTCTATTTTTACCATATTGAGCAATAAAAAAATTTCTTACAAAACTTAATTCTTTTTGTTCGATTTTTCCATCAGCCTTTATAATCATTGCAGAAAGCGCTAAGAGATTTAATTCAAATTTTTCAGGTTTAATTGAGTATGAATTAGTTCTAATATTAAATGAATTTTTTGAAAGAAGTTCAATAAAACTACCTATAAAAAACCCTATAATTGCACCAGGGAATCTCAAAAATGAATAGCCTAAAATAGCAGCGAGCCACTTAATCATGTATAAATTTTAAAAGCATAAAGATACGAATGTCAATAAAAAATAGATTGCCCTATTCTTTTAAAAAACAAGTTTTTTATCTTTGTGAAAAATAACATTATGTATCCAGTTGAAATTGTAAAACCCATGAAAGATGAGTTGACTAGTATTGGGTTTGAGGAATTATTATCTAGTGAAGCGGTTGAAAATAGTTTATCAAAGCCTGGGACGACCTTGGTAGTTGTAAATTCAGTATGTGGTTGTGCAGCTGCAAACGCCCGCCCCGCTGTTAGAAAATCCCTTGGAAACCATAAAACTCCGGATAATTTAGTAACCGTTTTTGCTGGAGTAGATCGCGAGGCTACTGATGCTGCTCGTTCAAAAATGATTCCTTTTCCACCCTCCTCACCAAGCTTAGCTTTATTTAGAGATGGCGAATTGGTGCATATGATTGAACGCCATCATATTGAGGGCAGAACGGCAGATTTAATTGCTGAGAATCTGAAGGGGGCTTACAATGAGTTTTGTAACTAAATAAATTTCTCCCTAAAATTTTTATTATTCCTTGTCGTGAAAAAAATAATTGCATATCCATTCACGATAATTTATTATATTCTATTTGGATCTACTTTAGGAATTTTTCACCTACTTCAAATCATAGCCTACAATTTTTTTGGGTATTCTGGTCACAAAAAAACTGTGGATTGGATGAATTTTTTTTTATTAAGGTGTCTCAACTTTTTGGGCATTCAAATTCGTTTTGACAAAAAACTTAATCTAACCGTTGGTAAACCTTTAATTATAGTAGCTAATCATCAAAGCACTTATGATATTCCACCTATTATATGGTATCTAAAAAAATTTCATCCAAAATTTATCAGTAAAAAAAAGTTAGGAAAAGGGATACCTGGTGTATCATATAATCTAAGAAATGGAGGTTCTGTTCTTATTGATCGCAGACGACCCCAAGAGGCTATAAAGTTGATTAAGATATTCGCACAAAAAGTAGAACGAAATAAATGGAGTGCTGTAATATTTCCTGAAGGAACGAGAAGTCGAGACGGTAAACCAAAAAAATTTCAAAAAAAAGGGCTTATCACCCTTTTTGAAAATATGCCTAGCGCAGTCATATTACCCATCAGCATTAATAATTCCTGGCGACTTGCCCAATACAATTATTTTCCAATTCCGATGGGTGTAAAAATTACTTTTACCTCTCACAAGCCAATAATCTTAGGCGATATAGGTATAGAAAAAGCTTTATCCCAAGTAGAGAGAGTTATTCAGGGCGGAATTAATTTGACAACGCTAAGTTGATAAGAAAAGTTGTTCCCTTTTTCCCTGTTTCGTATTTGATTGTTCCATTGTGTGAATCGATAATGTTTTTTACAATCCCTAATCCCAAGCCCATTCCTTTAGTTTTTGTAGTGAATTTTGGTTCAAAAACTTTTGATCGAATTGATTCTGGGATACCTCTTCCATTGTCGATAAATTTAATTTGAACTGATTTCACCTCCTTTATCATCTCCACTGTGATCTTGGGTTGCTTTCCTTGTCTAGATGCTTGAATACCATTTTGAATCAAATTAGTAATTACTCTAATCCATTGGGTTCGATCTAATGGTAATTTAATTTCTCTGTCAGAACTTGTAAACCTAATGTCGATTCCATCAAAAATTTCCAAAGAACGTCGAGTAATTTTGACCAAATCAGACTTTACAAGTTTTGGAGTAGGTAAGGTTGCAAAGTCTGAAAAAGCGTTAGCTACATCGCTCATAGTGTCTATTTGCTCAATCAATATTTCTGAAAACTCAGCTATTTTTTCCTCATTATCCAAGTCATTAACTGAAAACTTTCTTTGAAAACTTTGAACAGTAAGACGCATTGGCGTGAGAGGATTTTTTATTTCGTGAGCTACTTGTTTTGCCATTTCTTGCCAAGCCTGCTCTCTTTGGTTTCTCGCTAAAAGTTCAGCACTTTTTTCGAGCTCATCTATCATATTGTTGTACGAGTTGATTAAACTCGAAATATCTCTGGGAGCATTTTTTAGTTGAATTTTTTCATTTTGTTTTAAAAGTCCAGTTTGATCAATTTTCATACGAATTGTTTCCAATGATCTAGAGATATATTTAGAAATAAAATAAGCCAAAACAATTGCTACCAAGAGCATAATCAAGTATATTTTGTATAGGCTTTGTAAGAAAGTGTTTAGTTCGTTTTCCGAGAACGAAACATCCTCGAAATATGGAAAAAATAAAATACCATATGGATTTCCAAATTCATCCTTTAATATACTATATGAAGACTGAAAATTTCCAATTTCATCATCGTTTTTCTCCAAAACTCTTCTTTTATTATTATTAATAATTTTAGAAAGAAGCCCTTTGTCGATGGTATAATTATTTGCAATAATTTTAAGAGGTAAAAAAGAAGTAAAAAGTGCTTTACCATTAATATCAAAAACAGAGTAATTAACGTTGTGAATTTTTATTACCGCACTAAATTCGTCATTATGATCCTCCCACGAATCATATTTTTGATTAAATAAATTATTCTTCTCGACTAAGTAATTTATTTGTTTTCTTAATTGACTTTCTTTACGATTTAATCGAAAAATATTATAGTCAATAGATTCATTTTGATATTGGTAATAAGTGGCAAATAGAATTAACAGACAAGCCATGAGAACTAACAGTATCATGGAGAGAAAAACTTGAGTTCTAAGCGATATGTGCTTAAATAAGTTAATCATTATTAAGATTTGATTTCTCCCTAAAAACTTTATATAATCTTATTAATAACGTCAAAATAATTCCTAAAAAAAGTACTCCTAAAAAAATAGAAATCCAACTTATAGCATTTTTTAAGATTGCCAAAAATACAATCACAAATAAAAACAAAGTAGCCCCTTCATTCCAAATACGCATAAAATTTGAAGAATAATTTATTTCGTCTTTTTGTAATTGCAAAAAAATCTGATGGGTTTTAAAGTGATAGGCAAATAGTAAAAAGACAAAACTAATCTTGATTCTCATCCAAGATTCTTCGATCCAAGTAGGAACTAGGACCATTAGCCAGACAGCAAAAATTGTTGCTAAAATTGCTGAAGGCCAGGCAATAAAATACCATAATCTTCGCGACATTATTTTAAGCTGTTTCTCTAATATATCTTTTTCAGGGGGATTCTTTTTGGACGCTTCTATATGATAAATGAATAGTCGAGGCTCATAAAAAAGACCAGCAAACCATGTAATCACAAATATTAAGTGAAGTGATTTAATATAGTTATAATACTCCATTTAGTTTAAAGGATGGTTTAATACTGCATTTAGTCAACCAATTAATTCACAAATTACAAAAACTTAACTAATGAAAGTCTGAATAGAATAATATGGATTATTATTTTAGATATTTTTTTAACTCATAAATTAAAAAACTACCAGTAAATAAACTAGCTAAAGATTCTGCAACTGGAAAAGCCAACCAAACACCATTTATTCCCATAAATTTCGGAAAAAAATATAATAGAGGAATAAAGAAAAACCCTTGTCTAGTTAACGTTAAAAGTAAAGCAGGAATCGCTTTTCCAATAGCTTGGTAATAGGCTGCTCCGATAAGTTGAACCCCAACAATTGGTGTAGCCGCAAAAACCCATCTAATTGCAGTAGGTGCTTTTTCTAACACTATTGGATTGTCTGTAAAAATTCCTGCAATTGAATTTGAGAAAAAATAAATAAGTAAGAAAACCAATGTAGCAAATCCAGAGGCATAAATTAATGCTGTTCGTATTACTTCTTCAACTCTTTTTTTATGGTTTGCACCATAACTATATCCTGCAATAGGAATAAATCCTTGGGTAATTCCCAAAACTGGAAAAAGTGAGAACATTAGTAGCCTGCTAATGATCGCATAAACTGCTATTACGGACTCACCGCCCAAATTAAAAAGAATATTGTTGACTAAGAGAACAGATATACTTACTATACTTTGTCTTGCAAGGGTTACAAAACCGAGTGCTCCGATTTCTTTAGTTATACCTATGTCTAATTTTAAATCGTCCCAACTTGGATGGAGCTCAGAACGTTTAGAATTAAAAAAAGAAAAAATATAGGCGGCGCAAACAAGATAAGAGAGAGATGTTGCCCATGCAGCCCCATACATGCCAAGATCAAGTATATAAATAAATAGATAATCCATCAATAAGTTAGAAATCGAAGGAAGTAGCATTGCATACATTGCGTATTTAGGCTTACCTTCCGCACGGATTACATTATTTCCCATCATACAATATCCAAGAAAAGGGACACCGTAAAGTACGATCGTATAATAAATTTTTGAGGGTTCAAGAAGCTTACCTTTCCCGCCAAATGCAGGGATAATTATATCTATAAAACTTAACCCAAATATTACAAAACTTGTAGTCAATAAAAATGTCAAGACGATTTGATTCCCGAAAGTTTTGGTTGCACGATTAAGGTTTTTTTGACCGAGTGCTCTCGAGATAATCGAACCGCCAGCAATTCCGATTGCCATACCCAGTGCAGCGATGAAAAAAGAAACGGGTAAGACTACATTTATTGCAGCAATTGCATTCACACCAATCCATTTTCCAACAAAAATAGTATCGATTAATACATTTAAAGACATAACCAGAATTCCAATTGATGCTGGAACGGCTTGCTTTATAAGTAGTTTAGGAATAGGTTCAATACCAAGGTATGCAGATCTATCTTTCATAAGGTTTTAGCCGTTTCAGCTAAAGCCCACTCGTCAATCCATCTACTCATAACATTTACCCAGTCTGGACGGTCATTTATACAGGGAATAACAAAAAGTTTTTCTCCCCCTTTTTCTTCAAAATCTTCCGCAGCCTCCATCCCTATTTCTTCTAATGTTTCAAGGCAGTCAGAAACAAACGCTGGGGTGGCAATAGCCATTTTTTTTACTCCTTTTTTTGCAAATTTTGCAACTGTTTTGTCGGTATATGGCCTTAACCAGGGATCAAGACCTAATCGAGATTGGAAACTCGTGGAGAAAGTGCCTTCTTTTAATTCTAGATATTCAGCTACCTGTCGAGTGGTTTCATAACATTGATGACGATAGCAATATTGGTGTGCCTTAGAGGAAGTTTGACAACAACTTTTATCAATTTTACAATGTGATTTAGTCACATCAGATTTTCTAATATGTCGTTCTGGTATTCCATGATAAGAGAATAAAAGATGTTCCCATTCTTTACCTTTTAAGTTTTCTTGAATACTTTCTGAAAGCACCCGAATATAGTCTGGATGATTATAAAATGGAGGTAAAACGGTAAAAGATACTTGTGGGTGATTTTGTAATCGAACTTCTTCGGCTAGGACCAAAATAGTTTCTGTAGTTGCCATGGCAAATTGAGGGTATAAAGGAATCAATATAATTTCATTTATACCTTGATTCACCAAGTTTTTTATTCCCTCTTCAATTGAAGGAGTTCCATATCGCATAGCAAGTTCAACTGGGATAGTAACCTTTTTTTGAACAGATTGCCGAAGTCTTTTGGAAAGAACTATCAGGGGAGATCCCTCCTCCCACCATATTTTTTTATAGGCTTTTGCAGATTTTTTTGGACGAGTATTAAGAATGATGCCCTTTACCAAAAAAGTCCTGAGTGCTTTGGAGAGATCAATAACTCTTTCATCCATCAAAAACTCTCCCAAATATCGTTTTACATCTTTAGGATCCGGACTGTCGGGAGACCCTAAATTGATCAACAATGCTCCTTTCATTTATATTTTTTTACGAAGATACTGACATTAAATATTTTTTGGGAGTCGTCCCAAATTTCTTTTTAAAAGCTGAAATAAAATGACTTGAAGTACTGTATCCAAGCTTAATACTAATCTCGTTGACATTGTATTGTTTAGAATTGAGCATACTTCGAGCCTCATTCATTTTATAGTCAAGTAGATATCCGAAAACCGTTTCCCCATATATTTGTTTAAAACCTTCTTTTAGTTTTTTTACATTCAAACCTATTTCACTTGCCAAATCCTGAAGGGTTGGAGGCTCGGTCATTCGGTTCAAAATGATCTCCTTGACTTTTCTTATTTTCCTAACGTTTTCTTCATCTACCAAAAATGGGCATTGTTCAATATCCGTATCTTCATTTTTATTAAAAAACAGACTCAATAATTCATAAACCTTTCCTTTAAAATAGAGGGGCTTTATGCTCTCGTGAATCTTGGCCTCTAATATTTGACTCAAAACTACGCTCATCGCTGGAGTAATATTTCTGGTGTCATAGTATTTTTTTGTGTTATTCTCAGGACTTAAAAAAGGGATGTGATCTGCATCTTCAGAAAAAAGATTATGGAATTTTTTTATAGAAATCACCAAGCTAACTAAAGAGGAATGTGGAGAAAGTTTTAAATCAATCGGAAGAGCCTTTAAAGGATTGTATAAAAGATTAACAGATTTTGACGTTAATGGAAGTTGATATGTTCCTTCATTGAACTCAAAGAATCCAGAGCCTTTTTGGCAAAAATGAAACTGAATAAATTCATGACTTACTGCTTCCTTAAACTCAAATATATTTTCATCGTCATTAATAAATCTTAGAATATAAAAGCCATTTTCAATTATTGTTTTATCCATGGTACCTCTGTCGTTGTTTTATTAAATTCTTATTTAGAAAGAGTCTAAACTAGACAATTGTATTTCTACCCAAAATTATTATATTTAAAGGGATTTAAAAAAAAATACTGCAAAAATCCTTATTAGTTGTTAATAGTTCTTTTAGCGTTGTTTTTTCATCGTTCCCCTGTTTAAATTTGCATAAAACTTATAAATAACTTTTGAAGAATATTATTGGATACTATGTTGTTGGGCTAAGTTATAAGAATGCAGATTTGTTAACCCGTGGGAAATTTAGTCTTAGTAAAAACCAGATAAACCTTTTGTTGGAACATGCGAAGGCAGACGGGTTAAATGAATTGATGGTTATCTCCACCTGTAACCGTACAGAACTTTATGGTATTGTGGAGGATCCTCAAATACTAATTGACTATTTGTGTAAGTTTTCTCAGGGAACCCAAATTCAATTTAATAAAAAGGGATATGTACTTAGTGAGCAGAAAGCAATCAATCACGTCTTCCAAGTAGGTTGTGGATTAGATAGCCAAATTATCGGAGATTTTGAAATTATTGGACAGCTTAAAAAGAGTTTTTACAATTCGAAAAAGCACGATATTGTCAATGGATTTACGGAGCGACTTGTCAACTCGGTGATACAAGCCAGCAAAAGAATTAAAACCGAAACCCAATTATCTTCTGGCGCCACCTCTGTATCGTTTGCTTCAGTTCACTACATTCTTGAAAATGTTAAAAATGTCAAAAATAAAAGTATTTTACTTTTTGGGACTGGAAAAATAGGAAGGAATACTTGCGAGAATTTAATTAAACATACTCAAAACGACCATATTATTCTAATCAACCGATCAGAGGAAAGTGCTCATAAAGTTGCTGGTAAATTTAACTTGGTAGTTAAAAATATAATGGATCTCAATCAAGAAATTTCTAAAGCAGATATTCTCATTGTAGCAACAGGAGCAGATGATGTTACTGTAGATGTATCCATTATCGCAAATAAAAAGCCCTTGCTCATTTTGGATTTATCCATCCCTTCAAACGTTGATACTCAACTTAAAAATCTTGATAATGTTACGGTAGTTAATTTAGATGAACTTTCTCAACTGACTAATGCTGCCTTGAAGAATCGAAAACAATATGTTCCTGAGGCTAAAACGATTTTAAAAGAAATTCAAAATGATTTCTTACAGTGGTTAGCTCATAGGAAATTTGCCCCAACCCTTAGGGCCTTAAAACAAACATTGCTAAATGGTCAGTTAAGCAAGCAAGAAGAGGCTCAAGAGTTTTCACAAGTTGTATACAAGCTTACTGGTAAAGTCGCTAATTATCTCAAAGAAAACCCATCCAAAGCAGATCAAACCTTAGAGCTGATTCAGCAGGTTTATCAATTGGATGCAGAGTAAGATGTCAATTAATACTCTTCGCATTGGTACCCGTGAAAGTAAACTTGCACTTTGGCAAGCACAACAAGTAAAAGACTCCTTAGAAACCAAAAGTATTTCTCCACAACTTATTCCCATAAAAAGCGATGGAGATATTAACTTAACCAAGCCAATATACAGTATGGGTATTAAAGGGGTTTTCACTAAGGCTTTAGACATAGCTCTTTTAGAAAATCGAATTGATATTGCTGTACACAGCCTTAAAGATGTGCCTACGCAATTACCACAAGGTTTAATTTTAGGTGCTGTAATACAAAGGGGGAGTGCCAGAGATGTATTGGTTTACAATGAAAAGCCAAATTTAAATGCTCCCGCAACTATCGCTACCGGTAGTTTGCGAAGAAAAGCTCAATGGCTAAATCAATATCCCAATCATACCTTAGAAAACCTGAGGGGTAATGTCCATACCCGAATGGATAAATTAAAAAATGCTGATTGGCAAGGTGCTATTTTTGCGAAGGCTGGACTTAGCCGTGTTGCTCTTTTGGGGTCTCAATTTCAAGAGTTGAAATGGATGATTCCAGCTCCTGGTCAGGGCGCCATAGGGATAGTATGCCGCAGTAATCAACTTACGATAATTAATAAGATAAAACCTCTTCATGATGAAGCCACAGGTGTTTGCGTTAATATTGAGCGAGAATTTTTAAGATTATTAGAAGGAGGCTGTACTGCTCCTATTGGGGCTTTCGCTCAAGTTCATGGATCTGACATCTCATTTAAAGCAGGGCTTTTCTCCTTAGATGGTAAAGAGGCCATTACTATTAATCATCAAGGAAGAATTTCTGAGGCTAATTATATGGCTAATAAAGCTGTAAAAGAAGTTTTATCCCAGGGAGGAGATCGATTAATGGAAATCATAAAAGAAGAATTATGAAGCGACTGCTTTCCACTAAAATATTATCCAAGGAATTTAAAGACCGACTAATAGTCCATCCTTTCAGTTTGGTCGAACAGTCATTCATTCAAATTAGTCCAATACAAAACCTTGAACTGACCGATTCTCATCAAGCTGTTATTTTTTCAAGTCAAAATGCGGTTAAAATTGCTTTAGCAAACCTAAAAATCAAATCATTAGTCGATCAAAAGCCAATTTATTGTGTCGGAAAAAAGACCGCATCACTTTTAATCAAAAACGGACAGAAAGTAGTTAAAATTGCTTTAAACTCGTTAGAATTAGCTCAATTTATAATAAAAAACCATCAAAATGAGTCTTTTTCATTCTTTTGTGGAAAATCAAGAGTTTACGATTTAGAGGATATTTTATCGTTAAATGATATTCCAATTCAGCCAGTTGAAATTTATGAAACCCTTCCCCAGCCCTGTATTATAAAAGGGTACTTTGACGGGCTTATATTTTTTAGTCCTAGTGGTGTTAAAGGTTACGCAATTCACAACGGATTTGAAGACACCCATTGTTTTTGTCTGGGTTCAACCACCGCGGAAGCTGTTCGAGAATTCACCCCTAAACTTTCCATAGCAAAAACTCCTAGTGAGTCCCAATTATTTCTTTCAATCACAAAACACTTCAATCAATAAGATGGATAACAATTTACTCATACAAGCCCTTAAAGGATCGCCTGTAGAGCGACCACCTGTTTGGATAATGCGACAAGCTGGAAGATACCTTCCCGATTTTATGAAGCTAAAAGAAAAGTATGATTTCTTTACGCGCTGTCGGACCCCTGAGCTAGCGACAGAAATTACCCTTATGCCCATCGATCAAATTGGGGTTGATGCTGCTATAATTTTCAGTGATATATTGGTGGTATTGCAAGCGATGAATATTGAGGTTGAAATGCGAGATGGAATTGGACCCTATCTGCCAAGTCCCATAAAAGATAAAGCTAGCCTTGAACAGTCAATACTTCCAGATGTTCATGAACATCTGGGGTATGTTTTTGAAACAGTAAAGATGATTAAGAAAGAATTGAAGGAACAGGTTCCGTTAATAGGTTTTGCAGGAGCCCCATGGACTTTACTCTGCTATGCTGTTCAGGGGCAGGGGTCCAAAAATTTTGACCGTGCCAAAGCTTTTTGCTATCAGCATCCTGAACTTGCAAATGAGTTTCTCCAAAAAATTACAACTACTACTATTGCTTACTTAAGAGAGAAAGTAAAAGCTGGGGTAGATGTAATTCAATTGTTTGATTCTTGGGGAGGGTTGCTGACTCCCAAGGACTATCAAGTTTTTTCATGGCCTTACATACAACAAATAATTGATGCATTGAGTGGTACAGTTCCGGTGATTGTTTTTGGTAAAGGCTGTTGGTTTGCTCTCAAAGAAATGAGTAAATCTGGAGCTGCAGCTCTGGGGATTGACTGGACGTGTAGTGCGAGAAATGCTCGATACCTTTCTGGAGGTCAGATTACTTTACAAGGAAATTTTGATCCATCAAAATTACTTTTGCCTATTCCGGAGATCAAAATCCAAGTTAAACAGATGATCAATGAATTTGGAAAAGACCGTTACATCGTGAATCTTGGTCACGGCATTCTTCCGAATATTCCTGTGGACCATGCAAAAGCTTTTGTTGATGCAGTTAAAGAATATCAATCCTAAATCTATTACCATCTTGAGAAAAAGATTTAATTGTTACATCGAAAAGCTTCAGGATAAAATCACAAATAAAATAGGTGATTTAGATCCTGATGCAAGGCTCACAGAAGACCTTTGGAAGCGAGAAGGGGGTGGTGGTGGCCGAACTCGAGTCATTGAAAATGGAGCGATTTTTGAAAAAGCAGGGGTTAATATATCAGCAGTTCACGGGGAGTTACCTGTAAGTATGAAAAATTTTTTTAAAGTGAAAACGGGACAATTTTTTGCTTGTGGTTTAAGTCTTGTAATCCATCCTAAAAATCCATTCGTTCCAACAGTTCACGCAAACTGGAGGTATTTTGAACTTTATAATTCTAAGGGTGATATTCAAGATCAATGGTTTGGAGGAGGTCAGGATTTGACTCCATATTACGTTTTTGAGGAGGATGTCCGCCATTTTCACCAAGTTTGTAAAAAAGCATGCGACCTTCATAATGAAGATTTTTATTTTAAGTACAAAAAAAAATGCGATGAATATTTTTGGAACTCACACCGCGATGAGGCTCGTGGATTAGGAGGTTTGTTTTTTGACTACTTGCGACCCAACAAAAAATTTAGCATCGAAAAATGGTATGATTTTATAACCGAAGTTGGGAATCATTTTTTGGAAGCCTATGTTCCTTTAATAGAAAAAAGAAAAAATATGAATTTTTCTTTATCACAAAAGGCTTGGCAGGAGATCCGAAGGGGACGTTATGCAGAGTTTAACTTAATCCACGATAAAGGGACTTTATTTGGATTAAAAACTAATGGTAGAATTGAAAGTATTTTAATGAGTCTCCCACCACGCGTTCAATGGCGATATAATTATCAAGTAAAAACTAACAGTCCGGAGGAGGAACTAATTTCCATTCTAAAAAATCCTCGGGATTGGATCTAAATAAATCTTATTTAAATTTGTAAAATATGTACCCCAACCAACGAAATAGAAGATTAAGGCAAAGTCCAGCTATTCGCGCTTTGGTAA
>ERZ802830.3862-NODE-3862-length-12324-cov-11.1215_pt1 | contig 12324 bp, 12 predicted proteins | sample MGYA00345654_ERZ802830 | MGnify/ENA primary metagenome ERZ802830 (study PRJEB30503, sample SAMEA104212375) | marine metagenome | biome: Westerlies Biome; feature: [SRF] surface water layer (ENVO:00010504) within the epipelagic zone...; material: water... | reverse complement strand
GCGATGAACTGCTGGCAGGCCTCCAGCGCAAAGGAGTCGAGCTGGCCAGGATCACCCTGCATGTGGGCCTGGGCACGTTCCGTCCTGTGGAGACGAACGATCTGACCCGACTGGAGCTCCACAGTGAGTGGGTCGAGGTGAGTGCGGCGGTGGTGGAGGCCATCCAGCGGTGTCGCGGCCGGGTGATTGCCGTCGGCACCACCTGTGTGCGGGCCCTGGAGGGGGCGGCTCAACAGAACGGTGGAGTTCTGCAACCGTTCACTGGGCCCGTCAACCTTGTGATTCAGCCGGGCTATCGCTTTCGGGTTGTGCAGGGTCTAATCACTAACTTTCACTTACCGAAGAGTTCGTTATTGCTGTTGGTAAGTGCCTTGATTGGACGAGAAAAGTTGTTGCGTTTGTATGACGAAGCGATTCAACAGCAGTATCGATTTTTTTCCTATGGCGATGCGATGTGGATTCCACCGGAAGCGATTATGGAAGAATCAGCTCAGCTGATTCCATAAAATGGGTCCAACCAGGAAATTTTTAGGTGGTCAATGTGGAGAAAGGCCGGCTGAATCATCAGTCTATTCTCGGTAACGGCAGCTCGAATGGGCTCGCTCGTTTCCATCAATGATTTGGCTGTGATGATGGCATGTTGGATGCAGGCGTTGGCATAGGACTGATCGTCGTCAATGTTGATGCCATGACTGGTCAGTCCGAGCTGAATATCACTAACGAGCTCTGTTAAGGAAGCTGAGAAAACCTTATTTTTCAAATATGCAGCCTTTACTGCGCCGCAACCTTGATGACTCATGACAAGAAGGACGCTTACATTTAGATCAAGTACAGCGTATTCAATCGAACCAGCTGACCCAAACGTGTTTGTATTTCCAGCATTGCGGATTACGAAAAGATCCCCAAAGCCTGCATCGAAGATTACTTCAACTGGAACTCTTGAATCAGAGCAAGCTAGAATTGCAACGCGTGGGTGCTGTCCTCCGGCGAGTTGGTGCCTGCGTGCTTGTGTCGCGTGGGGGTGATGCGACTTGTTCTTTAAGAAGCGATCAAACCCTTGCTTAAGCTCTTCGACAATATCACTTGGTTCTAGGATCCCTTGATTTGAATCAGTGTAATCAGCGTCGGGCACAACCTTCAGTAATAATTCATTCAATTATCGCTAGTTTGATTCACAGGAGACGATTCGGTCAGCAAATGCTAACTTTTGCGTGAGACTTATTCGAGCATAAGCTTCATAATCGGATCAAACACTAAAAACCAATGTCGACCGATCTTGTCCCACACTTGCTTTTGGCTTTGGATGAGCCAGTTGCAGAAATTGAGTCCACTGTAGAAATGATAGAGAGACTTCCTTCTCTGCACTTCTCCTTTCAAGGGGCACTTCTATCGCTCTCTCTACTATTGCTAGTCAGCATTCTGTTAGAAAAATTAGGCGTAAAGCTTGGAATACCTGGATCAATCTTCTTGTTTTTTACTGGTCTCTTTTCTCATGTCTCAGGGTTTAGCTTTGAATCTTTTCCGTTAGAAGAAGTTCATGTTGTATCGTTGAGTATTTTGTTGTTTTTCAGCGGACTTTCCTTCGATCGGAAGCTTTTAAAAGAAAATAAAGTTCTATCCAATTCAATAAGTTTGGGTGTTTTTGGAACGTTGCTTAGTATGGCCTTTTGGCTTTTTTATTTAAGCGTAGGTTTTGGTTTTTTTCAAGGGTTTTTTGGTTACCTCGAGGGTGTAAAGCAAGAGTTTGTCGAATTAATTGTTGTAACTATTGTTTTTTCGATAGCAGTTCAGGACTGGAATTCATTTATATTTGTATCCAAGAGAATCGAAGATTTTCGTTCAATTCTATCCAATATTTTTAAAGTTGAAACATCTATCTCGGCTTCGATCTCCGTAGCTGTTGCCGAAATTCTTGTTCTTGTTTGGCTCGCTCTCCATCCTGAGAATCAGCTCCTTAATGGATGGCAATTGTTCTCATCGATCTCCCAAGGAATATTCATTGGATCTGTATCAGGAATTGTTCTGGGTTACATTTTGATGCTGACAATTCGGTATGTCGTTACGTCCAAGCCTCAACTAGTTTTGGGTGCTGTTGCATTCACCCTGATCGGTTACGTAATTTCGTTTTCAATTACTCACCAGGGTGGATATCTCTGTGCGTTAGTGATGGGCATCGTTACCTCTTTGACCTATCGTAAAAGTTCAACTGAGGAAGAGATAGAATTTCTAGCAGAAGAATTGGAGACACTCAATATCGCCTCTGAGTCAATCCTCTTCTTTGCGATTGGACTTGGACTCAATGCAACTTCCTTCTTTGGTCACTTGCCAGTGGCGATCTACGTCTGGCTTGGAATCATCATCATCAGGCCAATTACAGTCAATCTCTTTTTTAAGGGTTCTTCTGCCATCGAGCCTGAAGAACGTCAGCTTCTGTCGATGTGGAGTCCAAAAGGAGCCATTTCAATGGCCTTGGTGGTTACTGCACCAGAGCTGCTGGAGGGAACCTTTAGTTTGGAAATTGCTGAGATTTTCCCTGAAAGCGCTTTTGGCTTCTCGGCGGATGTGGTTTGCGGTGCTGTTTTGTTCTCGATGATTATTAAATCCTTGGCGATTCCAAAAATTCATTCCCAATTGATTCCCACTCAAAATACTATTTCCACCAATAAAGAGGCTTGAGTTATGTTGAAAAAAAAGCTAACAGATCGGTACCGGCTCTCACGGGCAGTGTTAGTGGGTACAGTTGTAAGTCTTTTGTTCATGCCCATCTTGGCGACGAAGGAATCAATGACGATTGCAGTCGCTTCTTCGCTTGCGGTGGATTTTTGTATTTTTATCAAGCAAGCCTGGCTCATTGACGTCAATAATACAAGAGATATCTTCCAGCAGTTCGATGCGAAAGAATCATCTGTTGCGGAAAGAACAATAGCGCTTGTATTTCTCAGTGTAGGCATCTTAAGTTTCTGCATCGCGGAATTACATTCAAAATCTGATGTTTTGCCGAATTCCATCCATATTTTTATAAGCTTTATGGCGCTATTTTTGACCTGGCTACAGTTGCATAACGGATTTGCGCTTTACTACGCAAAAAAATACTTTGATATGAATCCAGTTAGACTTGACGATCCTGGCAGACAATTGGGATTTATATTTGAAGGAACAGAGCCAACATTTAGTGATTTTTTATATATCTCTTACTCGATAGGCTTAACTTATTCAATGACCGACTGCGGCATCAAGGATTCTGCGGTTAGGCGAATTGTTATCATTCACTGCCTCTCGTCATTTCTTTACGCTTCAACAGTTCTGTCGATTATATTCTCATTGGCGACGCAAGTGAATTGATTCTCCAAAGGGTTATCCCTAACCCTTCAGAGGTATACATATGTGTTCATTCCCTATTATTTTGACTGAGGGGCAGCGTTGGATACTTCACAAATCCCGAATCTTCTCTAATATTCACTTGTTGAATGAATTCAATCCATGTTTGAACTCGAGTATCTCCTGGCTTTCGGCTTGGGTGCTGGTCTCGTTGCTCTTACTCCCGTTGTAGCAGCTGCTGCTGGCAAGGAAAGCGCTATTACCAAGACTGTTTCTGGCGCTGGACGTGGCTTGACAAAACAAGGTCTCAAGGCTGGCCTCTTTGTGGGAGGAAAGGTTTCTGGACTGTTCTCTGGCGTTAAGTCAGGTTTAAATGAGGTGGGTGAGAGCTTCGGCGACATTCTTGCTGAAGCGAAAGCTGACATGGCTACACCGAAAACCAAAACTGCATCACCAAAGGCTTGAGTTTGCCGATTACTGTTAAACATTATATTTCCGGGCGTATAAGATATTCTTGGGAAAGAAAATTTACTCTTCATGAGATACAGCTCATGGAAGTTTCTTTTATATTTCATTTTCCTGGATGTCATTTTCGTCCAGCTCTAGGTCGTCAGGGTTGTGTAATCCATTTCAGTGAAAATAACGATCAATTATTTTATCTTCAACTCACAGACTGGGTCAGAGATTTCATAGATTTTGCTGACTGCCAAGGACCGTTACTACCACCGTCTAGGAAGGATATCCTTATCGATAAAGCTAAGGGCTGGACTGCTCAGTCCATGATCGCCATGGCGATTTTGGGATGGATATTACCAATCCTTCCCGGTACCCCATTTTTTCTCGCAGCGTGGTGGCTTGGTTGGAGGCCGTCGTCAACGAATCAATCAACTGTCTCCGAACCATAAATTCAGCCAGCTTTCAGTCATTTGTGCTCGTTTGCATTGTTTAGATTCCAATTCAGTGGGCAAATCGATTTTTCTGCAGTACCCATTGAGAATTAAGTTGATGGTTAAATCGATTTGTTGAATGTTTATGTCATCTTTCTTCACCCCTGGTAGAAATATTTTCATGCAAAGATTTTCCGGATTCCATTCTTCAATGCTTAAAGACTTGTTTTTGTCTTTCATTGCCTTTGTCTCTTGTTCTGATTCGGGTACTATGATCGATTTGTTAAATGTTGTTGGTCCATTTCGGCATTCATTTTCGATTTCGATATTGGATGTATTACACGCGTCTTCGACAATAAGTAGATGAGGTATGGCACGATGCATGCCTGCAACGCTTAACCGGTATATCAGCTGTTCTGGTTTATAGTTTTTTCCGTCAAGAATTAATGTGAAATGATGATTGTTCCGATCCGAGATCGTCTGTTGTAGGAGATGTAAACGACCTTTCCATATCTCGTTGAGACGCAATTGTTGTGATGATGGTAAGCGCAAGCGCAGTAATTTTTCGACCGTTGAAAGTGTTTGACGCGTTGTGTCCCACCAGTTAAGCAAAGGCTCTAGCAATTGGTCGATCAATGCTGGCCCCTGTTGTGCCATATCAAGTAATTTCAGGGCATGAAGTGGCGCTGGGAGGATTACAATTATAAGTGTACTTTCAGGTGCTCTGTCCAGTATTTCCGATAAGAAGATCAATCTTGTTAAGTCTTCGACCCCTGGGAGTTGTGGAAGCTCGATAGATTGTTTTGATGCAATGTCGAGCAATTGCCACCACTCTTTGGCATGTGGATTAAGCTGCTCCCAAAGTCGAGCCAGACTGGATAAATGATTGAAGCTTTCTGCGATAAAATTATTCTTGGCCGTGAAATCTGATATGTCTAAATTAAACTCTCCTGACAAGTTGACCAGCCGTATGTCAAAATTTTCCTGCTGAATATCTAGGAGCTCTTGTAACCATTGGTGTAGCGCTGAATACCGGTCTGCGCTTGCCAAAAGAATCAAGGCACTGTTTTCGTCTTCGAATGCCATTGTATCGGGGATGTGTTCGGGGATTTCAGGATTTTCGGGTAATATCTACCAAATTCCATTACGTCATGTTTGAACTGGAGACCCTAGCTGCTTTTGGGGCAGGTGCTGCCTTGATGGCGTTAGCACCAGTTGTTCGAAAAATGGGCAATGAAGAGCTAGGAGACTCCATGGGGAAAACAGGTCGCACGATGGCCAAAAGTGGAGTCAAGGTAGGTCTTGTTGCGGCAGACGTTGCCGGAAAAGTGGCCAAGGGTGTAGCGAAGAATGCAGCTGAAGTTGCTGAATCATTTGTGGACTTGGTCCAAGAAGCGAAGTCTGAGCGCGTTGAACCAACAGACATCGATGCGGAACAGCAACCTGCTGATGGTGCCCAATCTCAGGTCATCACAGAGGTAACTGTCGAATAAGTCTGAATTTCATCCCATCTAAAATCTCTCCTACAAACATCATGGCCACTTCATTTCAGAATAGTTCAGACTTTGGGGTCGTTGATGGAGGTGCTTCAGCACGAACGTCTCGAGATCCTGCACTGCCACGATTCATTGATCGAATTCTTCATGCGTCGTCTCGAAGACTTCGCTTCAGTGTAGACACTAGTTTTAAAGACCCAGATAACTTCTCGCGACATATTTCAACGCTCTCGTCGGTAGAGAATGTTCGTTTTAACAGCTGGGCCTCTTGTTACATCGTAGTTTTCAAGACTGGACACAGAATTGATGCTCTGCAATGGCTTAGTTCACTACCACGTCGATCGCGTGAAATCCCTGTTGTTCCAGAAGTTGCGCGGATTGATACCGCCGCTTCTACAAGTCTTCAGTCTGCTGAGGAAGAAGAGGAAAAATTTGTCCCAACGCGCATCATACTCCCAGTCTGTTCCCTTGGTCTGGCCATAGCTGCCGGTCCTTTGGCTCTCCCCCCACTTGCCGTTGGAGTTTTTATCATTGGCGCTGCGCATCTGAGTTTCAAAAGAGCTTGGGAGGGTCTCAAAAAAGAGCGCAAGATTAATGTTGATTTTCTCGATGCCTTAGCTGTTTTGCTTCACAGCTTGGAGGGCTTTCTTTTGGGGCCAGCCATGATGATCACCATGATTGAGGGTGGTGAAGCTGTACGAGATGCTACTCAGCGTATTGCTCACTCATCGAACACTGATCTTGTTTCCAGCCTTCAATCTGATGTGCGTCTGCTCACAGAAGATGGCGAGAAGATTGTTTCTAGTTTTGACCTTAGCCCTGGTGATCGTGTTTCATTCCTGCCAGGAGACAAAATACCGATTGATGGTGTTATTGAGTCTGGTGAGGTTTCCCTCGATGTTGTGAAGCTAACGGGTGAATCAGTTCCAAGGATGTCAGGACCAGGAGATGAGATCTTGGCCGGCTTTATTGTTCTGGAAGGCCACATTATTGTTACAACCTCAGCGGTTGGTGATGACACGCGCGTCGGGCAGATCACCAAAATGATTGAGTCTGCTCCTGTTTTTGATACTCGTGTCGGAAATTTTGCCGCAAATATTGCCAATCGTTTTGTCATTCCGACATTGGTTTTAGCGGGTGTTTCCCTGATGCTCAGTGCAGGTAATGTTGCGCAGGCAGCATCACTGCTCATGTTCGATCTTGGAACGGGTCTTCGTGTTTCAGTCCCGACTGCGATCATGGCTGCACTGACCAGAGCTGGAAGTCAAGGCCTGCTGATTCGCAGTGGACGTGCTTTGGAGCAGTTGGTTGAAGTTGATGTTGTCGTTTTTGATAAAACTGGCACGTTGACTGAAGGCCATCCATCGGTTGTTGAATTTACTGTTTTTGACCAAAACGGAATTCCCGCTGAGTCTGTTGACGCTGAAAAACTCAAACACCTTTTGCAACTCTCCACGTCACTGGAACAGGGGTTGAATCACCCTATCGCTAAGGCGATTCGTGATTTTGCTGAAGAGCAGCAGGTCGATGTGATCGATTGTGAGAGCTGGGATTACAGGGTTGGTCGAGGTGTTGTCGCCACTGTGAATGGTGAGAGGGTTCTTCTCGGCAACTCAAAACTTCTCCAGGATGAGGGAGTCGAGATCTGGACAGTCGACTCCAAGCCTGAGCTGGACGTTGCGACCCCCATTTATCTTGCAGTTGATGGTCTCCTGGTTGGTATTCACTATGCCCTCGATCGTGTCAGACCAGATACCTCAGCCATGATCGCTGAATTGCATAACCGAGGTATTGAAGCTCATATGTTGACCGGTGACATTTCCACTGTCGCCCATGCTGTCGCTGCCGATATCGGCTTACAGCCTCATGAGGTTCATTCAGATGCCTTGCCTGATCAAAAGGCAGAGTTGGTTCAGAAGTTCACTGCGGCAGGCAAGAAAGTTGTTTTTGTGGGTGATGGCATCAATGATTCAGCAGCCCTTGCCTATGCTGATGTCTCAGTATCCTTCGCCTCTGGCAGCGATTTAGCTCGCGAAACGGCTGATATTGTCCTCACGAATGACCGGGTTTCTGATCTGATTGTTGCCCAAGATTTAGCACGTCATACCTTTGCTTTGGTGAAACAGAATATTGGTATTGTCGGAGTTCCAAACTTATCGGCACTTCTAATCGGTACGTTCCTGCCGGTCAATCCCATCGCGGCTGTTTTCCTTAACAACGGTTCCTGTCTTGTGGCAGCTGGCAATGCGATTCGGGCTCTTGGTTTCAAGGCCAAACCACTACCTGAAATCGAAGCATCTTCTACTACGGTGGACGTAAAACCAGTGCTGTCTGATACCGCTGCAGCTCAGGCCACGACAGAAGAAACTACCGACGAGAACGCTTCCTTACCCATCACTCATCTTGATTTGGCAGCTCTTTCACGTCGTGTTGGACTCAGTTATCAGAAGATCTCAGCCCGTCGTCGACGCAATGATTTTGCTGATTGGATATCGACTCATGATCCTGAAGGTCATGGTTGGGAGTACAGCAGGGATCTCAATTCATTCTCCATGGTTCCTGCGGTTTCATGACACCAACGCTTCGTTTGCGCCATCGCACCGATAGTCGCTGGAGGTTTGTGGTGACCCACGCATCCCAGTGTGATTGGGCTCGTCTGCAACGCGATCTTGTCGATGTTTTCCCCAACAGCAGCTGGTCTGTTCGAATCAATCAAAGGATTGGCTCGATTGTGGTTTGCCGCTTGGCTTCTGCACCACGCCTTCGTCAGGATCCGTTGTCATTGGTATTTGGCCGTGTTGCAAAGCAACTGAACCTTCAGGGATTTTCCGTCCCTGAAACCCCTTTAATCCCAACGGAAATCGTTGATCGGACCTCTCAGAAGCGGCTGAATGCTCTTCATTCGGTATTTCGTGGTATTGCCAATGCCGCTTCAGTGTCTTTATCCATATCTACTTTGTTATTGTCTCTGGCCCTCTTTATTATTGGTTTGCTGGGCATCCTTCTGCCATTTTCTCCAGGGATCTGGTTGTTGGTTGTAGCGACTGCTCTTTTTGACCTAGCCCTTTCTTTTCGTCGTCCTTTCGTCGTCTAAATCTCGTGACAATGCTTGCTGCGGCTTCACCATCCCCCTGGATCATCCGCAGCGAGCTCGCCGATCGAATTCGTGTCTTCCATCCAGGCTTGTCCTCCTCGCCTGGATTGCGCCAACATTGTGCGTCTTTGCTGCACCGGACGCATTGGCTGTTGAGTCACCGTATCAATGCTGTTTCTTCAACAGTAGTGATTCGATTCCACCCTCGCCAACGAGGCGATATCACGCTCTTACTCGACCGGTGTTTCATTGACCCGGTAGCTGATTCGGGGCTTGAACAGGCCCTTGCAGCAGAATCGCGCATCACAGACATCACGCACAGCTCCGCTTTTCAGAAGGCCCTTCGCACTGGCGCGATTTGCGGTTCAATTCTCTTCATTGATTCGATCGTCGCTGTTCCCCCGTTGGGTCTTGGCTTGGTGGCCACCATGCTGAGCTGGCCACTATTACGTCAATTATATGAACAAGTGAACGAGCGCCTACAAGGAGAGGCTGATCCGCGACAGTTACTACCCCCTGCATCGGTGGAGGTGGCACTGTCCGCTACGTTGATTGGATCAGGCTTGGCGCGTGAATCTCTTGTTGAAGGACTTCTAGGCAGTTCCACTTCGGCGCTTCAGTCGATGAGTGAGAACACCCAAGGATCAAGTTCGGAATTTTTTGCGTTTCTGGAGCGTCTGAAGACGTCAGTGATGCTGAGATGCATCGATATTCAAACAGAGGAAAGTACCTTGCTTCCTATTGGTGATATTCAAGTTGGTCAACGCTATCGCTTGATGGACGAAGATCATGTTTATCTGTCTTCCCGAGTTGTCCAAGGGGAGCTGGTTGTTACGAACAGCCTCAGCGATGGTTCCTCCCTGCCATTTCGTGTGTTGCCGGGTGATCACCTCGCCTTTGGGGCTTTTGTGCTGTCCGGAGATGGTATTTGTGAGGTGGTTCAGTCGTTTTCTGAGGTCAGTCTCTTTACGATCGAAGACACTCTTCTCGAGGAAGATGGATCAAGTGATTTCCAAAAGCGTTTGTCTTACTTGTACGATCTTCTGCTTCCTCCCGTACAGCTTGGATTTGGTGTTTGGTCGTTGCTGAATGGTCTAACAGAACGAGCCATTGGTTTGCTTTCATTTAACCCAGCTGAAGATTCTGAACGTTCCAAATTGTCTTCTTCAGAGTCAGCTTTGGTTGATATGGCACTCAATAATGTGCACATTTCAGATTCGCGCGTTTTTGAGACATTAAAGGATGTTAGTCACATCTTGATCAGCATCGATGCTTTGCGCCATCTTGGTACCTATTCTTGTCAACAAACCTTGTTAAATGGTGCTTATGCACTTGATTGTGATTTGCTTCAGATTCTTTGGGCTATTGTTTCTGATTTTGGTGCTGATCCATCTGTTGTCTTATGGGGAATTTTAAGTGATGTCCAAGAGAAACATCCTGCTCTTCAGTCTCTTGAAGTCAATGTCGGTGAATCGGATCAAGGTCTTTATCGCGTTGTCCTTGAAGGTCAGCCTGTCGTTTTAATTCGTTTCACGGAGAAGGATGGGTCAATTCATGCATCTTTCTCTACTGAAGAAGCGGATCTTGGTGTTATTACGATTACTTGGCGACCATCTCAAGAGTTTGAAATGATGTCGTCTCAGCTTCGTAAGCTTGGCATTTCAGTCTCTACGGTTGGTTCTCATTGTGGGCGCACTAAGGAAGCAGAAGACCGTAAATCCAGATTGCTAGAGCTTCGTAATCAAGGATGTAAGGTGGCTTATCTTGGAGATGTTATTGACGATATTGCTGCAATGGCAGCAGCTGATATAGCTATAGGTCTTGCAGAGGATGAGCTGGGCTTTATTTCTAAGACCGTTTGCGACATTGTACTTGGAGGCGATATTTTATGGTTGTCTCGTCTTTTTGTTTTGAGCCGAAATTTTGTAGAAGCCAATCGTTTTAACACGAATTTGATTGTTGGCTCTTCTGTCCTGCTTGCAGCAGCCTCTCTTGTTGCCACCTTCTCGCCATTGCAAACGATATTGCTATTTAACTCTGCTCCAATCATCGCTGAGATCAATACTCTCAGGTCTCTCAACGGTTCAAGTTCCAGGCTGTAGGGAGTTGATTGTTAGTTGATATCTATAAATTCGAATTCAGTTAACAAGTATCTTGACTCCGATGGCGATAAACAATGCCCCGCTTATGTACGACAGTCGTTTTTGACATAATCGATTTTTTAAACATTTTCCAGAGTAAACTGCCGTAATGGCTAAAAGAACGTTTGCGGCGACTGCTCCGGAGAAAATACTTTCAGCAGATATATTTGGGCCTGCTGCTAAGGCAAGGAGTGCAAGTTGTGTGCGATCCCCGAATTCGGCTAAAAATGTTGTTGTGAAGGAGTTGCGTATGACGGCGTTGGCTGCCATCTTTGGTGCTGGTAATTGGAATTGGCTTGTATCGCATTCATCTTTGGCAACGTGAATCTTTGCTTCCAATCGTCTTGCTTCAATAATTGCGTTTGTGCCAAAGAGAAGGAACGCAATACCCGAGACAATCTGAATGGTGTCGATGGATACGATCGATCTCATCCATACCCCAGCAGTGACCCAAAGTCCTGCCCCAATTGTGAGGGCTGAAACGCTTCCAGTGAAAACCCAACGTGCTTTATGTCTTGCTGCCAGCAGGAGGGTAGTAATGAATGACTTATCTCCAACGCCTGCGATTGCAACAGTGGCGAAAGCAGTAGTGAACCCTGCCACGATCTTTAACAACGTTACCGAAACCCTATCGGAAAAGTCTCATGCCCGTTGTTTCCGTCAGTACATGTGGATATGGCTTCAGTGATTTGTGGGTTTCTTGATCAGCCAAGCTGTGCGCTGTCCGGCTCGATGGATCCGTTCAAACTCGAGGCCCATTCTGCGAAATCCAAGTTGACCACTCGATAGTTGTACGGTCTGGGGCAAGCGCTTCACCTCGAGGAGCGAACAAATCTCGTGGCTAGAGAGTTCGATTTTTGTTGTTTTGAGCAAATGGAGAAGCTCAATTTTTTCACGCAGTAAACGTAGTTTGGAATACTTTCTGACGTCGTCTTGGAAAGGTTGCTCTGCATTTGTCTCGGTTGTTACTAGTTCATGATGGCTGCTGTTGGAGTCCACGGTGACGACTTCAGCTACCAGGGGGGCCTTCGGATTGTCCCGTCCGAGGTGGTCGTAGATAAGACCCGTTTCCTCCTGACGGACCAAGGTGCGCATGCCTCGTCGAATTGGCTCAATTCCGAGTTCGCGAATGATGAGAAGCAGGTCAACGCGTGATATCCCTAGATCCGCCTCCAGGCTGCCAAGGCTGACTGCTTGCTGAGAGCTCATGTTGGCAATCTCTTGGATTCTCTTTTAACACGTTGGTTGCTTTGCGCTTGCTATTGTCACCGGCCCAAAAAAAACGTGTGTGAAGCCCGATGGTTTCACACACGCATGGATTAGAGCGTGAGCTGATGCATGGCCCCAGCGCTGTTGGTTCAGACCGCCACAGGCTGCTCGATGATGCC
>ERZ802830.3861-NODE-3861-length-12325-cov-4.56846_pt1 | contig 12325 bp, 10 predicted proteins | sample MGYA00345654_ERZ802830 | MGnify/ENA primary metagenome ERZ802830 (study PRJEB30503, sample SAMEA104212375) | marine metagenome | biome: Westerlies Biome; feature: [SRF] surface water layer (ENVO:00010504) within the epipelagic zone...; material: water... | reverse complement strand
AAAACTAAATCATACCCGTCACTTTTTGATATTTTCTTTAAAGCAGTGAAGATTCGGTCTTGGATAGGCTTGACCAACTCTTGTCTTTTTTGAAAATAATCTCCCTCACTACCAAAATGCAGGGTCTGAAGATCGAGTGCCTCTTGTTCTAAATTTTCAATCTCCTCTTTGCGCTTAATTCGTTCTTCTTTCGGTAATAAAATCTCTTCTCGTTCGAAGTTACTTTTCTTAGTTTTTATTGCAGCGTATCTGTCTTCTATCTCTTTGGTCCAACGCTCTGCTAGCTTATCAAGCTTCTCTTTAGCTTGCACATATTCAGGGACCTTACTAAGGATATAATCTGAATCAATGTAAGCATAGGATTGACTATAGGCAAAGGTTGTGCCAAAAAACAAAAAGAATAAGAAAAAATATTTCAACATAAGCGGTACAATTGACCAATTGAACGCCGAAGATACATAATTATTGTAAAGAATCAGCCACTATACGTAGCCTTAGTCCACTGTTGATAAGGATTTTTTAAGGATTCAACAGATTACTCTTTTATAAGCTTTAAAATTGCACTTTTAGTTTCAGTACGAAGCTCAATAAAGTAAGCACCAGGGATTAATTTGGCCAGATTTATATCCTGAACCTCCTGTTTCTTATTTAAAGTCAAAACTATTCTTCCAGAGGGGTCTAAAAGAAGCACTTCGCATTGCTTAAATTCATTTGACGCTATTGTAATAATGGATTTTGTTGGATTCGGGTAAACCATTACATCTCTAGCATCTAAATTTGTGATGTCCGCAGAGATACACTCCGTTTTCAAGGTCTCAAACCAATTGAAGGCATCTGTTAACGATGGCAAAACACAATCATTGTGCATCCCGTCGCCTTTATACACGGCCTCAACATCAACTGCGCCATTGGCTAGCATAGCGGCCTCCGCCGCCAATGCATTTTGAAATGAAACTTGTTCGTCACCTGTACAATAATACATTTTAACGGGTCTTGTAGGTAGCCAATCATAATTATCATTTGCTGCCATGGCTTGCCATATTGGATGGTTCTGACCCGAAGATGCCTCTAAGAAATTTTCCAATACCGAATCTTCAACAAAAGCTTGTATCTCTTGTGGAAGCTGATCGTTTAAACTTCCCATGTTCAAAGTGTAATTATTACCATTAAAATACGGTTCCACAATTTCATCATAAGGAGACTTCAAGATGTCGGAATAGCTTGTATATAAGTTTCCATAGACACGTTGATACGCAGCTACGATATAAACGATATAGCCTGGATTAGAATATGATGCCGCTAGAATTGTATCTGCCATGGCACCGGTAATTTCATAGGGACCAGAACAGGGTGCAGAGGCTAGAACATTAAATTCTTCGAGTAAATTATTGTCCTCAATATATTTATGTGTCGCCATTGCGGCATGGCCTCCCTGAGAGTATCCTGTTATAAAAAGCTCACCGTTATCGGGTTCCATTCCAGAAATTTCTCCCAAGCTCTGTGCCTCTCGAATGGCCCTTATCATATCTAGTGTTGCAGTGGCCTCTGACTCTCCATGACAATACGGGTGTAAGCCAGGACTTTCTCCCATACCTAAATAATCGGGCATTACCACCTGATATCCACCAGCCGCAAATACTCTTCCAATATAGGTCTCAGATACATCTTCCGAAGGGACATCGATTTTTCTCAAGCTTGTTCCATGCTCATAAACTGCTATAGGAAAACCTTGACAATCCGGACTAACAGGAACACAAAAAGCACCAGATGCTATCGTAGGCGTGCCGTCAACATCCGTAGTATTGTATATGATTTTATAGGTGTCTACCGAGTATGGCAAAGACAAGCCGGAAATCGCCTGTAAGGTTATTGGTTCAATAGTATTTATAAATGAGGATGAAATAAAATATTGGCTTTGAAGGGATCCAAAGAATAAAGTCGAGAAGAATAATGTAATGATTTTGGGATAGGTTTTCATGGTCTGTTTTTTTTCGGAGGATGTAAATTAAGAAATTTACGTGACAGATAAAAAAACAGGCGGGTGGATTCTGCTATAGCTCCCCTAAGTTCATTCCTATTGTGAAACTGAGCTTTGGATAAAATCCTTTTTGGTCCACAGATTGATCTGTTGAGTTTCCAAAACCATCTGCCCACGAATCTAGCTTGTCAAAGCCTAAACCATAGTCTAGTCCGAGCATTCCAAACATAGGTAAGAATACGCGGATCCCAATTCCCGCAGAACGTTTCACGTTAAAAGGATTGAATTTATTAAATGTTGGATAGGTATTTCCTGCCTCCACAAATGTGAGCGCATAGAAAGTCGCAGAGGGGTTTAGGGAGATAGGGTACCGGAGCTCCAGGGTATATTTTGCTATGATTGGGTCTCCTCCAGTGGACGAAACATATTGGTCTTCATATCCACGAAGTGCAATGATTTCTCTACCACCTAACTGATTCACGCCCGAAAGACCACTTCCTCCCATTGAATAACGGTCAAAAGGTGTTACCCCTTTGTCCTTATTATATGCTCCAATATAGCTAAATCCGAACCTCGGCATAAGTACCAGTTTTTTGTTGGCGGTCAAAGGAACATACCACTCACCTGTAAATCTAAAGCGATAGTATTCAAGATACTTGTAGCGTTCTTGATTTGTTGCTGTGGTATAATCTACATCCGTAAATAAGGAATAAGGCAGGGTTGCCTTTGCTAGAAACCTAAAATTAGAGCCACTCTGCGGATAAATCGGCGCGCTTACAGAGCTTCTTTGAAGTGTATATTGGAAGGCGATATCATTTGCGAAACCCTCGGTGAACAATGGAAACCTAAAGTCATTTACCACATCGTAATACTGATAGCTCAGCTCATATCGGGCTGTAAAATAATCATCCGGCCATTTCTTTCTGCGCCCTAATCCTATTCCTACCCCTGTGATTGAAAGACCATTGTAATCCGGATTTGTACGAAGCAAGCCGTTTGAGCTTAAAGAGGTATTGTTTACCCAAAATGATAAAGAGTTTGGCTTTTTACCCCCGAGCCAGGGTTCTGTAAATGAAAAGTTATATCCTTGATAAAATCTACCATTCGACTGCGCTCGGATGGACAAACGTTGACCATCACCACCAGGTAAAGGTGTCCATGCTGATTTTTTGAAAAAGTTTTTTGTCGAGAAATTATTAAAGGTTAAACCGAGCGTCCCTATAATTCGCCCTGAAGAGGTCGGTCCAGCGCCGCCGTAACCTCCAGAAAGCTCAATTTGGTCAGATGACTTTTCCTCAACTACATATTCAATATCAACCGTCCCGTTCGCAGGGTTTGGAAGCGGATTTACCTGAAAAGCTTGCTCATTAAAAAAGCCAAGTTGTGACAACTCTCTCTGGGTTCTCATGATATCTGCTTTATTAAATAGGTCGCCTGGCTTGGTTCTAATTTCACGAAGGATTACATAATCATTCGTTTTATTATTCCCTTTAATCGTGACAGTACCGATTCGCGCTTCTTTTCCCTCAAGCATTCGCACCTGATAATTAATCTGACGATCTGTAACATTTGTCTCTACAGGTATAATTTGAAAAAACAGATAACCACGATCCATATATAGCGATGAAATATCTCGGCCATCACCATTGCCAAAAATTCTTTGCTCAAGAAGGGCTTTGTTATATAAATCTCCCTTTTTGATACCTAAAATCGTGTCGAGGTATGAGGAGCGGTACTTAGTGTTTCCTGTCCATTCAATGTCACCGAAGTAATACTTTCCTCCTTCATTCACATTTAGCTCGATAACAAGGTTTTTTTCATCGATTTGATAAACAGTATCAGAAGTAATTTCTGCATCCCTCAACCCAACACCATTGAACTTATCAATCATTGCCAACTTATCTGTTTCATAAGTTGATTCAGTAAATTTAGAGCGCTTGAATATTCTTAAAATTGACTTCTTTTTGGTGTCTTTCATTGCCCATTTAAGCTTCCATAAAGGGACCTGAGTTACTCCATTAATCTTAATTTCTTTTATACCCACCTTGTCACCTTTCTCAATGTTGATTGAAAAGAGCTCAGAATTATTAATTACGGTGTCTTTGATTCTATCAATATCAACCTTTACATTGTAAAATGCTTTGTCTCGAAAGTAACCACGAATTTGATTTTTTGTCTGAAAAACTAAGTTTTCAGTAATTGTCTTTCCTGAGAACAATGAAATCTCTTCACGAATTTTATCCGCCTCCCGTTTAGAAACTCCTTTGAACTTAAAGCGCGAAAGTTTTGGCCTCGGACGAAGGTCAATAATTAAATAAACCACTCCGGCTATTTCTTTTTCTGCATATATAGAGATATTGGAAAACAATCCTTCTGCCCAAAGATTCTTGATGGCCGTACTTATTTGCTGACTAGGCAGCGTAATAGGCTGACCTTGTCTAAGTCCGGCTATAAGGCGAATAGCCTGGTGGTCATAATTATCCGCACCATAAACACGAATTGGTCCGAGCTCATATTCTTTAGGTGATAGGTAGTTGAAATCTAATTCAGATAGGGACGTCGAGCCCACCTGGGCCGAAAGCTGAAGCGTGAGGAAAAAAATAGAAGCAAGACAAAATATCCTTCTCATTATACGCTCTTTATTTGTTCTGATACCAAACCAAACCTTCGTTCTCGATTCTGGTAATCATATATGGCATCATGCAGCTCTTGCTTGCCAAAGTCTGGCCAAAACATGTCCAAAAAATAAAATTCTGTGTAGGCGATTTGCCAAAGGAGAAAATTGCTTACACGATGCTCGCCGCTTGTTCGAATCAAAAGCTCTGGATCAGGAATACCCTTTGTGGTAAGTTCGTTAGAGATGAATTCGTGGTCTATTTTTTCTTCTGTAATAAGCCCCTCTTTAATCTGTGAGGAGATGCTTTTAACCATCTGCTCAATTTCCCACTTAGAGCTATAATTCAAAGCCAAAACCAAAGTGATGCTTGTATTTGTTTTTGTCTGTTCGATTGCCTCAGAAAGACTTTTTTGGCAGTATTCTGGTAAGCCATTGATGTTTCCTATGGCTTGAAGTCGAACGCCGTTCTCATTCAATTCATCCAATTCATTCGCCAAAGACATGACCAAAAGATTCATGAGGCCTTCTACCTCCTCTTTAGGTCGATTCCAATTCTCTGTAGAAAATGCATAAAGTGTTAGGTATTTTACTTTCAGGTCCGCGGCAGCTTTAAGGGTTTCCCTCACGGCATCAACCCCTTTTGAATGCCCATATAATCTATCTTCTCCTTTGCTTTTTGCCCAACGTCCGTTACCGTCCATTATGATGGCTATATGCTCAGGAATTGCTTTAAGATCAATATGGTTTAAATCGCTCATTATTAGAAGTAACGAAGATAAGTAAACATTCTTGTATGGGCATTATAGCTTATTGTGCTTAACAAGTCTTAACAAAGGCCCCGAAAAAATGATTCGTGCTTGCTACTCAGCCAATACAATAAGCTTGTTCTGGTTTAATTCTGCAACGCCACCGTTAATCGCAACGCTAATTTTCTCTGAAGAATCAATAACAATCATATCATTTTTCTGCTCCTCTAACAAAGGATCCTCTAACTCAACAATGAGATTTCCTTTTTTCAAGGCTGAAATTACAGGTGCGTGATTATTCAAAACTTGAAAAATTCCATCTAAACCAGGAAGAGAAACTGATTTCGCTTCCCCGCTAAAAACATTTGATTCTGGAGTAATGATTTCTAACTTCATTCTACTAAGCTTCAGCAAGCATTTTTTCTCCGGCTACAACAACATCCTCAATTCCACCTTTTAAGTTAAAGGCTGCCTCAGGATATTGATCAAACTTACCGTCTAGAATATCGTTAAACGCTTTGATTGTTTCTTGGATATCAACAAGAACTCCAGGAAGACCTGTAAACTGCTCAGCAACATGGAAAGGCTGAGACAAAAACCTCTGAACTCTCCTCGCTCTGTGAACAACCATTTTATCCTCCTCGGAAAGCTCGTCCATTCCAAGAATAGCGATAATATCTTGTAATTCCTTATAACGCTGAAGTGTTACTTTCACACGCTGAGCGCAATCATAATGCTCATCCCCAACAATCTCAGGAGTAAGAATTCTAGAGGTTGAATCCAATGGATCAACCGCTGGATAGATACCAAGCTCAGCAATTTTTCTAGACAATACCGTAGTAGCATCAAGGTGAGCGAATGTATTCGCAGGCGCAGGATCAGTAAGGTCATCTGCAGGAACATATACCGCTTGAACCGAGGTAATAGAACCACTTTTGGTTGAAGTAATTCGTTCTTGCATCGCACCCATTTCTGTTGCCAGTGTCGGCTGGTAACCCACAGCTGAAGGCATTCTTCCTAGTAAGGCAGAAACCTCAGAACCTGCTTGTGTAAATCTAAATATGTTGTCAACGAAGAATAGGATATCTTTTCCTTGACCTTCTCCATCACCATCTCTAAAATACTCAGCAATCGTTAATCCCGAAAGGGCAACTCTTGCACGTGCTCCTGGAGGCTCATTCATTTGTCCGAAAACAAATGTTGCTTTTGACTCCTTCATTTCGTCAAGGTCAATTTTATTTAGGTCCCAACCTCCGTTTTCCATGGATGTCAAAAAGTCTTCCCCGTATTTGATAATTCCTGACTCAAGCATTTCACGAAGAAGGTCATTTCCCTCTCGTGTTCTCTCACCAACTCCAGCAAATACAGAAAGACCACCGTGACCTTTTGCAATATTATTAATCAGCTCTTGAATCAAAACTGTTTTTCCAACACCTGCTCCACCGAAAAGACCAATTTTACCACCCTTCGCGTATGGCTCAATCAAGTCAATCACTTTGATACCTGTAAAAAGTATTTCAGTTGAAGTAGATAAGTCTTCAAACTTAGGTGCATCTCTGTGAATTGGCAATCCATCAGAATTGTCAACATCATTTATTCCGTCAATGGCTTCACCAACAACGTTGAATAAACGGCCTTTAATTTTTTCTCCTGTCGGAACTTTGATTGGGAGACCGGTTGAAGTTGCCTCCATACCTCTTGTAAAACCATCTGTTGAGTCCATTGATATGGCTCTAACAGAATTCTCACCAACGTGCGCCTGAACCTCAAGCACCACTCTTGTTCCATCAGTTTTAAATACCTCAAGGGCATCATAAATATTTGGTAGCTCAAGACCTTTCTCAAAAGCAACGTCAACAACTGGACCGATTACCTGAGATATTTTTCCTTTTAGACTAGACATTATATACCTGTTTGAATTTGGGTGCAAATATAATCCATTTATTCTAAATACAAATCACTTTTTTGGAATAAAAATCAGGGGTTTAAATATCATCAGAACGCCTAAGAAGAAGTTTAACTGTGACATATGAAAATAAAAGACTTAAAATTGACACCGAGCCAATGATTGTTAGGAAGTCTTTAATAGAAAAACCTATTGGGTATGGTTGTCCTGGGGAAATGTGAAGGAAGCCAAATGAAAGCTGTGTAAAACAAATTATGTAACCTGCGGCGACGCCAATAAAAATACCATACAAACAAATCAACAAGCCCTGAAAAAAGAAAACGTTAAACAAGGTCTTTTTTGTCAAGCCCATACTCCTAAAAGCTAAAAAATTATCCTTCTTTTCTAGAAACAGCATTGTGAGCGATGAAACAAGGTTAAACGAAGCGAGCACAAAAACAAAAATTAAAATCAAGGTAAGGATTGCTTTTTCTGATTTACTGGTCTTAAAAATCAATGCATTTTTCTCCTTGTAGGTTTTTACTAAAAAATCAGGTCCTAAAAGATTAGAAATCTCCTGTTTTAGCTCAACCAGGTTGGTCTTAGGCAACGCGGAGAAATAAATATTTGTTAGCCTCCCCATAGTGTCTTTCACGAGTTTCCTATATGCCTCAATTGGCCAAATGAGTGTTTCCTCATTGACTTCTTTGTTTCGGTAAAACAAAACCGAGGAAAGGTTTAATTTCTTGGTGTAAAATGGTTTTTTGGCGCGAACACTTATATTCTGCTTGGGCAGAAACAGCTTAAAATTGCCATCAAGAGGCGCCTCCAATTTTTGAAGCAATGAAATACCGATGATGCCCTCTGGGTAAATCGTGCTGCCAAGCGAAGGGCTTGGGCCTTTGAAATTACGATTGATGGAAATTACCTCTAAAAAAGAGGAATCAATGGCAAACAATTTAGCGTTGGTGCGTTTCACGCTATAGGTTTTCTCAGAGGAAACAGGTCTGCTATACTCTAATACAGCCAAAGCCTCTACTCCTTTAGAGATTGAGGAGACACCTTTAATTTTATTCAATGCATTCCAATGTACATCTCGTTCATAAAAAGCTTTTGCTTTTGAAGATCGCACAACAATGGACGGGTCAAACTCGCTATAAATTTGATCAATTAACTGTTCCATACCATTGAATGCAGAAAGAAGAACCACCAGAGCACATGTAATACAGGCAATCCCTGTTACAGAGACACGGGTAATTAAAGTAATGATGTTCTTTTTCCGTTTCGAACGAAAATAGGTCTTTGCAATATAAAAGGCCGTTCTGATATTTATTTTTTTAGGAGTTCATCAATCTTTGAGGCGTAATCAAGGGAATCATCTATATGGAATTTCAATGCCGGTATTTTACGTAGATTTTTTAGCTTTTTTCCGACCTCGCCTCTGATTCTACTTGTATTTGTCTCAATACTCTCAAAAACTTCTTGCTTGTCCTTTCCTCCAAAAATACTGAGGTAACATCTAGCCAAAGATAGATCAGCAGTAACCCGAACAACTGTCACTGTTACCATTGTTCCTAAACATATACTGGAGTTCCGTTGTAAAAACACAGAAACTTCTGACTGGATTACCGATTCTATTTTACTTTGTCTGATTGATGCCATGCTACAAATTTAAGAATAGTATTTCATGATGTCCCGAAAAGTAAAAATGTATCTTTGTGACGTTGATGAAATCTTATCTCGAAATATTTAGATACACAATCAAGTATAGGCTGCATACTTTCCTTGTGGTTTTATGCAATATGTTCTTTGTGGTATTTAATCTGCTCTCATTGGTTTTGTTTATTCCTGTGCTGCAGCTGATTTTCAAAAAACCAGAAAGTATAGAGTTTGTTGCGAAGCCTGAATTTCATTGGGGCATTCCAGAGCTGTTTCTGTATGTCAAAGATTACTACAATTTTACGATGACGTCAATGGTTAAAAACAACCCTCTCGACGCCTTGCTTTTCGTTTGTGTTTCTGTTATGCTTACTTTTTTCTTTAAAAACTTATTTAGATATGGTGCGGTCTGGTTTCAATCAGAACTGAGAATGGCTGTCGTACGCGATATTAGAAACAAGCTTTTCACAAAGTCAATGAGCCTTCCTCTAGCATACCATACCAACGAACGCAAGGGGGACCTTATGGCGCGCATGGTTAGTGATGTAAATGAGATTGAAATTGCTGTTGTGTGTCTTCTTGAACTGCTCTTTAGAGAACCCTTTGCTGTATTGATCAACGTTGCTACCCTCATTTATTTAAGTCCAAGCCTTTCGCTGTTTTCTTTTCTTTTAATGCCGATTTCTGCATTTGTAATTTCAAGAATTGGAAAAAGCCTCAAACGAACAGCGAAAAAAAGCCAAGAACAAACAAGTGTAATGTATTCCTCAATGGACGAGGGGATAGAAGGGGTTAGAATCATAAAGGCATTCAATGCAGCGAACTTCGTTGTGCGTAGGTTCATGCAGACAAACTTGAAGCACCAAAAGCTCGTTACTCGAACAGCAAGAAAGAAAAATCTATCACCTTTGTTGAATGAAACAATTGGCGCGGGCGTTCTATTAAGTCTTGTTTGGTTTGGAGGAAGAATGATCTTAGGGGGTTCTGAAGATGCCCTTTCCGGAGAAATTTTTATGACCTTCATCATTGTGTTTTCTCAATTTCTAAGACCGATACAAAACATCTCTAAAAACATTTCAAATATGATTAAGTCGAGGGCTTCTCAGGATCGAATCAATGAAATATTAAATCTTGACGAGGTTGTTGTTGATGCTCCAAATGCTTCGGGAATTAGTCGTTTCGACAAAGAGATTAGTTTTAAAAATGTTAGCTTCCAATATGAGTCAGAGCTTGTATTAGATGACATTTCATTTTCGATTAAAAAGGGACAAAACATTGCCCTTGTTGGAGAGTCTGGAAGTGGAAAAACTACATTAATTAATTTAATCCCTCGCTTTTATAACGTTAGCTCGGGCAGCATAGATGTCGATGGTCAAAAAACCAATGAAATCCGCATTAAAGACCTTAGGTCAATGATGTCTTTGGTCTCTCAAGACCCCATTTTATTTAATTCTAGTGTGGCCGAAAATATTGCTTTTGGTGAAACGCAACCCGATAAGGAGAAAATCATTGAAGCTGCGAGGATTGCCAATGCACATGGTTTTATTGAAAAAATGCAAAACGGCTACGATAGCCTAATCGGAGAACGTGGGAGTTTATTATCCGGAGGACAGAAGCAACGATTAAGCATCGCTAGAGCGATGTATAAAAACCCAGAAATTCTCATACTTGATGAAGCCACATCTGCGCTAGACCTTGAGTCAGAGAAACTGGTTCAAGAGGCCCTGGATCGTGTAATGGAAGAAAGAACCTGTATTGTAATTGCTCATAGATTGAGTACTATTCGAAAATCAGACTTAATATTAGTTTTAGATAAAGGAAAAATTGTAGAACGCGGAAATCATGAGGATTTACTAGCTCAAGAGGGCTATTATAAAAAGTTATTTGACCTGCAAATTAGTTGAATTTAAACTTTATTTGAACAAATCAGATTAGTTATGGTTACCTTTGCATATGGAAAGTCAATCTACATTCTCACCACTGCAATACGCCAAAAACAAAAACTCTATATTCTATAAGGTTTTAAGACAGCGCGTTAACGAGTATTTCAAGAAGGAAAATATCTCAAGACACGCCAATGCAAGTATGGTTTTTAAAACCGTTTGTATGATGGCGATTTATTTGACTCCATTTATACTAATTGTCACTCTAGACGTTAGCTCTTGGGCTGTTCTTGGATTTTGGGCCATTATGGGAGTTGGTATGGCAGGTTGTGGACTTTCTGTAATGCATGATGCCAACCACGGAGCCTACTCTAAAAACCCAGCTGTAAACAACTTTATCGGTAAAATTTTAATCATACTTGCAGGGAATCCAGCGAACTGGAGAATACAACACAATGTCCTGCACCATACCTATACCAACGTATCAAACTATGACGAGGACATCGCTCCCCCTCCAGCAATCCTAAGGTTTTCTCCGCACACGAAACGTTACAAGATTCATAAGTTTCAACATTTCTATGCTTACTTTTTTTACGGGTTAATGACAATTACTTGGTTCATAAATAAAGACTACGAGCAAGCCGTGAGATACAAGAAGATGGATCTTCTCAAAACACAAGGATTAACTTTTAAAAAGCACCTTAGAAATATTATCGTTAACAAATTGGTGTATGCGTCTATTTTCATTGCACTACCCTTTATCTTTAGTCCTGCACCATGGTATATAACCCTTTCAGGATACCTTCTGATGCAGTTTATTACCGGTTTTATTTTAGGTATAATCTTTCAGCCTGCTCATGTTGTTCCAACATCAACATACCCATTGCCAACCGAGTCCGGTGATGTGGATGCAGATTGGGCAGTAAGCCAAATGTATAACACAGCTAATTTTGCGCAAAAATCTCGTTTATTTTCTTGGTATGCCGGAGGTTTGAACTTTCAGGTGGAGCATCATTTATTCCCAAATATCTGCCACATACACTATAAAAAGCTATCAGAAATTGTGAAGGCAACTGCTGAAGAGTTTGAAGTCCCATACCACTCCTATAAAACGTTTATGGGCGCCTTAAAAGAGCATACACAGATGCTATATAAGTTAGGTAACCAAGATGTTGCGCCAGCCATTCATTAATGTGAAATGAACTTTGGTGCTTTTTATGACTTCTGCCAAAATCTATGTGGAGAAGAAGCGAGCACTCCCTTTGATACTTACACAATTGTTTTCAAGAAAAAAGGCAAGATTTTTGCCCTTGCAAATTCAAATGACTTTCGGTTCGTAAATCTTAAGTGCGACCCGGCAAAGTCTATAAACCTTCGGGAACATTACCATGGAATCAAGCCCGGTTATCATATGAATAAAAAACATTGGAATTCAGTTTACATTAACGAGGACGTTGAAGATGTTTTGTTTTACGAACTCATTGAGCATTCATATGCCTTGGTTTAAAAGCCAATACTAAGTCAGCTCTTTATAAAGCTTAAATGGGCTCCTTTATT
>ERZ802830.3860-NODE-3860-length-12326-cov-6.5764_pt1 | contig 12326 bp, 12 predicted proteins | sample MGYA00345654_ERZ802830 | MGnify/ENA primary metagenome ERZ802830 (study PRJEB30503, sample SAMEA104212375) | marine metagenome | biome: Westerlies Biome; feature: [SRF] surface water layer (ENVO:00010504) within the epipelagic zone...; material: water... | reverse complement strand
GCAAAATGTAATTCTCTTGGAGCCAATATTTGAATTTTTTAGAAACATACCGCCTATATTGGGAGCGTTGTACGCTACTGTATTCACTTGGGGATTGACAGCTCTAGGAGCTTCTTTTGTTTTTCTTTTTCGAAGTATGAATCGAATGGTTCTTGATGGGATGCTTGGCTTCACAGGGGGTGTGATGGTAGCAGCAAGTTTCTGGAGTCTATTAGCTCCTGGAATCGAGATGAGTCCTGGTGAGGGATTTGTTAAAGTGCTGCCGGCAGCTTTGGGCTTTGTTTTGGGAGCCCTTTTTATTTTTGGGTTGGATAAAATTCTTCCACACCTACATATCAACTTCAAAGAAAGTGAAGGAATCAAAACCCCTTGGCACAGAACCACGTTGTTAGTATTGGCGATCACCCTTCATAATATTCCAGAAGGCTTGGCTGTAGGAGTGCTTTTTGGTGGGGTTGCAGCAGGTATTCCAGAAGCTACTATTTCAGGAGCCGTTGTGTTGGCTTTGGGAATTGGGATACAAAATTTTCCTGAAGGAATTGCGGTTTCTATGCCCCTTCGTCGCCAAGGGATGAGTCGATTTAAAAGTTTTTGGTATGGTCAGCTCTCAGCTATTGTTGAGCCTGTTGCTGCTGTCATTGGAGCGGTTGCGGTTACTTTCTTTATGCCCATTTTGCCTTATGCTTTGGCTTTTGCCGCAGGAGCTATGATCTTTGTGGTTGTTGAAGAGGTAATTCCAGAAACCCAATTGGATAACTACACAGACATAGCGACTCTTGGGTTTATCGGTGGTTTTGTAGTTATGATGACATTAGATGTGGCCCTGGGCTAATCTTTAGTAAAAGAGTTCCATCCTTGGGCTTCAAGAGGAATCGCTTGTTCCAAACCATTAATTAAGTAACACGCTTCTTGTTTGTCAGTAAAATGACCAATAATACTGAGCCATGGATGGTTTTTAACTTTGTCATATGCAGATTGAGGGACGGCCATAAGCAATTCATAATCCTCTCCACCATTTAACACGACCATACTGCTGTTTAAATTAAATTCATCGCATATCGAAATGACCTCTGGATCGATGGGAAGTTTTTGCTCATAGAGATGACAGCCCAATTGACTTTGCTTGCTAAGATGACGTATTTCTGAAGATAGACCGTCACTGATATCGATCATGGCATTGGGAACCAATTCCCATTCTTCGAGTAATTCTATGACATCCTTTCTGGCTTCGGGTTTCAGTTGGCGTTCGATGCTATAGGTATAGGATGACAGGTCAGGTTGGGATTTTGGGTTTACTTTAAAGACCGCTTTTTCTCGTTCTAGGATTTGGAGTCCAGCATAAGCACCACCTAGATCTCCACTCACGACAAGCAAATCATTGGCTTGAGCACCGTTTCGCTTTACGATTTTGTCTTCTGCAGCCTGGCCTATCGCGGTTATAGAGAGAGTCATTCCGCTGGTGGAGCTCGTGGTATCACCACCTATCAGATCTATTTTGTAGTATTGACAGGCCAAATGGATTCCTGCGTAAAGTTCTTCTAGCGCTTCTACAGTAAATCGATTGGATACGGCAATTGATACAGTAACCTGAGACGGCACTGCATTCATGGCGTAAAGATCTGATATATTAACAACAATAGCTTTGTAGCCTAAATGCTTTAATGGCATGTAAGACAGGTCAAAATGAATGCCTTCCACTAATAGATCGGTAGTTACTAAGGTAACACCATCCGAATATTCACATATTGCGGCATCGTCACCAATTCCCAACCTTGAACTAGAATTTTGCAATTCAAAGTCTTTAGTGAGCTTTTCTATCAAATGAAATTCCCCTAATGTATCTAAAGAAGTCCGAGCTGGACTTTTATCTTCTAACATAAGATAAAAGTATGACCCTTTTTTGTAAGTTTGGTTCCCTGCCAGACAGAATAATGAAAAAATATAACCTGCTTCACTTCCTCTTCTTATTTTGGGTTTTGGGCTGTAGAAAAGAAAAGGATTTAGCTGTAGTAATTGAAGATAATCAAACCTTAAGTACACCTCCAATTGAAAACCCTTTAAATATTTTCCCCTGTGAAAATGGTTTTGCTGGGGGATACCCCTGTAGCGGTTTTGACTTATATGCACACATGGATCTTGAAATGTTTGATTCCTTGCATCATAATCATAACCGGGGATGGTCTAATACATCCACCAGTAAAGAACGATTTATGGATTTAGGTTCTCACGATTCTTCAGGTGTAAATTCAGGTGCCAACGATATTTGGGGATGGACTGATCCACAGACCGGAAAAGAATATGCTATTGTTGGCTTGATCGATGGAACAGCTTTCGTAGATATTAGCAATCCTTTAAATCCATTATACTTGGGAAAACTCCCATCAGCTACTGAACCAAGTATTTGGCGCGATATAAAAACAAATCAAAACTTTGCATACATCGTAAGTGAGGCATCCAATCACGGCCTTCAAGTGTTTGACCTTACCCGCTTAAGAGGAATTAAAGAGACAAGGCAGATTTTCAGTGCTGACTTTCGTGAAACGAGTTTTGGTAATGCACACAACATTGCTATCAACCAGGAAAGCGGATTTGCTTATGTATTGGGTTCGCAAAAATATGGAGGGGGACCTATTTTCTATGATCTATCGAATAAATCTCAACCAGTTGAAATTGGAGGTTATTCTCTTGACGGATATGCCCACGACGCACAAATTATAACTTACCAAGGGACCGATATCGATTATTTAGGAAAAGAAATATATATAGCCTCTCATACTGATGGGGAAAGCTTTAATAAATTAATCATTTTAGATGTTTCAGATAAATCTAATCCAATTAAAATAAGTGAAACATCTTATCAAAACGTAATCTACACGCATCAAAACTGGATTTCTGAAGATCATAAGTATATTTTTTTGGGAGATGAAGGAGACGAACTAGTGTATGGAATACCAACAAGAACTTTAATATTTAATGCTGAAAATTTAGAGAATCCAATTCTTCACCACGAATATGAAGGAGTTACTAATGCGATTGATCATAATGGATTTGTAAAAGGGAATAATTATTACATGGCAAATTATACAGCTGGACTCCGTGTTATTGATATTGAAAACATTGAGGTAAACCAAATGAGGGAGATTGGGTTTTTTGATACTTATCCTATAAATAATGAAGTCCAATTCCATGGAGCTTGGAGTGTTTATCCATTTTTTGAAAGTGGTACAATTGCTATAAATGATATTGATAACGGTCTTTTTTTGGTAAAACAGTCTGAGAATGACCAATAGTCATAAGATATTTTCAGTTTAGGCCAATTCTAACTTTTTTAAAATCATGTTTTTACTCAAATCTGAGGTTAGAATTATGTTTTGATATCATATTCATTACGGCTTAGTATTTGAGATTTAATAGTGAACCCCTATCGAGAAATTGCTTATACCTATTGGAAAAGCCCTTCAATAAAAGACTTTGTTTTATATTTGTATAGAAAAATAATTGCTTTTTAGACAATGATAAAGGTATCTGAATCCGCAAAATCAAAAGTTGTTTCTTTGATGAAGGAAGAAGGCTTCGATCCTTCGCTAGCTTTTGTTCGAGTTGGAGTCAAGAGCGGTGGCTGCTCTGGCCTCTCCTACGATCTCTTTTTTGATACAGATAAAGCGTCAGACGACAAGTCTTTTGAAGATAATGATGTGCAAATTGTAGTAGACAAAAAAAGCTTGTTGTATTTGATTGGTACCACGTTAGAATATTCAGGGGGACTCAATGGCAAGGGTTTTGTATTTAATAATCCCAACGCTCAGCGTACTTGTGGATGTGGAGAGAGTTTTTCACTTTAATAAAAAAAATGGCCTACACTGAAGAAGAATTAAAAAAAGAACTGGAAAGTAAGGAGTACGAATACGGTTTTTATACTGATATAGAAGCAGATACTTTTCCCATAGGACTTAGTGAAGAAATTGTCCGTAAAATTTCACATAAAAAACAAGAACCCGAGTGGATGACTGAATGGCGTTTGGAAGCGTTTCGTATTTGGCAGCAAATGAAAGAGCCGAATTGGCCCAATGTGAGCTATGAAAAACCAGACTATCAAGCCATATCGTATTATTCAGCGCCAAAGAAAAAAGACAAATACGAAAGTCTAGACGAGGTAGACCCTGAACTCCTAGAAACATTTAACAAACTGGGTATCTCTATTGACGAGCAAAAGAAATTGGCAGGGGTAGCGGTGGATATTGTGATGGACTCTGTGTCAGTAGCAACCACATTTAAAGATACTTTGGCAGAAAAAGGCATTATTTTTTGTTCGATTTCTGAAGCCATTAAAGAACATCCCGAATTGGTCCGACAGTACATAGGATCGGTAGTCCCTCCTAAAGACAATTATTTTGCAGCACTGAATTCAGCTGTATTTTCTGATGGCTCATTTTGCTACATTCCTAAAGGAGTTCAGTGTCCAATGGAACTATCGACCTACTTCCGAATCAATCAAGCAGGAACGGGACAGTTCGAACGCACACTTGTCATTGCAGATGAGAGTAGCTATGTGAGTTATTTGGAAGGATGCACAGCTCCTTCTAGAGACGAAAATCAATTGCATGCTGCTGTAGTAGAATTGGTGGCCATGGACCGCGCTGAAATAAAATATTCAACCGTACAGAATTGGTATCCTGGGGATAAAAACGGAAAAGGAGGCGTTTTTAATTTTGTAACCAAAAGAGGACTTTGCCACAACCATTCCAAAATATCCTGGACTCAGGTAGAAACTGGTTCCGCCGTGACTTGGAAATATCCTTCCTGCATTCTAAAAGGAGATCACTCCATCGGAGAATTTTATTCTATTGCTGTTACGAATAACTACCAGCAAGCGGATACAGGAACCAAAATGATTCATCTGGGTAAAAACACCCGAAGTACAATCATATCCAAAGGAATTTCAGCAGGAAAATCTCAGAACAGCTACCGAGGTCTGGTTCAGGTCAATTCCAGAGCTAAAAATGCACGAAACTTTTCACAGTGCGATAGCCTCCTGATGGGAAATGATTGCGGAGCGCACACGTTTCCCTATATCGAAACTCAAAATAATTCTGCACAGATAGAACACGAGGCAACTACCAGTAAAATAGGCGAAGACCAAATTTTTTATTGCAACCAACGAGGTATCGATACTGAAAAAGCGATAGCCTTGATTGTTAATGGATTTAGCAAAGAAGTACTTAACAAACTTCCAATGGAGTTTGCTGTTGAAGCTCAAAAATTATTAGAAATTTCCCTCGAAGGTTCCGTGGGATAAAACAAGCCGTATGCTTACAATTGAAAACTTGCATGCCGAGGTGGAAGACAAAGGCATTCTCAAAGGAATAGATCTAGATGTTAAAGCAGGAGAGATCCATGCTATTATGGGTCCTAATGGTTCTGGTAAAAGTACTTTATCATCTGTGATTGCAGGAAATGAAGGATATGAAGTAACTCAAGGAAATATTCTCTTTCGAGGAGAAGAGATCAACGACATGAGTCCTGAAGAACGTGCTCATAAGGGAATTTTTCTTTCGTTTCAGTATCCCGTTGAAATTCCTGGAGTCTCTGTAACAAACTTTATCAAAACAGCTCTCAACGCCCAACGCAAAGCGAGTGGAAAAGAAGACATGCCAGCCGGAGAAATGCTTAAAAAAATCCGAGAAAAATCTTCTATGTTGAGCATTGATTCCAAATTTCTTTCTCGCTCTCTCAATCAAGGTTTTTCCGGGGGTGAGAAAAAAAGAAACGAGATATTTCAAATGGCGATGATGGAACCCCAGCTGGCCATCTTAGACGAAACAGATTCGGGCTTGGATATCGATGCCTTGAAAATAGTAGCGGATGGGGTAAATGCGTTGCGAACAGATGAAAACGCAACTATTGTTATTACTCATTACCAGCGTCTTTTGGAGTACATTGTCCCCGACTTTGTCCATGTTTTGTACGATGGAAAAATTGTCAAATCAGGAACAAAAGAGTTGGCCAAAGAATTGGAGGCCAAAGGATATGACTGGATCAAACAAGAAGTGACTGACTAATGGATTTGAAAGACAAACTGCTAGATTCTCATATTGCTTTTGAGGAGGAATTAGGTCCCAAAGACAGTATTCAAAAGCTTCGCAATCAGGCATTAAAGACCTTTGAAGCAAAGGGGTTCCCATCCAAAAAACTGGAGGCTTGGAAGTACACTTCTTTAAATAGTTTGATTCAAGATGATTATTTATTATTTCCTAAATCGGAGAAAGCGGTTGCTCTAAATGAAATAAAACATGTATTTCTATACGAAGTCGACACCTATAAAGTTGTATTTATTGATGGGATTCACAGCCCTTTTCTTTCCGACACCACCCACGATGGTCTGGACGTTTGCCTCCTTTCTGCAGCTCTTTCCAAACCGAAATACAGTGAGCTTATCAAGCAGTATTTCTGTTCAGTAGCTGACAAAGAAGAAAACATGACAGCTCTCAATACTTCCTACGCTCGTGAAGGAGCTTATATCTACATCCCTCCTTCTGTGGTGGCTGAAAAACCCATTGAAATCATTCATTTATCCACAGGTGATCAAGGGCCTGTTTGGTTGCAGCCTAGAAACCTAATAGTGGTGGATACCAATGCCCAAGTGCAGATTGTAGAACGCCATCAGAGCTTACTAGAACATCAGGTGGTCACCAATTCAGTAACGGAATTAATAGCGCACCAAGAAGCCTTAGTTGATTATTATAAAATCCAAAATGACTTGGATTCAGCTTCTTTAATTGACAATACCTATATCGCACAAGACAAAAACAGCCATGTAAGTGTTCATACTTTTTCATTCGGAGGAAAAATTACTCGTAATAATTTGAATTTTTACCAAAGAGGAGAACACATCAATTCTACCCTTAAAGGGATTACTCTTTTGCAGGGTAAACAACACGTTGACCACAATACTTTGGTTCACCATGCTCAACCCAATTGCGAGAGCCATCAAGATTATAAAGGAATCTTTTCAGATCGGTCGATTGGCGTATTCAATGGAAAAATATTAGTCGATAAAATTGCGCAAAAAACCAATGCATTTCAGCAAAATAACAATGTTATTCTCAATGATAAAGCCAAGGTTAATACCAAACCACAGTTAGAGATTTTTGCCGATGATGTGCGTTGTTCACATGGGTGTACTATCGGACAACTCGATGAAGAAGCCCTTTTCTATCTTCGGTCCCGCGGGATTCCAAAGAAAGAAGCTAAAGGTTTGATGACCTATGCTTTTGCCAATAATGTCTTGCAAAGTGTTCAAATTCCTACCTTGAAAAAAAGAATCAATAAGCTTATCGCAAATAAATTGGGAGTCAATCTAGGATTTGATTTATGAAAGACCGAGTAATAGACATACGCAATGATTTTCCTATTCTCAATCGAGAAGTGAATGGGAACCCACTTGTCTATCTAGACAATGCGGCTACCTCACAAACGCCACAAGCAGTGATTGATGTTATTTCGGATTATTATTCCAGATACAATGCCAATATTCATCGAGGGGTCCACGCTTTGAGTCAAGAAGCCACCGATGCTTACGAAAAAGCCCGACACACCCTCCAAATACATTTCAATGCAGCGCATGCTCAAGAAGTTATTTTCACTTCGGGGACCACGCACAGTATCAATATTATTGCTTCCGGTTATGCTGAACTGCTCAATCCTGACGATGAGCTGTTAATTTCTGCCTTGGAACATCATTCGAATATTGTTCCTTGGCAAATGCTATGCGAGAAAACAGGAGCCCAGCTCAAAGTAATACCCATGCTTTCTGATGGAACTTTAGATCTAGAGGCCTACTCAAATCTGTTGAGTAATCGAACCCAGCTAGTCTTTGTCAATCACGTGTCCAATGCATTGGGAACTGTTAATCCACTGAAATTGATAATTGAAAAAGCCCATGAGGTTGATGCCAAAGTTCTAGTAGATGGCGCACAAGCTGCACCTCATATCATTACAGATCTCCAAGCACTCGACATTGATTATTATGTAACTTCAGCTCATAAACTGTGTGGCCCTACGGGAGTTGGGATGCTCTATGGCAAGTCAGAACTCCTTAATGTCTTACCCCCCTATCAAGGGGGAGGAGAGATGATTGCCACCGTTACATTTGAAAAAACAACCTATGCAGACTTACCCCACAAATTTGAAGCGGGGACGCCAAACATTGCAGGGGGAATTGCTTTCGGGAGTGCCTTGGATTATATGAATTCGATTGGATTGAATGCCATAGCAGCCTACGAGCAAGAGTTACTCACCTATGCCACAGAGCAACTTAAGGCTATCGAAGGGTTACGTATCTACGGAGAAGCTTCCGAAAAAACGGCAGTGATTTCTTTTCTAGTGGGGGATATTCACCCCTATGATATGGGTAGCTTGTTGGATAAAATGGGGATCGCTGTTCGAACCGGTCATCATTGCGCCCAGCCCATTATGGATTTTTTCCAGATTCCAGGAACCATTAGGGCTTCCTTTTCCTTTTATAACACCTTCGAAGAAGTAGATCGATTGGTCGCAGGAGTTAAAAAAGCAAAAATGATGTTAGAATAATTTCTAAATTTAGTTTAGTGGCAGACATACAAACCATACAAAATGAAATCGTAGAGGAGTTTTCTTTTTTCGAAGATTGGATGCAACGTTACGAGCACATGATCGAATTAGGTAAATCACTTCCCTTGATTCATTCGGAGTTTAAAACGGAAGAAAATATCATCAAAGGATGCCAAAGCAAAGTTTGGATTCATGCCGAACTGGATCAAGAACAATTGGTTTTTACAGCCGATTCTGATGCCATTATTACAAAGGGAATCATTGCACTTCTGATTCGTGTATTTTCACATCAACCCCCAGCGGCAATTATGGAAGCTGACACTGGATTTATTGATAAAATTGGTCTGAAAGAACATTTATCTCCCACACGAGCCAATGGTCTTTTATCGATGATTAAGCAAATGAAAATGTATGCTATTGCCTTCCAAACTCAATTAAACTAATTTCATATGGTGGATACTACGAAAGAAACTCAAAACCTAGGAGAAAAAATAGTTCGTATACTAAAAACAGTCTACGACCCAGAAATACCTGTTGATATATACGAATTAGGATTGATCTATGACGTTTTTGTAAATGAAGCCGATGAAGTCAAAGTATTAATGACATTAACCACTCCTAATTGTCCTGTGGCAGAAACATTACCTCAAGAAGTGGAGGAAAAAGTAAAATCTTTAGATGAGGTTAAAGATGCTGAGGTTGAAATAACATTCGATCCGCCTTGGACACAAGATCTAATGAGTGAAGAAGCCAAATTGGAATTGGGATTGTTGTAAGATGGGAGAAATTGTCAATCGGGTTGCTAGTAGTTCGTTGATTACAGTGGATCTTGAAGAGCTGCGACCAGAAGGGAAACGACATCTAATTGATATTTCTCATTGGCTCGAATCTGGCTTTATTCTTCGTGAAAAAGAATTCCGTCAAAGCCTGTCTGAACACGCATGGTCTCAATATAAAAATGCATTTGTGGCTGTGGACTGCACTACAGAAGCGGTACTTCCAGCATGGGCGTCTCTACTGGTGGCTACGTATTTGCAAGATGCACAGCAGGTAGTGTGGGGTAACGGTATGGCCTTGGAACAATCTCTTTTTTCCAAGGCCATTGAAAATCTGGATATTACTCTCTATCAAGACCAACCCCTAATTATTAAAGGGTGTTCAGACGCGACTGTTCCACAAGCCGCCTATTTGGAATTGATTCGTAAACTTCAACCTGTGGCAAAAAGTTTATTTTTTGGAGAGGCTTGTTCCTCAGTTCCTCTATACAAGGCAAAAAAATAATGGCATTGTCCCCTCGCACCCTGGTTATTTTAACCTACTACTGGCCGCCTTCTGGAGGGTCAGGAGTACAGCGATGGGTTTACTTCTCTCATTATCTAAAAAAAATTGGTTGGGAACCTATAGTTATAACTGTAGAAGCCAAACATGCCGCTTACCCCCAGCAAGATCAAACCCTAGAAGCAGGGATCCAGGATATTGAAGTAATTCGTACAGAAACAAAAGATCCTTTGCATTGGTATGTAAGGTGGATAGGCAAAGGCAATATGCCGCAAGGAGAAGTTCCAAGGCAAAATATTCTTCAAAAAGGAGCAGCTTTTATTCGGGGTAATTTTTATGTACCCGATGCCCGTAAGGGTTGGGTTCCCTTCGCAAGTTCAGCATTGGAAAACATATTGAAAACCAAAAAAATAGACTGGGTGATCAGTACAGGTCCTCCCCATTCTACTCATCTTGCTGTGAGTGGTTTAAAAGAAAAATACAATTTTCGATGGTTAGTTGATTTTCGTGATCCCTGGTCAGACCTATTTTACAATCAACAGTTGTACCGTGGGTCTATTGCAAAGCGAAAGGACAGTCGGCTCGAGAGAAAGGTTCTGCAAGAGGCTGATGCAGTTCTAACCACATTGGGAGGGACCTTACACGACAACTTACGTAGCAAGGCTCCAAAGCAGCAATTCTTCGCCCTGCCCAATGGATTTGATTCTAAGGCTATCGAAGCCTATCAAAGAAAGAATCTAAAAGGCGAATTTCATCTTGTTTACACTGGATTATTAACCCGAAACCAAGCCTATCCTGCCTTGGTTAACGCACTTAGCCAAATCGAAATATCCATACCTATTCGCTTTTCAATCGCAGGTCAAATCGACCCCGAAATTTTGGATGAAATAAATAAAAAACTCCCAGAAGTTAAACTTGAATACAAAGGGTATTTACCTCACGGAGAAGCATTGGCCTTGATGCATACAGCCGACCTTCTGCTCAATTTTATTTTTGAAGGAGCAGATTCTCAAATGATATCGGGGAAGCTGTTGGAATATATGGCTATTGGAGTACCAGTCCTATCTCTAGGTAATCCCAAATCAGAAGCGGGGCGCCTGTTGGGAAAAGGAAGTGCTTCTGCAATGATTACGGCAACAGACATTCCTTCAATAATTACTTTTATTAGAAAGGCAGCAAACCAAAAAGGGCATTGGGAAAACGAATTTTCTGATCGACAACAATGGAGCCGGGAGGCTATTTCTGAACGCTTGGTTACTGAAATACTCAATTAGTCCAAAGCAGGTGCGGCACCTAAATTTACTTTTTTAAGATAGGTGTCCAAAAACTGTTTGATTTCACCATATCCTTTGATTTGATTGTCTTTCTTTCGAAATCCATGCCCCTCGTCTGGAAAAATAACATACTCAACAGGCACCTCATTTTTTTGCACTGCAGCGACAATTTCGTCTGATTCTACTTGTAGAACCCTAGGATCGTTAGCTCCTTGCAGTACCATAACGGGATTTTTGATCCTCTCGGCATGAAAAAGTGGCGATATTGCCTTTAGTCGAATGGAATCCTCAGTAAAGGGATCGCCTAATTCTTCATAGAGAGCCTTTCTAGAAGCTTCCCAATAAGGAGGAATGGATTTAAGTGTCCGTATCCAATTGGTTACACCAAAAATATTGACTCCAACTTGAAATTCTTCGGGTGTAAAGGTCATCGCGGCCATAGTCATATAGCCTCCATAACTACCACCAATAATTCCAATTTTATCTGTATCAATGTAATTTTGTTCTTGCAGCCATTTTTTACCCCAAATACAATCCTTTAGGTCTTTATCTCCGTGATTGCGATCGTCCATTTTGTAAAAACTTTTTCCATAGCCACTACTGCCTCTATTGTTGACAGCAAGAATGGCATAGCCTTGATTGACTAAATATTGTATGAGAGAATAATACCCAACACGTGTTTGACCACCGGGACCTCCGTGTACCCAAACCAGAGCGGGTACTTTATTCCTTTTTGAAGCTTGTAACGGTTTGTAATAAATAGCAGGTATTTCTAATCCATCGAAGGAAGAGAAGCGAACCACTTCTGCTGCCACAAGATGATCAGCGTTCAATTCGGGATTCAAACTCTGAGTCAATTTTTTAGTGCGATTGGATTTCATGTCATATAAATAGATGTTGCTTGGATTTTTGGAAGAGCCTACACTGAGTCGCATTTTTTCTTCACTTTTAGAAATGGATATACTGTTGATGGATCCGTCCTGAATTTCTGGAAAATTTACCTCAGTATCATTATTGATATCCAAGATGACCAAATTGGTCCTGCCGTCTTCGTTGATCCCAATAACACGATAGGTTTCCTTTTCACTCAAATAACTATACATCACATCCCAGTCACTTTCATAAATAACCTCTTGTTTTCCAGATTCACTTTCATAGGAGTTCAAATAGGCAAATCATATTCAC
>ERZ802830.3859-NODE-3859-length-12326-cov-56.0953_pt1 | contig 12326 bp, 11 predicted proteins | sample MGYA00345654_ERZ802830 | MGnify/ENA primary metagenome ERZ802830 (study PRJEB30503, sample SAMEA104212375) | marine metagenome | biome: Westerlies Biome; feature: [SRF] surface water layer (ENVO:00010504) within the epipelagic zone...; material: water... | reverse complement strand
GCAGATGCGGCATTTTTGCAAGATTGGTTACCATCGGCTCGCCGCTGATATCCTTTCCCAGCGCCAATGGCAGGCGGTGGCTGCTATCGCCAAAGGCTTTCGCCGAAAAAATTTCGCGCAAAACCACTTTTTCGCGTATGTCATTGGGCAATTCTATCCCGATGATAGACCGGCCCGGCACCGTGGAGACGCGGGCCGATAAGGCCGACATTGAGCGCGCAATATCATCAGATAAACCGATCACACGGCTGGCTTTTAAACCCGGCGCCGGCTCTAATTCATACATCGTAACAACCGGCCCAGGCCGCACGCTGACAATATCCCCCTTCACCCCATAATCATCCAAAACAGATTCGAGCAGCCGCGCGTTTTCTTCCAGCGATTCATCAGACAATTGATGCCGCGCTACGCTGATAGGGCTGGCCAACAGGCCCAAAGGCGGCAATTCAAAATCGGTTTTGGGGTCTTCAAATTTTAAGCTTGGCTGCGCTTCTTGCTGCGCGCGCGCCGATTGCGCTTGAGACACTTTCAGTGGCGGGTGAACGATTGTGCGCGCCTCGGGGCGGGGTATCGCGGAGCGCAAAGAAAAATTGGTGTCCTGCTCGCCATATTCGGGCTCTGGATAAAGCGGTTGCGCATCTTCATCTCTAGCGCTTGAAATCAAAGCTTGCCCCTCTGTCTGAAAGACTTGCGAAGATCGATCCGCCGAAAGCTGCGGCTCGCGGCGTAATCCGGTTAAAAGCGGTTCGCCCAGTGCAAATTGTGATGGCACTCCAGCAGCGCCTTCTGGCGAAGCGTCTTGAGGCTGAAACACGTGCGACTGAGCCTCAGATGCGGCATCCTCAAAGGCGGGTTCACCCCGTAATCGCGAGTTCACAGCATCACTGATCCGCGCCTGCAAACGGTCTTCCGGGCCAGCCGGCGCAGAGCTATGCGCGCGGCTATTGAGCGGCGGCTCTAGAGGCGAGGGAGCTTCTTCGCGCTTGATAAATCCAGGCAATCTGGAAAATAAACCCCGCTTCACCTCTGTGTGAGGCACGGCCAAATCTTGGGAAAACTCAGATGGGGCCTGGGGCACAAATGTTGCGGAGCCTCCGCCTCGGCGGATAATATCCGAGGGCGCAGAGGCATCAACCTGTTGGGTGCGTGCTGCAAGCAAGCGCATACTGCCCCGGCCAAGGCCCCTTGCGACTGCGCGCCCGGATTGCAACACCCCCCCGCGCAGGAACCGCAGCGCATAGCCAAGCTCGCGCTTAGAGACGCCCAAACAATACAGCCCAATCAGCACCAAGGTGATCCCCGTTGCAAAAGATGTATAGGTTAAGGTGGGTTGTGCCGGCAAAGGTGACAGCCGCAAAAGCGTTTTCAAAACCGTATCGCCAAACAAACCACCAAGGCCAAAATTATTACCCCAGCTGGCAGGTGGCACAAGCCCTGCGGCGTAAATCGCAAAAACCGCAACGCCGAAGGGCGCAAAAATCAACCGCCCCAACGCCCGATGCGCGCCGCGATGCAACAGGCAGCGCAGCCCCCAAACGGCCTGTAGCGCAACCAGCGACCAAGCGGACAGACCGAAAATAAGCATAATCGGAGCCGCAATCATCGCCCCAAGCGAACCCAAGATATTTTGTACCGGTGCATCAGAGGCGGAAAGCCAACTGGGATCTTCAGGTGCATAGCTGGTGAACATCATGGCGGTCAGCCCGCTTAGAACCAAAAGCCCTAGGCCCAAAAACTCTACCGCGCGCCGTTCCAGAGCGGCCTGCAACGCGCTGTCAAAAATGGGGGGTCTTACTCTTGCAGAAGGATATGCCATTGGGGCCTCTTAGGTGTAAAGACATGCATGCAGCCGCGTCAGCGCCTGCTCGGTTATTGATTTTGGGGCCACCAAGGCAACCCGAATGAAACCATGCCCGGGATTTCCGTCGGGCGTGTCGCGCGCCAAATAGGCACCCGGAAGAACGCGAATACCGGTTTCGCGCCATAATTTAAGCGCAGCCTGTTCTCCATCCTCAACAGGCAGCCAAAGGAAAAATCCGGCCTCTGGGCTGATATAACCAGGCACAGACCCGAAAAGTGCATCCGCTATGCCGAATTTTTCTTGGTATAATCCGCGATTTTCGATCACATGTTGTTCATCCGCCCAGACCGCTTCTGCCACCCGCTGCAAAGGCAATGGCAAAGGCGCCCCCGAATAAGCTCGCAAATGCTTCATCCGCGCGATCGTTTGCGGTCCCGAAGCGGCAAAACCCGAGCGCAGCCCGGGCAGATTTGAGCGCTTTGACAGCGAATGGAACACCACCACCCGTTCAGGGTCAGCGCCAATCTGATTTGCAATCTGCAACGCCCCTGACGGCGCGCCCTTACGATAGATCTCCGAATAACACTCATCCGCGAAAATCTTAAAATCGTGGGTTTCAGCCAGTTCAATCAGAGATTTCAGATAGGCGGGCGAGGCCACTGCCCCCTGCGGATTGGAGGGCGAGCAAATATAGGCAATGGCGGTTCGATTAAGCACGTCAGGGCTTAATCTGGCATAATCAGGTAAAAAGCCGTTTGCAGCCTGCGCGGTCACCAAATGGGGCTGCGCCGCGACCGAAAAGGTTGCGGCAAGATAAACCTGATAAAAGGGATTAGGCAGCAAAACCAATGGCGATTGTCCGGCTTTGGCTTCTGGGCATAACGCCATGGCGGCGTTGTAAAGCCCTTCGCGGGTGCCGTTCAAAGATAAAATATCCGTCAGCGGATTGACGCAAACGCCATATCGCCGCGCAATCCATGCCGCGATATTGCTAAGCAATTCGGGGCTGCCATCATTGGGCGGGTAGGCGTTGAATTCAGACATATGCGCGACCAAGATATCTTGAATCCACGCAGGAAAAGCGTGCTTGGGCTCACCAATTGACATAGCAACGGGTTCGCCGCCCGGAGGGTGGGAGTCTAACAGCGCGCGCAGGCGCGGAAATGCATAAGCGGGAAGGTTCGAAAACCGCTCAGGAAACGCCATATATGCCTCAATCGATCGGGATCATTTTGCCCCGTTGGATGTCAGACTACCGAAGCAAAGCGCTTTCGTCTACACAAAGCCAATAAAAATCAACAAATAGGGCAAAAAAACATTTTTTTTCGCCTAAGGCGCGCTGTTTTAAGCCAAAATTGCCGCCTCAGCAGCCTGTGCAAGGCGCAAAAGCCCCTCTTCTGCGCCTGGCGGTCCCATCAGCATCAGCCCACAACTTGGTGTGCCACTTGGTAAGGTAATCGCGCATAATCCCATAAGATTGCCGATCCGTGTATTGCGCAGCGCCAACAGGTTTTCCTTCACATAATAGTCAGCATCTTCCATCAGCCGCGCGGCATTGGGCGGTAAAATCGGCGCGGTTGGGCATAAAATGGCGTCATAGCCAGCCGTAAGCGCAAGATAGTCCTGCCGCAACGCCGCAAGCATTTGCGAGGCGGCGATATAATCGCATGCGGCAAAATCAGCCCCCCCCCGAAAGCGATTTAAAATTTCTTCAAACATCACCTCGGGTTGCGCTTCAATCACCGTTTTCCACGTGCCATAGGCCTCTGAAGCAAACAATATCGGGCTTAGTGGCATCGCTTTGGAAACCGCCTCGATTTCAATATCCTCAACCATCGCGCCCGCTTTGATCACCTTTGCCAATGCCGTTTCAAACCCTAAAGCTGGGGCCTCTCGCAGCTCATCAAACGCAACCGTTTGCAATATGCCAAGGCGTTTGCCACGCAAACTGCTTGCGGTTAAATCCGCTGGGGTCCGGCCTTCCAAAGCCGCCAATAACAACGCGGCATCTTCAACCGTTTTGCTGAGCGGGCCAACCGTGTCAAACGTAGCACATAGCGGCACCACCCCCTGAACCGAGACCCGACCCGCTGTGGTTTTCAAGCCCACCAAATCATTCCACGCCGCTGGAATGCGCACGGAACCGCCGGTATCCGATCCGATCGCTCCAGCGGCCAAATCACACGCGATAGACGCCGCTGCCCCCGAAGAAGATCCGCCCGCCACCGCCGCTGCATCATTGATGCAGGCTGGTGTCGCGGTGACAGGGTTCAGACCCAAACCGCTGAACGCCAGCTCTGACATATGCGTTTTGCCCAGGCAGACCAAACCTTGCGCCGTCGCGTTTGCCAAAACCTCAGCATCCTCCGCCGGCACCCGCCCCGCCAAAAGAGCCGAGCCTGCCTCGGTTGGATATTCGGCGCTGTCAAATAAATCTTTCCAACTGATCGGCACACCATCCAATGGCGATCGCAATCCGCCAGTTTTCGCCCGCTGTTGCGCCGCTTCAGCCTCAACGCGCGCGCGGTCAGCCGTTTTGCAAGCATAAATTCGGCTTGTATCTGCATGCGCGTTCATCTGCTCAAGATAGGCCTCAGTGAGCTCAACCGGATCCACACGGCCTGCGGCGATCGCCCTACCTTGCTCTGCAGCACTCATCTTTAAAACTGAGCTCATTCTTATATCCCCACCATATGTTACTCCTAGACTAGCGTCATCACCGCGCATGGACAATGCGTAGAAAAAGCCCATATTACAGCGCATGATGAAGAACGCAGATATCGCAATTGTGGGCGGCAGTTTAACCGGCGCCGCCACGGCCTTGGCCGCCGCGCAAGCCGGGTTTCGGGTGGTTGTTGTTGATCAGCTTGCGGCCCATACGCAAGCCGAGCAGGGCTTTGACGGGCGCTCTTACGCGATGGCTCTTACCTCTGTGCGGTTGCTTAAGGCCTTGGGGCTTTGGGCGGATCTTGCAGAAACGGCACAGCCTATCTTGAAAATCAAAGTTGCCGATGGCAGCCCCAGCACAGGCCCCTCGCCTTTATTTATGCAATTTGATCATGCCGAAATTGAAGAAGGTCCGATGGGGCATATGGTAGAGGACCGTTTCTTGCGCCCCCTACTTCAACGGGCGATGGCGCGCTATGAGACCATTGACTATATCGCTGGCACCGCGCTGATCGAGCAATCGATATCGGGCAATGAAATGCAGCTGACCCTGTCAGATGGTTGCCAAATTTCAACCAGCCTTTTGATCGGGGCAGATGGGCGCAAAAGCCCCTCTGCAGGCCGCGCCGGAATCAAACGCATCGGCTGGGACTACGGGCAAACAGCGCTTGTTTGCGCAATACAGCACGAGATCGCGCATAATGGGGTGGCGTGCCAATATTTTTTACCGGCCGGCCCCTTGGCGATCTTGCCTTTGACAGAAAACCGCGCATCCATCGTGTGGAGCGAAACCGCGCAAAACGCCAAACAGATCATGGCGCTGAACGAGGCCGATTATCTGTCGATATTACAGCCCCGCATTGGCGATTACCTTGGCAAAATAAGCATGGTCGGTAAGCGCTACAGCTACCCGCTTGATCTGACTTTGGCCCAAAGTTTTATTGCGCCAAGGTTGGCTTTGATCGGTGATGCCGCGCATGGCGTGCATCCCATTGCGGGCCAAGGTCTGAATGCGGGCCTGCGCGATATCGCGGCGCTTGTGCAAGTTCTGAAAGAAGCAAAATCGCGCGGCGAAGATATCGGGGCCAGAGCTACCTTGATGCGCTATCAAGAATGGAGGCGCTTTGACGCGACCAGCCTGGCTTTGGCAACCGATACATTCAACCGTCTATTCTCAAATGATAATAGCCTGTTAAGATTGGGGCGTGACATCGGGATGGCCATGATCAACGCTGTACCTAAAGCCCGCCGCAGTTTCATCCGCGAAGCCGCAGGATTAACAGGCACATTGCCCGATTTGATGCGCTAACAGAGCATCCTGAAATGCCTGTTTGAAACACATTTTTCAAACGCACCCCACAGCCCTGATCACCGCAGTTTGAGCCTTTAGGCAGGGCATCGAGTAAGCCGCGTTCACGCTTAACTCTAAGATTGTGGCTTGATTAAAATAATTTATAACTGCCCATAGCCCAGCAACCAAACAGCGTGTTTCTTATGACTCAATCTGTCGACAAAACATTGCGCGATGCCGCCGCGCTGCACAAAGCCGGCCGCATCGCTGAGGCCATAAAGCTGTATCAAGCGGTATTGACCAAATTCCCAAAAAACCCGCGCGCATTAAAAGCCCTTGCTATGCTTAAGGGCGTATCAGCCCCTGCAAGGCCAGGGCAAATGCCCCTGACAGAGTTCAATGCGCTCAAAAAACAGTATCAAAAAGAAAATTTCATTGACTTGGCAAATCAGGCACAAGGCCTGGCAAATGCTTTTCCAAAAGACAAAGCCTTACTCAACTTGCTTGGATCTGTGTTCAACCAACTGAACCAAGCTCAAGCAGCCATCACGTTGCTGAGTGGCGCCTTACGCTTGGATAAGTTTTTTATCGACGCCCAATTCAATCTGGGCATCGCCCACCAAAAAAATCAGGATCTGGCAAACGCGATTGCCTGCTTTCAAAACGTTATAGAGCTTGCGCCAAATAACAGCGCCGCACATTTTAAATTGGCCAATGCTTTTAGGGCAAATTCTGAATTTCAAAAAGCGATTCTACATTATAAAAAAACGCTTACTTTAGAGCCGAACCATGCCCCCGCGCATTGCAATTTGGGGCTCTCATTGCAGGCAATCGGCGATATCGCGCAAGCTATTCGCCAGTATCAAGCAGCGCTTAAAATTGATCCCAAATTTGTTCCAGCGCAGGGTAACTTGGGCAATGCAATGATGGCACAAGGCGCGTTTGAAAATGCGATTAAAGCATTTTTGAAAACGCTGAAGTTGCAGCCTGAAAATTATATCACCTCTTTAAACCTTGGACGCGCGTATAAAGAAAACGGTGATTTTCAAGCTGCCTTTAACGCCTTTAGCAAAGTGATTTCGATGCAGCCGGAATTTTCTGAGGCGCATAACGATCTTGGCTTAACGCTTTATGGCCAAGGAAAATTGGAAACCGCGCTTAAAAGCTATCAAAAAGCCGTAGACCTAAATCCAAATTACGCAGATGCCTATAACAATATGGGTGTTGCCCATCAAGAATTGGGCGCAGTGACGCGCGCGATTGAAAGTTATCAAAAAGCCATAGCGATAAACCCGAACCATCTTGTGGCATATGGTCAAAAAATGTTCCAGCAAGCCAGCCTATGCGATTGGAGCGCGTTGCAGCAAGACCGAACGATGATTGCAACACTCGGTGTGAGCACACCCGATGTTACGCCTTGGAATATGTTGGGGTTTGAAGATCATCCAATGCGCCATTTGCAGCGTTCAAAACTTTTCGCTGAGAAAAAATATAATCAAAAACCCCTCGCCGACGCGGCGCGCCCTGCACAGCGCGCTAAACCGGTGCGCATCGGATATTTCTCGGCAGATTTTCATGATCATGCAACCATGTATTTGATGGCGGGCGTTTTTGAAAAGCATAGCAAATCAGACTTTGAAATATACGCCTATTCTTATGGGCCAAACACCAATGATTGCATGCGCAAAAGGCTTACAGCCGCCGTGGATAAATTTCACAATGTGCGCCAGTTGAGCGATTTTGACATCGCTGCTTTGGCGCGCGACCATGAAATTGATATAGCGGTCGACCTAAAGGGCTATACGCAAAATACCAGACTTGGCATTTTCGCCTTCAAAGCAGCCCCGATACAGATCAGTTATATCGGGTATCCGGGCAGCCTTGGAGCGCCTTTCATCGACTATATTATTGCTGATCCAGTCGTTATCCCTCGCGCATATGAAAGCGCTTATGCTGAGAAAATTATCTTTTTACCGAATAGTTATCAGGCCAATGATGATATGCGCCCAATCGCAAACACCGTCTATAGCCGATCCCAGCTTGGCTTGCCTGCAGACGCTTTTGTGCTCTGCTGTTTCAATAATTCGTATAAAATAACCCCCTGTGAATTCGACATTTGGATGCGCGTACTATCGCAAATCGAGGGCAGCGTACTGTGGCTGCTGGAGGCAAATAAATGGGTCTCGCAGAACTTGCGCAACGCCGCCCAGGCCCGCGGGATCGATCCAAGCCGTTTGATCTTTGCGCCAAAGCTTGCCCATCACGAACATTTGGCCCGCCATAGCTGCGCGGATCTTTTTATAGATACGTTCAACGTGAACGCCCATACCACGGCCAGTGATGCGCTTTGGGCCGGCCTTCCGCTGGTCACAAAAGCCGGTAAAGGCTTTGCAGCGCGGGTTGCCGCCAGCCTGTTAACCGCCATCGGACTGCCCGAGCTAATCGTAGAAACCGAGGCGGCCTATGAGGCGCTTATTCTTGATCTGGCACGCTCGCCCCAGCAGCTTCAGACGGTTACAGAAAAGCTTGCGCGAAACCGCAGAACCAGCCCGTTATTTGATGCAGGCTTGCTTACCAACCATTTGGAAACAGGCTATCGCGCCGCCTATCAGCGCTGGGTTGAACAGAAACCACCCGCGCATATACGTATTGCCCCCTGACCCCCGAACAGATCCCGTGCAGAACTGCTTGCAGAGCAACCTGCCCATTGCACGCGCTTTTTCTGGGGCCAGATGGGCTTTAGTCGCAGCCTAAAATACGCTTGTTTTCATTCTTTATCGACGCTTTGGTTTCAGCGCCAAGCGAGGCGCGTAATCTCAGCGCGCCGCGAGGCAAAAGCCTCACGCCAAAGGGCGCGCTTCATCAAGCAGTAAGACCGGAATACCATCGCGAATTGGATAGGCCACGCCCGCAGCTTTTGACACCAATTCTTGACGATCGGGCAAATATTCAAGCCGCGTATGCGTTTGCGGGCAAACCAAGGCTTCGAGCATCCGCCGATCTGCCTGCGCTGCGGCAGCAGTCATTGTAACATCTCATCAGAATTGCCACCGCGCAAACTGTATTCAATCAAGGTGATCAGCGTTTCCCGGCGTGTCATCAATGAGGGGGCTTCAAGCAAGGCTTGCTTATCTTCGCTTTCAAACTCAAGCAGCATCGACAAAGAATTGATCAACAATTCATCATCAGCGTCTTTCAGGGTTTCCCAATCCGTCGATAAACCGCGATTTTCAAAGTATCGCTTTAACAGCTTGAAAAACGTTTGCCGTTTAAACCCTGGGTCTTTTTCAGATTTGGCAAGGTCACCTTCAAAGCCCGTCCAAGAGGTTTCAAAGCGGCGATAAGGGGTAAACCCGTCTACTTCTGCGCCGATACGATAGCGTGATACCCCACTCAGCGTCACCATATAACGGCCATCTTCAGTTTCCGAAAATTGGGTCACGCGGCCGGCACATCCAATCGCTTGCATGCGGTCCGAGGCTTTTTTCCCGCGGGGCTGTATCATACCAATCAAGCGATGCGGTGTTTTCAAAACATCTTCGATCATCGCAAGATAACGCGGCTCAAAAATATGCAAAGGCAGACGCGAGCGAGGCAGCAACAACGCCCCGGGCAAGGGGAATACGGGTATGATATCGGGAAAATCAGAAGAATTTGTCATATTCAAATATTAGCGCCCGATACCGTTCAGGCAAATATCATCGAGCTTAATTTGCGTCGGCCCGCCAAAACGATCGGATCATTTGGCTTTAATGCATCAAATATGGTGAAAAGCTGCGCGCGGGCGGCGCCCTCATTCCACTCAGAATCGCGGCGAAACAGCTCTAAAAGCTCGCTCACAGCCGGTTCAGCCTCACCAGCTGCATAGAGCGCCTGCGCAAAATCTAACCGCGCCTGATGATCATCCGGATTTGCCGCAACCGCGGATCGCAAATCCTCAAGCGGGCCGGCATTTTTGCCCTGTTTGGCCAGCTCAAGCTGAGCGAAGGCGGCTTCCAATTCTGGGCTCTGCGCAATCTCAGCAGGGGCTCCGTTCAGCACAGCTTCTGCTTGTTCTAGATCGCCCAAAGCAATATGGGCGCGCACCAAACCGCCATAGGCAGCCGGATTATTTGGCTCTTCTTCCAGCACGGCGGCAAAGGTTTGGGCGGCATCCTCCGCAGCACCTTCGGCCAGCATCTCTTCAGCCGCCTCGATCGCATCCGCCAAACCGCCCCCCGGCACCCCATCGCCAGCGGCCACCACGCGCTCTACAAATGCTTTCACCTCCGAAGCGGCAACCGCACCTTGAAAGCCATCAATCGGCTGGCCTTTCCAAAATGCATAAACCGTCGGAATTGACTGCACGCGCAGCTGCTCAGACACCATCGGATTTTCGTCAACATTGACTTTCGCCATTTTTACGGCGCCATTGGCGGCGTTCACCGCCTCTTCCAATTGCGGCCCCAATGTTTTGCAAGGCCCGCACCATGGCGCCCAAAAATCAACAATCACAGGAATAGTATTGCTGGCCTCGACGACTGCGGTCATGAATTCGCTTTCGTTCACATCAGCAATCACATCAGCCGCTGCCGGCGCGCTGGGTTGTCCTAATTCAAGCATTTGCTACCTCTTTAATTATCTTAAACGGTTATATGGCGATTATAGCGCGAAATTCAAAGGTCAAAGCTGGCAAAAACCGGCGCATGATCACTGGGTTGCTGCCATCCGCGCACGTCGCGCAGAATTTTTGACGAATGTGCAAGCGGCGCAATATCTTTGCTGGCCCAGATATGATCCAATCTGCGGCCCTTATCCGCTACGTTCCAATCCTTGGCGCGATACGACCACCAGCTATATAAAAGTCCCTCCGGGATATCTTGGCGGGTGACATCCACCCAATCACCCGCAGCTTGAGTTTCAGCCAAAGCGGCCACTTCTATCGGCGTGTGACTGACCACTTTCAGCAATTGCTTATGGCTCCAAACATCATCTTCGCGTGGCGCAATGTTTAAATCTCCCACAAGTATTGATTTTTGCGGCTTGGCGGCACCAAAATAATCACGCAAATCCGCCAGATAATCCAATTTCTGACCAAATTTTTCATTCACAAGCCGGTCCGCGACATCGCCGCCTGCCGGCACATAGACATTATGGATCGTCACCCCGTTGTCCAGACGGCCGGCAATGTGGCGGGCATGGCCCAATCCTGCAAAATCTTCCCCAGCGGCTTCTTCCATCGGCCGCTTAGAAAAAATCGCAACGCCATTATACCCCTTCTGGCCCCGTGCAACCATGTAAGGATAACCGATTTTGGCAAAAACCTCGGCCGGAATTTTCTCAACCGGCGATTTACATTCTTGCAAACACAGCACATCCGGCGCCTCTTCTTGCAGCAGGCGCGCCACCAGATCAACGCGCAGGCGAACAGAATTAATATTCCAAGTGGCAAGCGTAAAAGACATCACAAGGCTCCTTTCAAATGTGCTAGAAGGCCTCTAGCACAGGGCCCGTTGATGCAACAGCGTTATTCAAAGGAATAGCTGACCACTTCATACTCAATGCCATCAAAATCATGAAAATAAAATCGCGACCCTGGTTCATATTCTGCATGGTCACGGGGTGTAAACCCCGCTTTTTTCGCGCGGGATTCGCAGGCCACAAGATCGCGCACGCAGATTCCAATATGATTCAATCCGCCCAAAAAACCATGTGGATCAGACGGTGTTTTCTGCAGATCTTCAGGGCAATACAGCGCCAGATACTGAGCTTCTGTTCCAATATGCAGCGTAAATCCGCTCTCAAGCGCCGGGCCCTGCCAGCGTATCCGCCAGCCAAAAACTGTTTGCATCCAGGCCGCGGTTTTTTCAGGATCAGAAACCGTAATATTCGCATGCTCTAAACTAATATGGTTCACCCTATACCTCGCATCATAAAAATACCTGATTCTTCTGATAGCGGTTCAACCATGGTTTAAGACAAATGGTTTTTGAAAGATGCAGGAAATTTCTATCCGCTTTCTGGCAAGGCGCACGGGTATTGCTGCCTCGGCATTGCGCTATTATGAAACGCGAGGTCTTTTAAAACCACAGCGCAACCGTGCCGGTCAACGGCGCTATCCCCGCTCGGATATCCGCCGCGTTTCAATTGTAATCATAGTTCAAAAATGTGGTTTCCGCCTGCGCGACATCAAAAAATTGCTTGCACCTTTATCGCAGAACCGATCGCCAACCGCCGCTGAATGGGCCTTGGTCTCGCAGGCCATGCGGGCTGAATTAAATAGAAAAATCCAGCAAACAACCACTTACGGGATCAATTGGAAAGCTACATTGGCTGCGGTTGCCTTTCGATGAAAGCCTGCCATTTGTTCAATGCGCAGGATCACTTGGCCAAACAAGGGGCCGGTCCAATGCGGTTTGAAATGCAAGCGGCGCCTTTTCCGGCATCCGATTCGGATTAAATCCCACCAAACCGCTCCGCCAAATAGACTAGGCCACCAATTTATATCCGCCCGCCGCTGTCACCAAAAGACTGGCCTGCGATGGATCCACTTCAATCTTTTGCCGCAGGCGGTAAATATGCGTTTCC
>ERZ802830.3858-NODE-3858-length-12331-cov-6.59246_pt1 | contig 12331 bp, 6 predicted proteins | sample MGYA00345654_ERZ802830 | MGnify/ENA primary metagenome ERZ802830 (study PRJEB30503, sample SAMEA104212375) | marine metagenome | biome: Westerlies Biome; feature: [SRF] surface water layer (ENVO:00010504) within the epipelagic zone...; material: water... | reverse complement strand
CAAGTATGGTATCAATGACTTCCGGAATAGCAATTGGATCAAATGCTGTTACGAACAATACAACTGGAATTGCATTAACGGCAGTTGGAATTTCGGCTTTACGAGGCAATACAACTGGAAACAATAACACAGCTATAGGAAATTTTGCGTTATCTGCAAATACAACTGGGGACAATAACACAGCTATAGGATATCAAACAGGAACTGGAAATACTACCGGTGTTTTAAACACGGCTATTGGATCCAGGGCGATGCGAGTAAATGTAACGGGTAGTTCAAATACAGCGCTAGGGAATGAGGCATTGACATTAAATACCACGGGATCAGAAAACACAGCGCTTGGAGTGTCCGCTCTTACTGCCAATAGTACCGGAACACAAAATGTAGCTGTTGGAAAAGATGCGCTATATAATTCAGATGGTAATAGAAATACTGCTGTTGGGTATAAAAGTTTATATGCTAATACCAACGGACGTGAAAATACTGCGTTGGGATATAAAGCATTGTCTAGCATTACTAACAGACCTTATAATGTTGCAATAGGAGCTTATAGTTTAGAAAACAAAGTAAATGGTGATCGTAATGTTGCTATTGGTGCCTCTGCACTAAATTCAATGACACTAGGTGGTTCGAATGTTGCAGTGGGGGATGGAGCAGGAGGTGCGGGTCACTTTAAAAGTGGTACAACAGCCATAGGTGCTGCTTCTAATGCTATTGGTTCTAATTCAACGGCAATAGGTAGTGGAGCAATCGCCACTGCCACCAATACAATTCAACTTGGTAATAGTGCTATTACCGATGTTATAACCTCTGGAACAGTTTCCACAACAGGTGGGGTTCTAACTTCAGGAACCGTTACAGCCATAAGTTTTGTTGGAGACGGATCAGGGTTGACTAATTTGCCCTCTTCTTCACTTAATGCTTCAACGACTGACAGGCTGAGTGAAATTTTTATTCAACCTCATGAGGTTACAACCAACACTTCAGTTAGTTATCCACCAGGATACTCTATCAATTTAATTCCTTTTCCAGAAGGTACAGGTACCGTAATGGGAGGTGTTTTGATACCCTTAATGATGCCTTCAAATTGGAATAGGGGAAATGTAACAGTTACTTTTTATTATAGTTGTTCTGCTGCTGATGGTAATATACGTTTTAATACCGGGGCGAGAAGATACGGGACAGGGGATGTAAATATAACTTATCCAGTTAGTCCTTTTTATTTAACTCCGTCAGCTGCTTGGACTTTAAACAAACATACATACACCCAATCAGTTGGAGATTACAGTGCAAATTCTGTTGATGACAGTATTTTAATAATAAATTTTTCCAGGTATGCTTATCAGCCTCAAACATATGGGGATACAAACACAGGAGATATGTACATACACGGAATAAGAATAGCATATTCAACTAATTAGATATAGAAATTAAATTAAAAAAAGGTTTTGAAATATAGGTTTCTACTTTTACTGATCAGTATACCATTATTTGTTTTTTCTCAACAAATAGGGCAATCTGTTATATCAGTTGGTGGAACACAATTGTCTTCTTCTACATTAACTGTTGACTATACTTTAGGTGAAAGTTTTATTGGAAAGAATACTAATTCAATTTCGCTAAATCAAGGATTTCAATTTTCTTCCTCTTCCTCTTCGGGACCTATAATTACATCTACAAATATTAACGACAATGATAACGGGTCTTTAAATATTACATTTAATGAACAGGTTTTCACTTCAATTGCATCTGGTGCTGCCTCAGGGACTTTAACTCCTTCAGATTTTAGTTTGTCAATAAGTGGAGGAACTGCTGCCCTTGCAAGTGCAACACCAACTTTTGTTGATTTAAAAACAGGAAATTTAATTGCTAATTATCCTTTCAATAATGATACTTCAACCTCAACATTTTATCGAGACATTACTGGGAATTCGTCTTTTATAATTGATTCATCTACTAATTCAACTACTAATTATTTAAATGATGATTTAGGTCTTTATAGTGATGGTACAAATCAATACAGTGGTGGAGGTACAGGTGATATAAAAACGCCCAGTATAAATGTTGATAGAACAAAAAGCTTTGCTATTGAGCTAGATTTTAGAATGGAAGTTTTAGGGTACGGTAATAACTCCATAGGAAGACCTGTTATAGTTGCAGGAACCAGTTATAGGTGGTTAGGTATTGAAGTTAATGATAATGGAAACCCTGGTATTTTATATAATAATAATAATCATAGTTTTGCCACAGATGTTCAGCTTGAGACAAATAAGTGGTATAAGGGAAAAATAGAATATGATTTTGGTGTTATCAACCTTTACATTGATAATAATCTAGTGAAGTCTGTAGGTACACCTTCAAACACAGTTACATTTACTGCTGAAGGGCAAGGTTCGACATTTGACGAAGTCCTTACCAATACCAATTATTCTATTTCTCAAACTTTTAAAGGATATTGGAAAAATTTAAAAGTATACAACAGTGCTAAAAACACCAACTATGAAATTGGATTTGAACTTTCAAATGCAGCTAACGGTCAAGAGACAATCACGGTAGGGTTAAATTCCAATTCAGTTTATGATAGTGGAGCCAATGTGGCGTCAACTAGTCAGAGTTCTAATACTACTAGTTTGTACGAATCAGAAACCCCATATATATTAGAGCCCACTATTCCAGGTTATGAATATATAGGCTCTTACAATGGTAATTTATATTTTATCTCTGAAAATTCTTTAAGCTGGAATTCTGCAGCCGTATCTGCAACTGCAGCAATAAACGATATAGATGCTTTTGGAGGATTAATTGTTATTTCAGATCAAAATGAAAATAATTTCATAGGGTCACTACTTGCTAGTAATTCTTTGAATGAAGCATGGATAGGAGTTCAAAAATCAAATAATACATGGCTTAATATTTATGGCGAGACACAGAGTTATTTACCTTGGAGAAGTGATCAACCAACAGGAGGAGGTCAAAATGCAGTTTTATTTACAAGTGATCCTTCAACTTCAGGCTCTCAATTTAGTTCTCAAAGTAATGTATGGACAGATGAGCAGCCTGCAGATTCCCACAAACATATTTTGGAAATCACAGCATTTGCTGCTAATGAAAATGCTACAACTACACTCACAATATTTGAGAATTCTATTCAATCCTCTAATTCATTAAGAGAAAGAAGAATTGAAGTTTTTGATAACAAACCAATTAGTTATTCTATTTCCGGAGCTGACTCCCAATTTTTTAGTATCTCCTCATCTACTATTTCGTCAAACACCGGAACAATTGATATTTCTCTTTCTGCCAGGGATTATGAAAATCCACAGGACAGTAGTAATGATAATATTTATACTATTGATTTAGGTTTTGCATACAGTAATGGTGCTAGTCAAACTATTAATTTAAACATTGGAATTAAAGATTCAGGAGATGAACAAGGCCCTCGAATTATATCCTCACAACTAGCCAATCCTGACAATACTTTATTAAAAATCAGCTTTGATGAAAAACTTTCTGGGACTTCCTCTGGAACAACGGACCTTGATATAAATGATTTTAGTTTATCAATAAGTGGTGGAACGGCTACCCTATCAAGCACTATTCCAACATCAATTTCTTACTCAGGAAATCTTAGGGTAACAAATTACTCTGAAAATATTCCTAATACTCTTACTTGGGGAAATAATGAGCCAAATAATAGTGGATCTGGTGAAAACTATGCTCATATAGGGGGATATTCTGCAGTAGAATTTGGAAAATTTATTATAAATGATCATAGTGAAAGTTTATCTATAAAACATATTTTGGAGCTTGAAAATGGGTCTACCTCTGTTAGTGGATACACATACTTGGGTTCATTCTATGGTCATACTTATTTTTTAAGTGATACAAGCTCTGGTCATCTTTCAGCCTACGATACTGCACTAAATGCTGGTGGCTATTTGCTTGTTATCAATTCTCAAGCCGAGTATGATTATCTTTTCTCCATATACCCATCATTTAATGGAACAACAGTTAATAATTCTAACAATACTTGGATTGGTCTATTTCAAGCTACAGAAGCATCAGATTATTCAGAACCCTCTGGAGGTTGGTATTGGATTGATGGTACCCCGTTAAATAATTCAGCTCAGGCTACTAATTCAATTATTTTAGAGCTTCCTTTAGTTGGAGTTGCTAATGGTTCTGAAACAGTAACAGTAGGGGTAGTCTCAAATACAATTTTCGATCAAAATGGAAATCCTGCTCCTACTTCTCAAACATCAAATACAGTAGATTTAAATAATAACCTACTGGTATATTATGATTTTAATAATTCAAGTTCATTAAATTCTCAAAATTCTACAACCACAATTAATGATTTAAGTGGTAATTCAAATTCTGGTACAGTTTCCGGAACTAAAATTCAATACAACAGTGATGAAAAAGCTTTTTATATCCCATCAGATGCAGCTGCTAATGACGCTATTTCTGTCTCTGGGATAAATTATGTTTCTGGTAAATCGGATCAATTAAACGAATTAACAATCGTATCTAGAGTTAAGCTCGACGACACTAATTCTGCCAAAGAGAATATAATCCTTTCCTTTGACAGGAGTAGTGTATTTAGATTTTCAGTAGGATCAAACCAATCTGGGCTAGATGCATCAGATGGGAAACCAGCGTTTCATTTTACAAATACAAACGGAATTAAAGATCGCTATGCGAGTTCATATTCAGGGGATTTAAAAGACGGTAAATGGCATGATATTGCAGTGACTTTTAAAGCAAATCAGGCGGGAGGGCTCAAATTTTATGTTGATGGTAGTTTAGTTCACACTGACAGTTCAATATACAGTCCTATTTCAAATCATATTGAAACGGAAACGCCCAGGTATGGTTGGATTGGAACTTTTTCAGAGGCATCAACTGCTGGTGGTAACACTGGCAGCTCAGGCAGAAATCTTTTAGGAAGTATTCAAGCCATTAAATATTATAACAGAGTGGCTCCTAATTCAGAATTAACTTTTCCAGATACTTTTGCTCCTACAATAATTTCACTTACTGATAATGATGCTGATAATTTAGTTTCAGGTTCTACAATAGTTTCAATAACTGCAGAATTTAGTGAGCCCATGGCTTCTGCCCCAACGATTAATTTTTCAGGTTCTAATACAACTATAAACTCATCATCCTCATTTGGAGCTAGTTCAAGTATGACAGCTTCTACCACAACTATAAGCTCATCAGCCTCTTCAACTTTTTGGTATTATAATTGGGATCCACCAGATACTTTTACTGGAATTACCACTGTTACTTTTTCAGGTTCTGATGTTTCAGGTAATGCATATAGTGGAACTGATAGCATTACATTTAGTGTTGATAATTCAGTTCCTTCTATTAGTTCAATCAGTAGTTTAACCTCAGACAATGCTTCTGTTACTATTTCATTTAATGAAGAAGTTTTTGGCGGTTCAGCGTCATCCTCAGCTACTTTATCTGCGAATGATATAGAGTTAAGTATTACTGGTGGAACGGCCGTTCTTTCAAACTCTAATCCAACATTCATAACAAATATCTCAGGGAATAATTATATAATTGGAATTGGACTTACTGGTAATGCTTACGGTAATGAAATTTTAACTGTAAAACCAGCAGATAATTCAATCTATGATCTTTTTGGAAATGAAGCTAATGATTCTTCTCAAGAAATTACTTTAAACGACAGAAGTGGCCCTGAATTTTCAGCAATTTCAATTTTAAATACATCAACAATTCAAATTTCATTAAATGAACAGGCCTACACAACTCAAACTGCTTCAGGATCGCTCCAAACCAGTAATTTTATATTTGCCTTGACCGGAACAGGTTCGGCCTCACTCACAAGTTCTAATCCAACCAGTATTTCTAATTCAGGACTGGTTTATAATTTAGGATTTGGAGTAAATAATGGACAAGGATCAACTCAGTCGTTAGTTGTTAGCTTTACTAATACACTTTATGATTCTAATGGTTTTGGATCTTTAGCTTCAACAACGACACTTTTATTACCTGATGCTGACGCTGATGGGGTTTTAGATAGAGATGATAATTGCCCAAATACTAAGCCAGGAGCGTTAGTTGACGAATTTGGTTGTGGATATGCTCAAAAAGATGATGATGGGGATGGCGTTTTAAATCTTGGTGATCTATGTGGAGATACACTTCCAGGGGCAGTCGTTGACATAAATGGATGCTCAGATCTTCAAAAAGATGTAGATCAAGATGGTGTATTAAATAGGGATGATGAATGTCCAAACACACTTCCAGGAGAAAAAGTTGATGAATTTGGTTGTTCAGAAAGAGATCTCGATCTAGACTTAGATGGGGTTTTAAATGATGACGATGAGTGTCCTGATACACCTGATGGAGAAACAGTTAACGATAAAGGTTGTAAGATTTTACCTCCAAATGTTAATTTACCACTATTACTGATTTCTGAAGGGTTCGAAATAGACTCTTTAATTACTAAACTTGACATATCAGATCCTCAAGATTTAGACCTTAGTGTTTCAATCAACGGAAAAGATAAATTTTTGTTTGATCTTAGAAACGGTAATCAATTATATCTGGCAGATTCATTAGATTATGAAAAGAAAACCAGGCATTTTATAGATGTTACCGCTAGTAATGGTATAAAGGAAACTACTAAGACTTTAAATATTCAAGTTATTGATGTTCCTAATACTTTTTCAATCACTTCATTTTCTATTACTGTATTTGGTGTTAACAGATCATCTAAAAATAGTTTAACGCCAAAAGGTTATCACACCAGGTATAATAATCCAAACATAAAAGATAAAGGTGGTGTAGGTAAATGGAAAATTAAAAAAGAAATTAGTGGAGGAGCAGATGCTGCACTCTTTACTATAAGGCAAAAGGGTGCTCAAAACAGAGGTCCTGAGGGAAGTAATGTGGGCGATTCAGAATCTGATGATTATTTGGACTTTATCTCACCTCCTGATTTTTCAAATCCTCTTGACCATAATAGAGACAATATATATGAGGTTGAGGTAAGAAATGTAAACCAACTTGACGGAGATCCAAACGTACCAGTTGTTGTTACTCAAACTCAAATAACTGTTCCAGAGGGTAACAACACGGCAATTCAAATTCAAACTGTAGCTGTTAGTAGTTTAGACGATTCTGATGGAGATGGAGTTAATGATGCCATTGATAACAGTCCATTTACCGCCAACCCAGATCAATCTGATAGTGATGGAGACGGAGTTGGGGATGTTTCAGATGACCAAGATCATGATGGGGTTTGGAATCCAAGTGATATATGCCCTGATACTAAACTTGGAAAACTAGTTGATTTAAACGGTTGTGAAATATTTTATTTACCAGTAGAAAATATAACTGTATTGAAAAAAGAGAAATGTATTGGTCAAAATGAAATTAATGTTACAATTGGAGATACTTCATTTACATATAATTTAAAGGTTTCAGGCGCTGTAAACTCAAATTATGTAATTAATGAAAACCTTTGGACTTTAAAAAATCTATCATCAGGAGTCTATACATTATGTTTCACAGTTGATGGCGTTGCAAAATCCGAATATGAAAGATGTTATGAAGTAATTATAAATGAGCCTCAGCCATTAACGGTTTATAATAAGTCTTTAACATCTAAAGAGATTGTTTCTTATGATTTATCTGGTGGTGATATATATAATATTACTCACAATGGAATAACTACTCAAACAACTGAAAAAAATGTTAAGATTAAAATGGCTAAAGGATTTAATAAAGTGGTAATTTCAACTGGAATAGAGTGTCAGGGAATTTTTGAAGAAGCCATTTTTAACTCTGAAGAAGTAATCATTGCTCCTAACCCATTTACTGATGATATTTCAATTTTAGTTGATGGTGATGACAGAAACATAACAGTCGAAATATTTGCTTCTGACGGTAAATTAATTCATTTATCTGATCATATTTTATCTAGTTCTAATAGAATTATTCCAATTAGTCTTAGTGAAACTAAGCAGGGATCATATATTGTGAAAGTTACAGGAAGAAGTACAGTTAAAACCTCCCAATTGATAATTAAAAAGTAAAATTTTATGAATTTATCTAAAAATGATTTTTCAAAATTTATTTTAAGGGTATCCTTTTCAGCCTTGATGATGACTCATGGATATCCAAAACTCATGAAAATTCTTGATGGTAATACAAAGTTTGCAAACCCTATTGGTTTGGGTTCAGAAATCTCACTATATTTAACTGTTTTCGCTGAATTTTTTGCTCCACTTTTAATTATTGTAGGCTATAAGACTAGATTTTTTTCTTTTTTCCCTGCATTTACAATGATTATTGCGGCCTTTGTCATCCATGGTGATGATCCGTTTAAGAAAATGGAAATGGCTTTATTATTTTTAATTGCTTATGTAGTAATTATGATTTCAGGACCAGGTAAAATATCAGTAGACCATTTCAAATTTAGGTAAAGTGTAAAATTCTGAAAGTTTCTTTTTAGAAAGAAATTTTATATCTTGGAATAAATCAAAAAATCAAAATGATAGATAGAAGAAATTTTTCAAAAACATTCATGGCTACATTGGGAAGTTTAGCAGTAGCTAACCCTTTATTTAGTAATGATTTATTAGATGATTTTAAAAAGAGTAATCCAAAAAAGTTAGGTATTGCACTAGTTGGTTTAGGTAATTATTCAAAAAATCAGCTTGCTCCTGCTCTTGAGAAAACAGAGTTTTGTGAGTTAAAAGCGGTTGTTACAGGAACTCCCTCGAAGGCTAAAACTTGGCAGGCAAAATATAACTTGTCCGGAAAAAATATTTATAATTATGAAAATTTTGATTCGATTGCTTCCAACTCTGAAATCGATATTGTTTATATAGTACTTCCTAATTCTATGCACAAAGAATATACCATAAGAGCTGCTAGGGCTGGTAAGCACGTTATTTGTGAAAAACCTATGGCAATGAATTCAATGGAAGCCGAACAAATGATTAGTGAAGTTGCCAAAGCAGGAAAAAAATTATTTATTGGTTACAGATTACATTATGAACCACATAATATAGAGGCCATGCGAATAGGCCAAAATCAAGTATTTGGTAAAGTAAAAATTTTAAATTGTAGTTTTGGATTTAGAATTGGTGATCCAACTCAGTGGAGGTTAAAACATAGTTTAGCTGGTGGTGGGGCCCTTATGGATGTTGGAATATATGCTATTCAAGCAGCTAGATATAGTACTGGTGAAATGCCATTTTCTATTACCGCTCAAGAATACAAAACTGATAAAGTCAAATTTAGTGAGGTAGATGAAACTATTTTTTGGCAAATGGAATTTCCCTCTGGGGCCGTAGCAAGTTGTATCACTACATATGCATCGTATATTGAAAGATTGTATCTTTCATCAGAACAAGGTTTTGTCGATCTTAGCCCTGCCTATTCTTACGGATCAATCGGGGGAAGAGTAAGAAGAAAGCCTCTAGATTTTCCACAGGTTAATCAACAGCAACTCCATATGGACGGGATTTCATACAGCTTACAAACAGGTACCAAAGCTAAAAATATTTACGGGGATGAGGGGCTTAAAGACATGAATATTATAGACGCTATTTATAAGGCAGTAGCAACTGGTGAAAAGGTGATTATTTAATTGCAGAGGTCACCTCTTGCATTCAATATTTTTTGTAAAACGGAACGTGTATAACCAAAATCATCTTTCAAAAATCTTTCTATTGTATTGGTTTGTCTAACATCTTGAAGATCTCTGAAATTTAAATAGACAGAGCTAAAGCTTCTGTAAATAGGAATTGTTTGATCTTTTGAAGAAAATCCTTCTTGACTTCCGCATATAGTATTTACATGAATTTCTACTTCCATAATATGTGGAAGAAATAAGGCTATTTGAATAACTTTTTTTGAAATATTTTCCGTACCTCCGCTACTTGCTTTATTTAAAAAGACAAAATTACCATCTTGTGTTCCAATTGCAGTATCAAAGTTTGTGTTTAGATTTGATCGTTTTGGCATTCCTGACAAGTCAGATCTGAAGTATGCATTGGGCCCTTCTATCCCTTTTCTATAATATACCCAATTAGGATTTTTTAATTTTCTTATTCTTTTAACTATCCTTTTTTCAAGTTTTTTTGCTCTTTTTTCTTTTTTGCTTAATATTTTTAAATCATCTATATTTTTATTTTCAATTTGGATATTTTGATCATTATCTATTACAGGGACTAATTTTGGATCTTCAATTGGGATTTCTTCAACTTTAGGAGATAGGTATAAAGTCTCATCTAAATTTTTTTTAGAATAGCCTTCATTTTCTTGAGAAAAACTAATCGAGGTAATAAAAAATATTGTTAAAAAAGTTATTAAGATTCTCATATAAAGCATTTAAAAACTCCACCCTCCTATTCTTTCTCTGTAGTCTATATCATATGAACTTAGTCTATCTTTAAGTTGTTTAGAAGAATTTCCTGCTATAATGAATTCCTCAACAGTAAACATTTTGAAGAATTTTTCAAAATTTGGCCCATTTTCAAAATTATCAGCATGAAAAATCACATCTTCTGAGGATTTATATTTTTCTAAAAGTGTAATTTTAGAATTGTTCGATGAGATAGAATAATTGTAATCGTAGGTATTAGGTTCATTAATACGAACAAAATTAGTTAAAGTCTCCAAAAATTCAGAAACACTTTTTTTATTGTAACCTTTATTAATTTTTAAATCTAAAAGTAAAGTTATTTTTTCGGAATTTTTATTAACAGCAGCTTTTGCATTAATTTCTTTATCAAAATTAGCTGTATCATAATATTGAACTTCTTTAACAATTTTATTATTTTTCCATTGATATGAAATATGAAAAGGGAAGCTTATTTTTTGACCAGTATATTTACCTTTTGCAGTAAACGTATTCCATACATTTGTCCATATCACTCCGTTTGAAAAGACATTAGTTTCAATTTCTGTACCTAATCCATCAGAAACTGTTTCTTCAAAAGTTATATCTTCAAATAAATCAAAGATATTTTCTGTACTTGCTATAAACTCACTTTTATTTAAACTATTTCTCTTGGGATCTACAAAAACTAAATCTTCAGAAAATACTTTTTTTAAATAACTTATTTTTTCTTCACTTACATTTTTATAAACGTTTCTAATTATATCAGATTTTTCATCTGTTGTAGAGATTATTCCATGAGGCTCCTCACAAGCAAATAGAGAAATTAAAAATAAAACAAGTATTCTTTTCATATTAAAAGTAGAATTTACTACAAATTACAATTTTTGGAATTTAATTTTTATAAAAATTAAAAATTGATTTTAATTTATTTAAATAATAATTAAAATTTTTTGATATTGGAGGTTTCTATTGTTTATTGTGATGATCATAAAGGTAAAGGGGTAATGCTAATGAAAATCCAACAAGGAATAAACAAATTAAATATCTAATTATTTTTAAAGGCGTCTTTTTAAATTTATAAATAAAAAAAATTAAAAATGAAGTAGCGGCAACTGCTAAATCCATTGATATCATTGAAACAGCGTAGTTCGCGTACAATAAGTCAAAAAATCCTGACATGGACCAATTATTTCCTTTCAAAAAATTTATAAGATTATAGTAAGGCAATAGAATGCCTAAAAAGCACATTAACAAGTATATTTTTTTCATATTAAGTCTGAATTTTTAAGAGTTTTTATTTTTTTTTAAAATGTTAATTATATTTTTTAAATAAGATTTAATGTTTTAAATATAATTTTGTTTTAATGAAAAACCTGCTTGTTATATTATTTATTTTATTTTTTAGTTATACTTCAGGGCAACAAGCTGCGGGTTCATGGGGAGATGCTCCAGTTCCCGATCAAGTATCAAGAAATCAATCAAATTATTTCAATTACCAAGAAATAAAAAGAGAATATGAATCATTTAACACTGGGATTCCAAAATTTGATAAAGATGATGGATCAAAGAAAATGTTTTTACCCCCTTCAATTAAAATTATTAAAGCGGGTTATTTAAAAAAGGAAAAGTTCAAAGGTGTTATTTTTACAGATATCTCTCATCATTCAATTTTCCCGAATAAAGTCAGAAAACAAATTGTTTCTCTTTTCAAGAAGTCTGATTATGTTACAAACAAAAAAAAATGGAATACTAAAAAAAATGGGTTTCCTGAAGAAAATATATATGTGACAATTAATTCTAAGTATTTTGACAACTCCACTGCAAAATGGGCCATAAGTAACACAGGAGTTGGGTCGGATAAAAAAAAAGAAATAGAATATCTTAGGACCTATTCTTCTTACTCTGATTTTTCCTGTGAATGGGAATTCAAAGACC
>ERZ802830.3857-NODE-3857-length-12332-cov-27.4974_pt1 | contig 12332 bp, 21 predicted proteins | sample MGYA00345654_ERZ802830 | MGnify/ENA primary metagenome ERZ802830 (study PRJEB30503, sample SAMEA104212375) | marine metagenome | biome: Westerlies Biome; feature: [SRF] surface water layer (ENVO:00010504) within the epipelagic zone...; material: water... | reverse complement strand
TGCGGGAGGAATATCCCATTACAGCTGCTCTTCATAACAATCTTTTTCAGCCAACCAAATGTATTGATATATGGACTTCATAGCATCGAACACTTGGATGATTGCTGGCTTTACGCTGTCATTAATATCAGTCATAAGCAATTGTCGGTAATCACTGTGCCCAGTAATCCAGGACAACCATCGGTGGGCCACGTGTCTCGCTGGTGGTGATTTAAGGGTTGAGGTCTTCGCCTCGCCAGTTCTGATCGCGCAGCCAGCGTGTTCGATGGTGTGGGTGTGGTCCGAGATGCAATCGTTCAACATGTTCGATATCGATCTGCAGTACCGAGAAGTGATCCGGCATTGGTTCATCGTCAGATAAGGCTTCAGGAAACGATGCTGCAGAGTTCAACATCTCTCCAGGACTGGGCCATCCCCATACCGCTCGCCCAGACGGATTCAAACTCAGCCATTTCTTTTGACAGAGCTCACGGTTGTTATTGATTTTGATGACGTTGGCAACACCACTCAATCGATATTGTTCTCGAGCCTTCGTGAATAACCAACAAATCTCAACGGCTTGTTGATGGTCGAGATCCTGGATCTTTCCACTGCGCGTGTCAGTAAACAATTCCAATTGATTGAACTCAGTCCATGCCCGAAACACCAAGGTGCGCACACGTGGTTGTCCGTTCTTTGCCACGGTTGCCAGTTGCAGCCAACGTGCTGACGGCGATCGCCCCTCACGCCGTTGCGCGGCTTTGAGAACTGATCGCCATGGAGGAAGAACTGGAGATGTCATGCCAGGTTGAAAAGACGGGCCTGCTCTGCCGCTGCACGAAACACAATGGCGTGTCGCCGCACCAAGGGCTTCAAACTGTCGTATCCGCCACCAATCACAGTTGCAACAGGGATTGTTCGACGCAAACACGCATCCAGAACTAAACGATCTCTCATCAAGAGCCCATCATCGCTCAAATGGAGACGACCGAGTCGGTCGTCTCGATGGGGGTCAACCCCAGCGTTGAAAAGCACAAGTTGTGGATTAAGAGCATCCAACACATTAGGAAGTTGATCACCAATAGCGGCAAGATAGTCATCATCTTCGGTGCCATCGGGGAGGGAAATATCGAAATCGCTGTTCACTTTCCGAAGGGGAAAATTACTCGCAGCATGCACCGAAAACGTAGTGACGCGTTCATCCGCTTGGAAACATGCGGCGGATCCATCGCCTTGGTGCACATCCAGATCCACGATCAGGACCCTGTCGACTTCGCCACGCTGGAGCAGGACTCTTGCGGTCACAGCACAGTCATTAAAGATGCAAAAGCCGCTGCCAAAGTCAGGATGGGCATGATGTGTTCCGCCTGCCAGGTGATTGGCGAGTCCATGCCGAAGCGCCAAGCGTGCCGTCAATAGCGTTCCCCCCACAGCGAGCCATGTGCGTTGCACCAGTGCAGACGTAGCAGGCAGTCCAATCCGTCGCTGTTCGGGCCGCGTGAGTTGATCACGGCTAAACGTTTCGTGGTAACGGCGTGGATGGATCTCTTCCAAATCACGCCGCGCAATGCTGAGGGGCACATGAATCTGCTTGCGCTCAATCAGGCCTTGTTCGAGAAGAAGCTGATGCAGCAGCTTGAACTTCGCCATCGGAAAGCGATGGGTACTCGGCAGTTCAGCGGAGTAACGCGGGTGATAAACAACAGGACGAGCCAAGGTCGGAGACTGATGCTCAAGCTCACAGGCTGCAATGCTCGCTCAACTTGGAGAGAAGTGGGGTGGACGAGAGCCAACCAAAAAAAAGACTTCCAACTTTTGCAGGAAGCCAGGGGTCCGTGTGAGGGGAGTCTCAAGCCCCGCACGAATTATGAGCGATGGCCCCTGAGATGAGATGACTGAATCATCTCTAGTTGTTTCTAGTTGTGATTCAAGATCAAGATCTTGGCTGTTGAAAGTCGGGAACACGAATCCGACCACGCGACCAGATCAGTTGGGCACCTTCAGAGGGACCCATTAGCCACAGCCCGTAAACAACCTCATCTCCGAGATCGATTCGCATCCTGCAACTGCGTTGTGTCTTCCCTTCCATCGTTGTGGTGTTCCATCGCCCCAGGCGTCGTGCTGTTAGCTGATCGCCATTGGGAAGGATGATCGTGAGTGTTGTGTTGTTGTTGAAGTCGACCTTGCAGGGAGTGACTGACACCCCATTTGTACAAGTCATGGTTGAGTCCAACGATTCAGCCCATACCGGTGGAACAAATATCAACGCACTCGTCAATACTGAGGTAGCGAGGAGTTGCCAACAACGTCTGACCATCGTGTTATGGCTGGGAAGGAATGATCTGATCAATCGACACACAACGCGCCCAAGCTGTTCTGGGGAGGGTGGGATTGGCACGATCAACAATTTTGTACATCAGCTTGAACTCGCAAAACCCTTTGTTGTCTTTGATTGGGGGGATATGAACGCGAACCTCCGGGAGTATGAGAAGGGTCTGTTCGGAGGCATTTGGTGCTGAATAAAAGCGGGTATTGGGTTTAACGGTGAAAATCGATGCCCCAGCCTGGGGAGCAATGGCCATGAGCAAACAAGTTGTCGTTAGAAACGCTTTCATGCCAAAGAGATCAGACGAAGAACGCTAGGTACCGGGGAACCAAGCGTCAAGATGGATGGTGTTGCACGAAGTCATCTCCAAGTCCTGGCGAAGTCATGCTTCCCTTGTGGTGATTGAGTCAGCATGCTGTTAATCTCAAGACTTGTGATAACGACCCAGATTGAGGGATTATTCTTTGAACAGCAATCTCTTAATCAAGGGAGATTCTTATTTTCAAATTGAATCAAACTGTGAGTCAAAATTCTCAGATTAATATTCGCAGCTGGCTGTATGTAGGGCAGACAGCTTTGGAAGACATGATCCTCGGGATGGATGAATGTGCCATTCGAGACACAAATAATGTCGTCTCGTCTGATGAATTTTACGAATGTATAGCCATTGTTGTTTGTCAAATGGGAGACAATATATTTGCACATGCCGCACAAATTGCTGGACATTACAAAGGTGATGCTGCCGGCGTTTGGGACCGCAGTCGAGGGGCTGGACCTCCCCCTGGGCGTATCTACGAAATCAAGTCAGTCAGCCGGATCCATCGAGTTCCCAATGGTATTGCGGGGCCAATAACCGATCATGGCATTGCAGATCATTATCGAGTGGCAGTCCTGCACTATCTGCTCGATATGGGGTGATGGTCAACACTGGAGAAGATCTATCGGTACAGAACCCAGTTGATTGTTGATTTAATTCTAAAACTTTGTTGCAGATCACCGTTTTCTCGATCATCGTAGTGAGATGAAGCAACAGTCCTCCTTAAAAAAAATACTGTCAAACCTGCTTGGCTTGGTGGATGAATATTGGGCAATGAGACGTCCATGGCAATATGGAAGCGAAGATCCGCAGTGTGGATTGAGCTGTGAGGGTGATCGCTGTCAACCCAGTGATCTTTCATCGAGTCGTTAGTTGTTCTGCCTCGCAGGGGCAACATCAAACGACGACTGATTAACGATTCATCGTTATGGACCCAGACGTTCGTCAGTTGATCATCAGCCAATTGATCGTTATTATTCTGCCTGTTGGAACACTTTTTGCCGTTTGGATTTGGATGTTGGGCTTGAGGGGTAATGGCCGTTGATGGCCCACGCCTCAGCGAAATCCGAAACCACCATCCTGTGATGGCGAAGATTGGTACGAATCTGAAAGCTGGCTCAGCATTGTTTGGATAAATCGGTCATCGGCACCGGTTTCCTTTTGAAATGTCTGAATAAGATCCCGCAGTTGCTTGATTGTGTTGGGTATTTGATTGTCGAGATGCTCTTTGCTCGGTTGATAGCGCACAGAATCGATGCCTCCGGCCAACTCTAGCCAGATTGGTAGGCCTGCTTTTTACGCAAAAAAATCCCCGTAGTATCGCTACGGGGAAATTCAACGCTATGGATGAAGAATTCCCCATTTCGGGGAGTGGCATCACTCTTCGTCGTCTTCAGCTCCAACAGGAACCAAGCGAATCGCTTTCTTGCCAAGTTTGATTGTGAATTCAGCGCCTGGTTCAAGTTCGAGCATGGCGGTATAAGCCTTGCCAACCAGAAGATTGCCATTTCCCTGAACTTTGGCTGTGTAGCTCAACTTACGGCCACCTTTACCAATCCCAGCACCACCACCAGTTGCCAGGCTTACACCTTTAGCTTCTAGTAGGGCCTCATAGAAAGCTGTGAAATTCAAACGATCTCCACCATCCTTTTTGGTGGATACGTAACCACAGGCTTTGACAAGGTCGGATTTGGACACATCGCCAAGATCCTTTACTTTGGCAAGGAGGTCGGAACCGGTGAGCATTGATTGTGTAAATCAGATAACTAATTAATAACTCATCAGTCCATACGTTGTCAATTCTCCCTTGCCATTTTTCTGTCTTCTGAAGTCGCCTTGGCGATCGACTCTTCTAGATATTTTCGTCTGTCTGGAGAACTTTATTCAGGCCTTGCAGGGCGTTTAAGGCGTCAAGGCAGGGCAGTGTTTTGTTTGTGTTGCAGTGGATATTGGTGGGGTGTGTTGAATCCAGCTCGAAGCCATTTTTCAACCTCTCTCATTCCTGATGCGTTACGCCCAGTGATTCTTGGCCCATAGCGGTGTTCTATCTATAAGGTCTTCAATCCTCGCAATAGCGTTCTGCATCGCTGCTGCGCCTGTCTCAAGCCGGCGTTGCTTGCTAACTAGAAAAATCACGCCCATCAGCACAGCAATCACGTCGTCTGCACACAGGTTGATCACGAACAGAACGATGGTGTTTACCGCCTGAACGGTGCATGGGGGAAGAACAAACGTCATGTTGCGGGGTTCTTCCTTGCAGTCCCTCAACCAGTAATCCCTCAACCAGTGGTTCCTCACCCAGTGGAGATGTTGAAATCGACCATCCAAACGGTTCGGACATCAACATCCATTGGTGAAAACGGCTGAAAGCGTTGGTGCGCAAGAAGCAATGGTGGAATGAGCTAACCATCGCTTCTCGTGGCAGCGTCGATTTGGTTGCCGTTGTCACGCTCGTGTTGCGGGATAGATAGGTGAAAGAGCCTGTTGTTTTATTAGCGAAGCCGGGCCACAACAGAGGGAGATTGCTTTTACGAATGGCACGGCGACGTTTTCAGGAGACCCGTCCTCTGACAAATGAGCAGGGACTCTTGGCTTTGATCTTGATGGGTACGGGATTAACCATTGGCGGCGTCGTTGCCACATGCTTCCTCGCTTTAAGTGAGGGGGCTAGCCAGGGGGCTGAGTTGTGGCTCTCAGGCAAGTTGTCTTTCTAGTGTCGAGTCAACCCTGACGATGTCAGCGGGCTTTTTCTTGATCCTTCAACACCCATCCTTAACGGACACAACATCCAATCACCAGCACAAACGAACCAGCAATGGACGCAAGACTGGTGACTGATCGATGGCGAATGGCATCGATCAACAGGGGGGGGGCGACGGGTTGCACGAGTCGAGTGAAGGATCGTGCACCGAGGCGATAGCAACTGCAAAAGCAGTTGCCAATCATCAAGCTGGTCGGCATTGGATTGGCATAACGTCTTTAAGAAGGCATGATGACGTCGTGAGGAAAAAATCCTTCACAGGGTGGAAACAAGGAAACACTCCTGAGAAGAATTTCGAAACCCCTGCCTTTGGCGGGGGTTTCTTTTTGACAAGTCGACTGCCATTTTGAGTATTTCTCGGTACAAGAGCATGGTCATGTTGCAGCCATCGTGCTCAAAGGGGGTGATCGGTTAATGCGGGCGTCGGTCAGCTCCGCCCTGCAAATTGCCTTGGCAGCTGTTCTGTCTTTGGCTTTGGCACAGGCCCTGCAGCTTCCGGACGCCTACTGGGCACCAATATCTGCCATTGTTTGTTCCCTAGAGGCTCTCGATCGTGCCTTTGAGACGGCTCGGCGGCGTTTGATTGGGACACTTCTCGGCGTTGTGTTGGCTGCTCTTCAAGGGAGCTTTGTACCACAATCACTGTTCTCCTATGGAATATTTATTGGACTGTTGGGGTGGCTTTGCTACAAGGCACGGTTGCATCCAAGTTCATTGCGATTTGGCGCGATCGCCTTCACCGTGGTGGTCACCGAGGCTGATCAGGCAACGATTTGGCTAACGGCAGCAACCCGCTTTATTGATGTTGCCCTTGGCATTGTTGTGGCGTTATTGGTGATCCAATGCTGGCCAGGCAGATCGGACTTGACTGCTCACAGAACATCATCACCTTCAAGCTCCAAAGATTCAATAAAACAGCATCAAGATCAGGACTAACCGATTGGATGAACTAGCCTCACTGACTCCATATCAATTGGCTGGGTACTCGGTAGACCATCGCAAGAGGAGACGAACAGAAGGTATTCTTTTGTAGAGAATTTGGTGAGATCATCAATTCATCAACCTTTATCATTCAAGTCTTGGTTGATCACTCGTATCGCATTAATGGATACGGCGAGTCCAAGTAGGGCGATAAAAATCATCATTATGATGAGGATGAAAATTTAAAAATGGTGCTAGTGCAATGATTTGCATGCCCATACGTCATGGGATATGGATGAATTTGGAACAATTCACGTTGTCATCAAGCACTGGCCTTAAAAGGGTGATCTTGTGATCCCACCTTCGCTTTGAAGCCTTCGTGCGACATCACCCATCTGGGGGATATTGACGAATTGTCTATGAATCGTCGGCCTCAGCTGCCATAACTCCTCCGAGAATCGTCAAAATGCTGCCCTGCCAACCCCTTTCCCTACCAAGACAAGTGCTAGTTCAGTTGAAACACGGCTGTTGTGATGCCGCAGACTGTTGCGCTTATTTCATGAACTTACGTAAATCGACGGGCAGTTCACCGCAAAACTGCAATCAACGGACATGTTCGAGCTTCAGATTTGCTTTAGATTTCCTGGAGAGATCCTCATGGGCTCCGCCCTCATTCCAATGGTACAAACACCAAAAGAAATAGCCTTCCTTGGTGGCTCCTTCCTGATTGGATTGGGTACTTTAGAAGTCTGTCTTCGCTTCGGAGGCTTTTGAGGCAACAACCATGAGAACTTGCTAGCAACAGGAGCTAACAACAGGAGTCTATGCTCGCTCAGTTGTCCAGAAAGGAAGATTTTTGACAGCAAAGATTGCCAAATTATGTCATATTGATAGTGGGAACTACAAACCACATGAATTTTTTAATGCACTGGTCTTTTAAGACCGGTTATCACGAAATTGCAGCCAAGAAATTCTTATCCACTGGAGCACCTTTTCCTGATTGCAAGTCATGGAAGAGATTTCATGCTCCTGGTTCGCTCGAAGGCTGGATTCTGGTCGAAGCCGATAATGCGAATGCTTGCTATGAACATGCTGCCGAATGGGCTGAATGCCTCAATTGGGAGGTGACACCAGTTCTTACAGATGAAGAAGCAGGTCCTCTGATGGCCAAGGCCTACAGCTGATTAGCTATCCGTCAAAACAACACAAATATCACAAAGCCAACTCATAACGTTGGCTTTGTAAACCTTTCGTCTGCCGACTAATAGTGGATTGTTTCACCAATTTCAGCCAAGCAAGAGGTTAAATTTTCTCCATTATGTTTTAGTGGATATGTAACTTTAGCAATCTAAAAATTACTTTCTACCACAAAGACTCACACCAGACGAGTTGCAACTTCTTCGTTGATAATTATTAGTCGAAGCTTTATTCGTGAATACTTCACTCAGTCTGCATTGGCATTGCCGCAATTAAGATCAATAACAGATCCAATCATTGCAGAAACGACCGAACAAACGAGATCATGGTTACACAACATGGGCTAAGGCATGTAGGCCATTGGTATTCCAGTTCGTGGTGCTGCAGGGCGAATTAGATTTTTAAGGCCATCCAGGTGTTTTAGCTCAAGTCACCATCTGATTCCCGATGATCCGCACCACTCTGACAACGATTGCCATCGCTCTCGCAGCCATTGCCACACCAGCAAAGGCCGATACAGCTCAAGTTTGGTGCTTCACACAGCAATCCGGTCATCAACCAACAGAAACCAAGACATGCAGCTTCAGCCAGTCAGGTGGAAATGTGAGCGTGTACCGCGGACGTATCGAATATCGGTTTAACGCTGATCAGCAGGGGAACCTTTATACGCGCACCAACGACTACGGCGGCATCGTATTCCGATCGCCCAATGGCTTATTGCGTGTGTTTTGGGAACAGCCCTGCAACGAATGGAACGGCTGTGCTGGCGATGGCTGAACTCAATCAAATCTTGATCTCTTTCAGGCTTTAAACGAAGCCAGAATCACCCTTTTAGAAAAGAAAATCGTATCTGCCGGTGGTAACCGTCACCATCCTGACAGCCAAAACCTGTCAACATCAACCCGTAAGTACAATTACTCTTAAAATTTTTTTTGTACTTTTTGATGCCGATCGCCTGGAATCAGGCTATAAACTATCAACGATGCTAAGGAGATTGCATGGGTTTCACGCTACCCACCATCGTATTAGGCGCCTTCGTTTCTATCTGCCTTCATTTTTTTCTAAGTCCAATGCTCGGCTAAAAGCGAAATCCATTCGCCTTGATCAAGAACTTGGATGGGAAGGATGGGATCAAGGATTGGCCTGATCGGTACCGAAACGCTGTCCTACCAAAGGTGCTGGTGTACGAATCCTGCCAGCAGGCGATTAGACCACCAGACAGATCCGGTGACAAGGAATGCAGCAACGGCAGCAACCAAAACGTGGTTTATTCGACATGATGAAAGCGTTGCATGCGTCTGATGGCTTCCTCCAAAAGATGGTCTGAATCCTTCGTGCGGGGATCCTCCTGGTTCCATGGCAAGACTCCCTTTAGAAGTTTTTTAGGGCCGTATCCAGGAGCGTTGATTTCCTTGAATTTATTGGCGGCTTTATTTGGTCATTCCCATTCTGATGCATCCATGCGGATTCTTCATGGCTATACCTCCATCGGATTGCTCTCCGGAGTGTTTTCCTGCATTACTGGTGTTCGCTTGCAATGGTCAGCTCACCATCCATGGCGTGTCATCATGCTGTCACTGTGGACACTGTTGAATCTCACCATCGTCTTGGTGAATACCTGGATTGCTTTTAAGGGGATGGGGATTCCTTACGGCAATATCTTTCACTTGCTCTTAGCCGGTATTTTGACGGCCAATGTTCAATTGGCTCAAGTCATCTATCAAAAAGAAATTACTGTTACTTCTCTGACTGGAGATGCGATCTGGCAAGCCAAGTAGTCATTTAAAAGTTCGAAGTTGTTTGTTTTTGCAGGTGGTGCGTTAGACCGGTTTTGCCAAGGGTGCGCTACAGCTGCTCTAGTAGTAGCAGTTTTGCTAATAAAAAGCCCCTGTCTCTGCAGAGGCTGCGGGGGTTAGAGTGTCTTAAGTTTTTAGTCCAGACCAGCTGAGGGCTCACGGCATAATCAACCGTCTTTGCGCTTACTGTTGTACTTTTAATTTTGCAGGAACACTCCGAACCACCCATATACTCAATCATTAAATTTCGGAAGAGAACTCATAATTACGCACTAGTTAGCAGCAACGGATTTAGCTGTAGGGTCTTTATTGACATTTAGCCAGCCTTTCAATGCACCAATCGCTGCACCGTATTGATGTGCCTTCTCAGCTTGCGCATGCGTTTGTGAGTCGATGCTCTCTAACAACGCATCCTGTCCAAGATCTATGTCACGCAGGCTTGTTCGACGACTGCCCTTCAACTCCGCTGTCAGGCGTGACGCGGCATCAGCAAGAGATAAACCTCCAGCGAGTAATTCAGCAGCCCTACGACAACGTTGTTGACGTCCTTTGTAAGTGGTTTTAGACATGGATTAAATATTGTCATTGGATCAACTCTGTCGAAGGAACGATTATACAATCAAAGCTCGAATCAATAGAGAGGATCTGATTGAATAAATCCTAAATAATATATAAACTCTAAATTACTATAAGTTAAATCAGGAGCACCTTTCAAAATGGCAATGATGCCAACATCTTCAAAGCCTTTGTCTGAGTCATTTTCATTGAAGTAAAGCCCACCTTTCTTCTCGTTTTAGAGGAAGTCGAAGTCTTGATTGGCAAGTTTCTTCTTGACGGCTTTTTTACTGGCGGCAGTAGCAAAGGTGGCAGAGCTATCGATGCCGAGGCTATTGGTATCGATTTCTAGGGTGTCGGTTGAGGGATTAATGTTGCTGATTTTATCTGCTGATTTTTTGTTGAATGATTTTGGCAGTATAATTTGATGCAGTTCTTTTGTGTTGTCGACATAAAGCGAGTCCTTATCAGATTAATTTTCCTTTTTTGAGTTAATAATTACGAATGGATCTTTCCACCAATTATTGGGTAGATATCCGACCATATCCAATCTTTTAAGAGTAGACTTATCTTGGGTTGGAGTTGCATCGTAACCGTCGATATTACTGCCATCGCTATCGGGGAAACTTGTGTATAGAAGCGCTATTGTCCTGAGGCGCTTTGCTTTGCTGTTATCAATAATTGGTCGTTTAAATCCAGCTGGATTCTTTTGTATAATGATCTCTTGTCTTGGTAGTGTCTCGATTGTTATATTACTTGGGATATAGGCTCCATTACCTAAATATTCCAGTCCATTCTCGGTAGTTTTTGTCGCCTTAGGTGGGTACCAGGCACTTAATATATAGTCTGCTGATGACGCTCCTAAATCCCAAGATTCTCGAATATTTTCGATGGACATATCTCCAATCCAACCGCTTCTCGTGATTGAGCCGTCGGAATACTTGTTGGTTGAGACGTAATATTTATCATTGCCCTGAACCTGATAAATCACCCCTTCGGATTTATAAATTTCTCCTAGCTTTGCAGCCATTAAATTAAACTGTTTGATAACTTTATCATTATTACGTGGCATTTGTCTGTGCCAATTCCGCATAAGTCTTAAGCCACGTCTCAAGCCATTCTCCAAAGACTCAGACTCTCCACCCTGTCTCCGCATCGGATGCGCTGATGTTTGTTCTGTTACAAAGCCGAGCAACTTGAAAAGCCTCCTTCACAGCAGCCCCACTGAGATAAATGCTTCCTCGACCTGCGATAACGAATCAGGATCTAAATCCATATCAGCGATAACGCTTTGAATCAGTTCGCGAGTGATGCGAAACCACTCTTTCTTTGATGCAGAGCGAGGCCAGGCGTCTACAACATCCAAAACTGGTGTTGGAGCGATGTGATCAAGGATGTTGCTCATCAGAACAACTCCCACCCATCAACCTGAAGCCTGGTGATGCCTTGGGGCTTAGCCAATGTGTCTGAGAGCACAGGCCCGTCGTCAACGATGGGGTCGAAGATGTGGGGCATTTTTTGGTGAGGCGTGCGAAGGGTATTGATTGCGTTGTTGGTTTTGACTGCACTCCCTGCCCAGGCGACAAAACCCATACGCCTACAGGTGATTCCGTATCAATTGCAAAACAAGCAGATACCTGTCCTGCCGTTCTTGCTCCCTCCACCTCCGTTGATGATTGAACAGGCCAAGCCCAAAAAACGCAGGCCAAATAGCGGTAGGAATTGGGACACAGAAGACGATTGGGATTGGTTAATGGATTGATTAGTCATCACCCAGCACCGGCGTTATCCAGCTCGTTTTGGAGCCGATCACGCAGATCAGCAGCAGCATCACGGTCATCGAGAACACCACCGCGGGAAGCCATCCATGCCAAGTCCAATCAAAAAAGGCTTCAGGCATGCCGATGAAGCTGGGAACTTGTTCGACCGCAAGGTCGCGGTAATACAGCAGTCGATCCATAAGCCTTCTGCTATTTGGAGGCGTGTCGTGAAGCCAGCCCAAGCAGCCATGGCATGAGGGGGTGGCTGGGATGAGGCCGTAGCCAAAAACCTAGAAGCGGTTTTCTACAACAACGCGTTCTGTCCTGTTGGCCCTGAAGGCCCTGCCTTTTGCCTCTGGGAAGTCCGCGAGGGAATCACAGCAGAGGAGTTTCAGGAGTTCATCGACGGGCCAAATGGGGTGAACTTCGGGTTGGGAGCGTTGATGAACATCTGCAAGGAGATCAACGTGGAGATGGAAGGAAATCCCCCGTGTCCAAGATAGTTCTGAAGAACTTGAGGGGTCTCGCACTGCGAGTGAACAGTCGCTGTGTCGGGCTTGAAGTGACAGAGCTTCTGCTGCTGCTCGGAGTACAGCCAGTCTTCTCTGGCGGTTCGTGGAAGCTGCGGACCTTGTTAAGCAATTTCTTGTTAAGCACCTAGATGGTTTAACCGCCTGTTGCCATCATTGGGGCATGAGCAAGAAAAGCAAAAAACCGAAAA